>Ga0207866_1001834_pt1 | contig 17890 bp, 22 predicted proteins | sample HigsolmetaAR203D_FD_184835 | JGI IMG/M metagenome (GOLD analysis project Ga0207866, IMG submission 184835) | Ionic liquid and high solid enriched microbial communities from the Joint BioEnergy Institute, USA - AR20-3-D (SPAdes) (version 2) ...
TTCGGTCTGAGCGACCGTGGAAGCCAACGGATCGAAATCCGTTGGCAACCATGAGCGCTCAGCTCAACAATCTGGCAGAAGCGTTGCCGATCAACGCCGCCCGAGTCGGGTCAGCGTGTCGATGATCACGGCGATCTCGCTGCGCGCGATGTCGCGGTCGCTGACCGCCCAGCCACCGCATTCATAGGCCTCACTGGCATCCTGATCCGCAGTGTTTCGGTATATCGCCCATGCCACACCATCGGCATACTGCCCGTCTGGCCCGATGAACAGCCGGGCCTCACCGACCCGCACCGCCCACTCCGTTTCCAGCGAACCAGGCAGCGCGCCAAGCTCTTCGGCGAACACGGGTGCGTCGGCGTCTGGGATCTCGCGGCTGATCAGTCGGGCAATCGCCGCGACATCGCCGGTGTCGACCGTCTCACCGGCGACCTCGACCCGGTAGGTGGCGTGCGCCTCGACCGAGCGCCAGAATTCGTCCGGCTCGACGTCGATTTGCCAGCGACCCCGCTCGTCGGTGCTCAGCACCTCGCGGGCGATGGCGTCGACGTCGTAGTCGTCGGCGCGGGCCACGTCCGGGACAGCGGCCTCGATGGCAGCGATGATCCCGCGCTCGATGGCCTCGTCGCGGGTGCTGTAGCTGGTGGTGATGTCCATCGTTTGTCTCCAATCTCGTTGTGGTTCCGACTATTCGGGACTGAATAGCCGTGGAAGCCAACGGGCCGAAAACCCGTTGGCAACCATGACGATTCAGTCACGGCTCATGGCCCGGTAGCCGTCCTCGTCGTCGCCGTCGAACCACCTGCCGGTGGCCTCGTCGCGGAACTTCAGTGAGCCGCCGAGACTTTCGACCCACTTTTGCAGGTGCGCAATCGCGCCCAGGTGCAGCGACCAGGCGTTGACGCCGTTGTTGTAGTGCGCCCCGTAGGCGGTGTCCATTTCCAGCAGGTAGGTGCACGGCGGGTAGGCGATGTCGTCGCCGGTGTCGTGCGGCGACCCTTGGTAGTTCTGCGGGTACAGCTGCCGGTAGGTCACCTCCCGGTCGAACACCGCCGAACCCTGCGGGCGGTACATAACGTCGGTGATTGCGTGGAACCCCTGGCCGATCTCGGTGCCGACCCGGTATACGCCGTCGGCGCGGCACCAGGGCGCGGGCTGCCCGATGACGGGCATGCGGTGCGGACCCCACCGGCCGTCGGCGGCCGTGCGGCACAGGCCCTCGATGGCCGCGTCGAGTACCTGGCGCGGACCGACCGTGCTGTCCTGCGGGAGCCTAATGGCAACAGCGGTCAGAAGTGTCATTGTTGTCTCCAATCTCGTTGTGGTTCCGACCATTCGGGACTGAATAGCCGTGGAAGCCAACGGGCCGAAAACCCGTTGGCAACCATGACGATTCAGTCGTCGCAAAGGAAATCGTTCAGACTGCGGATGCTCACGCAGCCGTTACAGCCGGGTCCGTCGCTAATGTCGCCCGCCCGAGCCGCCTCACGCGTGATGTAGGCGTGAACGCGGATGGTGTGCGCTGCAATCAGACTGGCGGCGTCCGCACCCTCTCGGCGCACCCAGCGGCGCAGCGACTCGCGGGCCTCGTCGACGCTTTTCCACGGCCCCCGTGGTGCGGGGTTGCCGCCGAACCCGACCGTGGTCAGCCAAGTGGTGGCCATCGTTGTCTCCAATCTCGTTGTGGTTCCGACCATTCGGGACTGAATAGCCGTGGAAGCCAACGGGCCAAAACCCGTTGGCAACCATGACGATTCAGTCAATCGCCATCGACGCAGATGCTGCGCCAGTAGTACACCGTGTCTAACCCCATGGCATCCGTTGACATGCAACGGAATAGGCGATCAATGTCGGCTTTGACCCTGCTGGTCTCGACCTTGTCGGGCCATTCGAACAGGAACGCCGCCATCGACACGATGAAGTCACCAACATGATCGCCGGTATAGCCGATGCACTGTGCGCCGAACATGCCGCGCCCCGAGTAGATGAGCACATTGTCCTCGCCGAACTCTTCGCGCAACCGGTCGAGCTGATCGGCGGTGATGCTGTGCGGCATCTGTTTGTCTCCAATCTTGTTGTGGTTCACATTATTTCGACTGTTCAAGCTGAACAGCCTTGGACGCCAACAGCGTTCGCTGTTGGCTACCAAGGTGGTTCACCCTTCAAGCTCGCGAATGCGTGCACGAACATCTTCGAGATCAAACTGTGCCTGAGTATGAACCAGGGTGCCGGGCGCCGACGCGCTCACCACCCGCTCCAGCTCCGCTTCCCATTGACGAGCTTCGTCGAGCGACATGTCCTCCACGTACATCCTTGTCTCCAATCTTGTTGTGTTTCAGTCGGTCTGAGCGACCGTGGAAGCCAACGGATCGAAATCCGTTGGCAACCATGAGCGCTCAGCTCTCGCGTGAACGGCCAGCGACCAGAATCTTGTTGGCGGCAGCGAAGATTCGGCCGATCACCTTGTCGGTGATCACCGATCCATTCTCGCCGTCGGGGTCGTGACCAGCCGCAGCCAGCCAATCGTCAATGTACTGGCGCGACTCGGCCGCATCCCATTCAGCCAGCTCAAGCTCCTTGGCCACCAAGTACGCTGTTGCCTCTGCCTCGAATTCGCATATGCCACGATGCAATTCGTACTCATCGTTCCCTGCCTTGCAGTGGCCGAGAACTATGTGTGCGAGTTCGTGCAGCAACGTCTTGGCCGGGTAGTGCGCTGCCGGGTTGATAGCGATACGACGACCCTTGTCGTCGTCCTCAACGCTGTACCCCTGAACATTGCCGTTCAAGTGTCTGAATGGCACGCGCTTGACATTCAGTTGCCGCAGTGCAACTTTCGCGTCCCATTCAGGTAGCTCAACCTCCGGCAGTTGGTCACCATCAGTGTCCGAGAACGCGAACACGCTGCGCGATTCGCGAAACCCAACCAGCACTTGCCTTTTCAGGGGTTTGCCGGACTCGGGGTCGGTCACTGTATTGCCGTCGGCGTCGGTGACCTCCTTGTTGACCAGAAGCGGCGCCAGCACAGCCTTGGCCTTTCTGCCTTTTTGGACTTGAAATCCCAAGTCCTTCCAGCGGTTATAGGTGGCTACAGGCTCGTTGACGCCTTGCATGAGCAGCCGAACCTGATTCAGGAAGCTGTAATCGTAGAACCGGCAATAGGTTTTGCCCATCGCGCCAGGCGCGTTAAGCGCCTCGACAAGCGTTGCGTGCCAATCGATTTCGGCGGTCTTCGACTTCCGCTCGACGTTGGCCTTGCCGGTCCGCTGCCGCTCCTTCGTGGCTGCCTTCATTGTCGTCTCCAATCTTGTTGTGGTTGTTTCCGTTTCGGTCTGAGCGACCGTGGAAGCCAACGGATCGAAATCCGTTGGCAACCATGAACGCTCAGCTCTCGCGTGCGATCAGGTGGTCGTCACCCGTCTGGCGGGCCATCTGGCGAGCCAGTCGGGCCACAGTCTTGTGGTTGGCGATCCGGGCGGCGCGTTGCAGATACTCGCCCCGGTAGCCGCCAGCGCACTCGCTGATGTGCTCACACACGGCTGTCATGTCAAAAGGCTGCTGGTGCTGACGAGCGAACACCACAACCTGCAAGGCGATCTCGCGGGCCGCTTCGGTCCGTGTCATGCTTCTCACGCCCATTGTCGTCTCCAATCTCGTTGTGTTTCAGTCGGTCTGAGCGACCGTGGAAGCCAACGGATCGAAATCCGTTGGCAACCATGAACGCTCAGCTCTCCTCGGCCCCAAGGTCGGCCAGGGCCGCACTGAGGCTCGGGTAGTCGTCGACCCACCGCCCGTTCAGTTCGCTCTCGTCGCGTACGCGCCAGCAGCTGCCGAGCTTCTCGATGCTGTAGGCGCGGCCCGCGACGGCGGCGATGTACAGCCCCGGGCGCACCCGCACGCGCTCACAGCCCCCGCTGGACAGCGCATAGGCGATGCGCACCGCCTGCTCCGACTGCGGCAGCAGCGCCACGACACACTCGGAGTCGCGGTTTTCCACGGCCCAGTAACCCTCGTGGACGGGTACCACGGCGTAGTTCATTGTCGTCTCCAATCTTGTTGTGGTTGTTTCCGTTTCGGTCTGAGCGACCGTGGAAGCCAACGGATCGAAATCCGTTGGCAACCATGAGCGCTCAGGCTCCAACGAGGCTGCCATCAGCGTGCTCAACATGCTTGATGGTTGCCCGTGTGATCACGGTCTGGTCGACCCCACGGTACTGCTCATGCGCCTTTACCGTTGCCGCGCTCAGCACGAGCACGTCACCGGGTTTGACGTCGAGCCGTCCCGACTTCCTCCACACAACACAGTGCCTGTCGTCGGTGTAGCCGACCAGCAATGTTGTTGTGCCGTAGTCGTTTTCCCAGAACCGAACGGTCTGAAGGGTCAGCTTGATCTCATCCTTGATGCGGGCACCCACATCGCCGATGTAACCCTCAGCCGACTCAACAGCCTTGGCTTTCTCCTCCTTCACCTTCGCGTACACCTTGACCAGCGATGCAAGCATGCCGATGTTCGTCGGCGACACATACTCAGCCGAGACGAGGACTCGAATGTTCTCCGCGTAGTCCGTGCCCGGCGTGAGAGTGTCTGCGGCAGCGATGATTTCGTCGATGATCGGCGAACCATCAAGCCACATCCTGCTAGCCTCAGCAAGCTTGGCTTCAAACGAAAGCCATTGGCTGTAGGCTTTCCTGCTGCTCGGCGACGGCTGCTTGAATCCGTGAAGCATCGCCTCACGAACGGTGTTTCCCGTTGATTCATAAGCATATTCGGCAGAATTGCGATACTGCCGACCGCCGTCGGTGAACACGTAGGCGTATGCGAGTACCAGGCGCATCGGCACTTTGATACCGCGACCCGTGATGTCGAAACCATCGTCGTCGCAAGCGAAGTTGCGGAGCTGGGTCTCAAAATCCAACGCCCACAACCCTTTTGGCGCGAGTCCGGTATACAGCTCAATGCACGAATGCCCGAGCTGCAACAAACTGCCGGTACGTTCGTCGCGAACAACGTACAGCCGCGTGCGTGAACGCTTCGTGCCGCAGTGATCACAATGCATGTCATCGATGTCTGGCCGCTGCCAGCCGTCGAGGCTCTGTCCGGGCGCGGTACGCACCACGTACCCGTTTTCCTCCGGCACAAGACGCGCCACGAACGTGAAGTCACCAATCGTCAGCCTGAGCCTGTCGAAGGTGACCCGAACCCAAGGCTCACGAACCTTAGTGCCGTGCATCGTCGTGCCATCGGACGCTATGGCGCCGCCCCGCGTGACCGTGCGTTCGTACCGCTCAATGCGCGGCTCGAAACGCGTTGCCACACCAGCACGTTCGAGACGGCGATTAGCATTGCTAATCATCGCCTCGAACTTCGCGAACCGGTACTCCGGGAACTCAATCGTCCATTCCATCGTCTTGTCTCCAATCTCGTTGTGTTTCAGTCGGTCTGAGCGACCGTGGAAGCCAACGGATCGAAATCCGTTGGCAACCATGAGCGCTCAGCTCACCCTGACTCGTACATGAACGATCATGGACGCCAGCGGGCAATCCGCTGGCTACCATGACAATTCAGAACGCTTTCTCGACTGTCACCGACACAATGTTGTCGTTCTCCAGCATCGTGTCCACAAGGTCCGCAACCTGTGCACGACCACGCACTATGAAGCGCGCGGTGCGCTTCATGGTGGCACGCACCCCGTGAACAACAAATGTATCGGTAGCAGCCTGCACACCGTTCATCACAATCTCCAATCTTGTTGTGTGGCTTTGGGCTTGAATGCCCAAGGACGCCAGCGGACCGAAATCCGCTGGCTACCTTGGAGATTCAAGATTGGATGGAGACCTTCGGTACTCGCCACCTACACTGACGCGGCCCGATCATGGCTTGCGCTACGGGGCTTATGCGGCTCCGCGTGGCACGAGTGGGCGTCGAACTCTCGCGCGCCAGTAGCCCGTGGGCTGCTGGCCTTCGAGGCATCCCATCTGTTCGCGCTCGCACGTGTTGGCGGGACATACTCTCGGTGGCTTTCTCGGACGCTGTGTAGTTTTCAAAGATCAAGGGATGTACTGCCAAAATACTCTATATAGATGGACACGTCAAGTTCAGCAAACGCCGGGACAGCTAACGGTCGACCCCCAAGCAGCGCTGAAATAGCCCCTGACCTGCGTTTTTAAGAAAACTGTGAAATAAGTCTAGCTAATTGCATGCGCAACGAAATTGCGCTTCTCGAAACATGCTGTCCCGCAATGCATTTCAGTTCACGCCCCTTGTGCGCCAACGCATTTCGCGCACAGCCGTCGGGGTGCGCAATTCTGCGCACCCCGACACGCTGCCGCCGAGCGATCTTCGCTTGTGGCACAACGCGTTTGGCATCGAACCCAAGGGGCGCAACGGATTTCGCGAAAATTGGAGACCAGACATAGTCGCTATCTGCGCAGAACCGCGCTCAGTGTCGCGGCGACAAATCGTCGCCAGGACTAGGCAGACAGCGCACCATGACAGCCGCCAACGCCACACCCACCAGCACAGCCAGCGCTCGACGAGGCGTCGATAGCACCACAGCTACAGCGTGCCAAGGGTCCACGCACGACGGCACACGTCGCGTCAAGTGAGCGGCAGTCAACCACACCAGCACTTCCGTCGCACGAAATCCCTTGCGGTACCTGTCCATAGCCTCCGACAGCATCTCTCTGCCGGAAGCGACCGCCCATACATTGTGCGCAATCGCTATGCCTGGCAACACAATCCACAACAGATCAGCGACCCTGTTCCTCTTCCTCGAACTCGTCGAGGCGCTGTTCCAATCGGGCCACCCTGTCACGTGTCTCTCCAACCTGTTGCTGAATCACGTCGAGCCGCCCATCCTGTCGAGCGTTCTGCGCCTGAACCACATCAAGCCTGTCGCCGATCCGTTTTACATTGCGCACCAACGCATCAAACTGATCGCGGAACGGCTCGACGTGACCGTTGCACAAGTGCCCATCGACACGGCTCAACTTGCCGTCAACGCGCTTCATCTTGGCTTCCAATCGTTTCGAGTCGGAACGATTGATAAGTTGCGCGATGACTTGGCCGCTCACGATGATTCCCACAGCAATCACGCCGAACAAGGTGGTCGGCTCGTACGGCACCGTCACTGTTCGCGAACGTGGGACGCGGCGACGCTTCCCCCGATCAACGCGCCAATTACCATGAGCCACGGCGAAATCTGCGCCTCCGTAACGATATTCAGCGACACAAGAAGGGACTGCACAGCGGCCAGCACACCATAGAACCAAGTGCGAAAACCGTTGACAGATTTGATCGCAGCAAGCGCAGGAGCCAGCACCGCCAGCGCCAGACCGACCCACTCATGGGTGTGTGTCGGCACCGTGGCCGAGATAACCAGCGGCGTAACAACATACAGCAGCGCTCGCAGCTGCTCCCAGCTGCGCACCGTGAAAATGCTTACCTCGTCGGTCATTTCGTACCCTCCTTTAGAGGCGCAGGGGCTGTCACACCAGCCCGTCCAACACATCGGCGGCATGGGCGACCGCCGACCTGCCACCGAACTCAGGACGCGGAACGTGGTACGCGACATGAGCATTCGTTGACAGAAACTCAGTGACCACCTGAACGGTGCGAGCAACCCGCCTCGGCTCCAACGACAATCGGCGCTGCAACGCATCGGCGTCGGAGCCACCCGGCTCGAACAGCCGACCAATGAAACGCAGCACCGATGTGGCGAACGGAAGCGACAACTCCATATCGATCAGAAGGTCATAGAACTCCGGCAGAAACGTATCGTCCGGCGCATTCGAATACATGTCTCCCGGAAGCGTGTAGTCAAATGTGACGGGCCACAAGGCTTCATCGCCGTAGTAGCGCGAAATCCCCGACCCGCCAGGATCATTGCCTATCAGTGTTGCGCCCGGTCTGCGGCAGGGGCTGCCGAACGTGATCACCGCGACGACACAAACCCCTTGTGCGTGCAGAAGATCGGCGGCGCGCACTACAACGTCTGCGCCTTGGCTGTAGCCGATCAACGCGACCGGCCCATTCGCCCTGCGTCCCAACAGAACAGCCTCATTGATACCGGCTGCCCGCGACTCGCGGTAACTCGTGTGCGGGTCCGGCACGAGGAACCCGACAGCCGGGTAACCGATTGGCTGCCAACGAAAACGAGGACCGTCCAGCCCGAACACTTCCGCGTGGATATCGTCGAAGTCGCTTGTGAGCGTGCGAGCCACGTCTGCGGGATACCCGGCATCCCAAGAGGACCAAGTACCCGCAGCCGTGAGAATCGTTACCGTCACTTGATGTCCGAGATATTCACGTTGAGCGCTGCGGCGATCCGCTCAATCGCCTGCCAAATCTTGTCACCGTACGACGCCGCGTTGATCGAATGCCCGAGATTCGTATCCACTTGTCCCCGACGCCTTTTCAGGTCGTCGATGCTGCGCTGCGGAAGCCACAGCGTGATCTCCTTGGCCGCGTGAGTCACCTTGTCCTGCAACGTGTATGCGTAGTGCTGGTACTCCTTCGGCCCATTCGCGTGCATCAACGCGCGATGCACAGGGTCCGGCTCGTTGGTGCCGTACTTCTGCCCCAACAGCTCCGACCGGATTGCCTCACGAGGATCAATAGCCATTTCTGTTCTCCCTCAATCGATTCCGAACACCTCTTTGTAGATGGGTCGCCAATCCTCCACACGGTCAGCGTATTTCGCGACATACGCCTCGAACACGTCCCACGGGAAGCCTGACCACGGCGCGTTCAGCGGGCCACCGACGTCGGTGTGTGTACCGATGCCCAATTGTCTCGTCACATAACGGTGATCGCTGATTCCGTCGCCGCGATAGTACGGCGGTTTGATGACGGTAGCCGGGAACCCATACTTCAGGCAGTCCTGTACGGCAACATACGCGGCTATCTCAATGTCACGTTCCCGCAGCAGCCAAGTAGCGCGGTCCCACGCCGCGCGTGAACCCGCGAAGCACAAATTGATGCTGAACACGTTGGCGCTCAACACACTCCACGAATAGTAGTCGGTATCGACTACCGCGCAGAGGATTCCGTCGCGCAGCGTGTAGTGGTAGGAGACGCCGTTGCTGCCGTCGCAGTACCGCGCAAGCGATTCGGCGGTGCCGTTGCCTTCCTCGGTGTGCAGGAAGAAGTTCACAGGCTTGCGGCTACGAATCGAAAAGCCTTGCCCCACCTTCTTCCACGAGTAGTAGTCGATCTCTCGGTACTTCGGCGGCTCGATGATGAACTCGACGGCTGCTGGCGGCGTCGGCTGCACGGTGACGGTGTTGACGTGCTGTGCGTTCGCCAACCACGGCAGCGGGTTAATCTGCGAACCGGCGCGCCACACCGTTGGGTGAACCTCGAAATGCAAATGAGGACCAGATGATTGGCCGTTACTGCCGACGTAGCCGATGTGCTGACCGGCGTGAACCCATTGGCCTTGTTTGAGTCCTGTTGCGTAGGCGTTCCACATATGGCCGTAGACCGTTGTGCCGCCACCCTCTGATGCCGGGTGGTCGAGCACGATCCATTGCCCGAAGCCTTGGGCCGGTCCGATGTGCGCGACTGTACCGCCTTGCGCGGCGTAGATTTTCGTGCCGTCAGCTGCGGCGAAGTCGACGCCGTAGTGAAAACTGTTGCCGCGCTGACCGAATGGTGAACTGATGCTGTAGCTGCCGTTCGGCAGCGGCCAATATCTAGCCATGACTGTGCAAATCCTTTCAGGCGCTTATCGTTTCAAGCTGAACGCGCCCCCGACCTCATCATTAGAAGAATGTGAAAAAGTTGTTGCTGCTTGTGTCCGGCCCGAACACGGAGAAATTGGCGATGCCGAAGCCAGCCGCGAAGTCAGACACCACCCCAGCCGGGGTGATCTTCTTAACGCTACCGCCAGTGATGGAGGTGGTCACGTATAGGTTGCCGTCCGACCCGAACACGGGGTAGTGGGCGTTGCCGAGGCCGGTCGCGAAGTCAGACACCACCCCAGCCAAGGTAATCCGCTTAACGCGACCGCCATCAACGGCGGAGGTGGTCACGTATAGGTTGCCGTCCGACCCGAACACGGCGAAATTGGTGTAGCCGAGGCCGGTCGCGAAGTCAGACACCACCCCAGCCGGGGTGATCTTCTTAACACGACCGCCACCATTGTTGGTGGTAGTCACGTATAGGTTGCCGTCCGGCCCGAACACGGAGAAATAGGCGTTGCCGAGGCCGGTCGCGAAGTCCGACACCACCCCAGCCGGGGTGATCCGCTTAACGCTACCGAAACTGCCGGTGGTCACGTACAGGTTGCCGTCCGACCCGAACACGGGGAAATAGGCGTTGCCGAGGCCGGTCGCGAAGTCAGACACCGCTCCAGCCAAGGTAATCCGCTTAACGAGACCGCCACTATCGGTGGTGGTAGTCACGTATAGGTTGCCGTCCGGCCCGAACACGGAGAAATAGGCGAAGCCGAGGCCGGTCGCGAAGTCCGACACCACCCCAGCCGGGGTGATCTTCTTAACACGACCGCCATCAACGTCGCCGGTGGTCACGTATAGGTTGCCGTCCGGCCCGAACACGGGGTAGTGGGCGTAGCCGAGGCCGGTCGCGAAGTCAGACACCGCTCCAGCCAAGGTAATCCGCTTAACGCGACCGCCGAGGGCGGTAGTCACGTAAAGATTCGGCACCTACCCCTCCCCCACTGCCAACACATCCCACTTCGCGTCATCAGCGTTGTATTCGCAGCCCACATAAATGGTTTTCCCCACGGTCGTGGTCGTCGGCAATTCCACGCCTATCGGGCGAAACACGTTATCCCAGTTCAGTGTTTGAGCGTTCCCGTTGTCCTTGATCCGATAGATCAGCTGCCAGCCGTTCGCAGGCGATCCGGTCGGGGCCGCGATGGTGGCCGTGACGGCCTGCGCTGTGATGTAGTAGCGGTGACGAGATGATGCAACCGCCGCAGTGTGCGTCCCCGAACTGGCGGACGATTGCGAAGTGGGGCCGGTGGAGTGAATCAAGCCCTGCATATACGTGGTGACCTCAGGCGCCAGCTTCGCCGTGGTCACCGCCCCGTCCTGAATCTTGTTGGTAGACACCGTGTTATCCGTCGGCGTCCTGGTGTCCGACAGGCGCGGATCATTGCCGATGCACACCGTGCTGCCCGTCGCGCCGGTGGGTATCACCGAAATGTCAAGCGTGCCAGACGTGATTTCGGCGGCAGAATGCTCATGCTCCGCATCCGCCTTGTCGCTAAGACCGGACTCAAGCGAATTGATCGCCGAGCCAATGGCATTCATATCGTCTGCGTCAACGAAGTCGTCGTTGACCCAATCATCCTTGACAGGCATCAGGCCACCGTCACCGAAGCAACACCGTTGGCGTTCCAAGCAATTGACAACGTACCACCGTTCGGCGCATAGCTGTCATCGCCGAAATCGACGTAACCGATGAGCGGCTTCGACGAGTCGCTACCGGCAAGATCGACATACAGCACCAGATACCGTGGCGCGTTCGCGCCGATCAAAGTTGCGCTGGTCCAAGCGATGTCGTCGGCGTCGTACGACAGCACGTTCGTCGTCCCGTTGTAGCTGAGCGAGATATTCGGCACCAGCTTGCCGCCAGCGGTGTACCCCGTACCCGAAACCTCATTTGTCACATCAGATTTCCACTGATGGGTGTCCTGGTCCGGCGTGTACGACGAGGTGCAGAGCATCGCCTTCACGTCATCCTCTTCGATGTTCACCAGACCACGGTGCAACGTATCGAACCACTTGCCGTAATACTTTGCGGTAACAGCCATTCAAACGTTTCCTTTCAGTAGCCGGACACTTTCATGTCGTGAGCCTCAACAACATGAGCACTCACTGACTCAACGAGATCCTTTGACAGCCACGCATTCCGGTCAGCGTCCCATTCGATGCAGACCGGCTGATACTGCCCGCACTTCGGGCATGGCACGAGAAGCGTTGCGGTATCAGTCAATCCATCACCCTCACTGATATGCCCTTATCCATACACGCCCAACAGCACCATTACCGCCGTTGTTCCCGCTGAACAGCCCGCCAGCGCCACCAGCTCCCCCGCCACCCGGCGCGTTACCAGCCGCACCACCTGAATTCTGTTGTGCGCCACCGTTATATGTGACGCCGTTGTAGGTGTAGGTCTGCGGGTTGGGCGCCTTACCGGCCTGCCCGGCGCCGAAACCGCCTGTGGTGCCGCCAGCGGCGGAGATGCCCCAACCAGACGTGGCAGCACTCGACGCCCCGCCGGGCTGGCCGTCAGAGCCGAGCACGCCACCCGAACCGCCAGCGCCACCGGAACCGACGGTGATCGAAATGCTTGAAGTCGACCAGGGAATGTCCACCCCACGGCGCAGCGTCGCGGCATTCCAGGAGCCGCCGTTTCCGCCTGACCCGGCGCCGAACCCTCCGGCGCCGCCGGAGCCTCCGGCCCCGCCGCCGAGACAGACGATATCGAGTCTCAGTGCGTGCGCGGGAATGTTGTAGGTGTGGTTCCCGGCGGTGGTGTACTGCTGCGTGATCGGCGCCATTGGTGGCGGGCCATGCTGCGGCAGGTACATCTGCGCGCTCGCCAACATCGGTTGCGGCACAGACACTTCCGCGCCGAGACCCGGCGACGGCGCCAGCATACCCGCGCTGGCCTGCATGACCGGAACCAGCACCGTCGTGCCCGATGACAGCACCGGCACGTACATCTCCGCATCGGCGTCGAACGGCGCTGGCACAGGAACAGTTTCGGTCCATACGTAGACAAACGGCCTGTGCAGCCCCGGCACCGGGCTGAGCAGAAACGGCAACTTGAGCGGAAAACGTTTGACCGCACGGGCTTCCATGATCGGCGGGGACGCAGTCGCGCCGCTGGCCGCCGATGGCCCCTCGACGTTTGCGTCGGCTGCCATGGTCGGAACATGCACCGTGTGCCCGACGGTGATCGTCGGTTCGTACATCTGCGCCGACGCCGTAAACGTCTGTACCTCAACTGATTCGGTGTCCTCGCGCGCTTCGACGTCCGGAGCGTGCATCTGCGCCGACGCTTCGATGGTCGGCGCGTCGACGTGTGCATTGATCGCCACAATCGGCTCGTGCATCGCCGCTGAAGCCTCGAAAATCGGCCCCGCGACGACGTTTCCACTCGCTACGGTCAAGTCGTACATGCTCGCCGACGCCGTCATGTCGACCGGCTCGACGGTCGCGCCTGAAGCGACGGACGGATTGTTCAGTGCCGCTGTGGCGCCCATTGTCGGCGGTCCGACAGTCGCTGGCGACAAACGGATTTCAGGAACCAGCAGCTCGGCGCTGGCCTGCATGGCCGACGCCTCGACCGCCGACCCGCTGGACACGTCAGGTGCGTAGACTTGCGCAGCAGCCGAGAACGGTTGTGGTGACACCTGATTCGTGGCCGTGACGGTGGGCGTGAAGAACCCGCCTTTGCCGAGCCGGTGAGGAAGCTTGAACGGCAACGATTTTGCCACCAGTGCGCGCATCGTCGGCGCATGCACCGTTACGCCAATCTGCGGCGTCGGCGTAGGCATATCGGCGGTCGCGGACATCGTCGGCGGCTCAACGAATCTGTCCTCGCCCGACGTGACCGTCGGAGCGTGAAACTCAGCTGACGCCTGCATGATTGGCGCCGTGACGCGTTGCGCTATTTCACCGCCATGCAATTCGGCGTGCGCAGTCATCGGCGCAATAGAGCGAAGACGTGCCGGTAGTTTGAACGGCAGCTTGAGCTGTGGCCTGCCCGGCACCTTGACCGTCGCGCCCGACGTGATCGTCGGTGGGTACATCTGGGCGGACGCCGACATCGCCTCTGGCACAGCAACTTTCTTGATGCCGAACCACCCGGTGTCATGGTGCTGCTCGGGTATCTCCGGCGCATCGAACCAGCCCCGAATCGGCTGCTGTTGCGCCAGTTCGGGATTCGGGGTCCACGGCATATCTCTGTCACACCTCGTCTGGCGACAATTTAAGCAGACGGCCGTATGCCATCACCAGATAGTCGCCGATGAACGCGGTCACCCGATTGCCTTCGCCGTCAGAACCCTTGTCGCTGTTGACTTCCAGCCGCCACATCGGCGCACCGTCCATCTGCCACACGTCGACCATTCCGCGCCAATGCGCGGCGTCGTCGCCTACCAGCTCCCGCAGAATCGCGAACATCGTTTCGGGAGAATCGATTTCGACCGGCCCACCGCCGAAGATCGTGCCTGCCATTACAGAACCTCCACTGCTGTCACCACAGCCAGACCAGCCGGTATGTTCTGGAAGAACACCAGCCTGTTCCCTGTCTCCATGCCGACGCCGATATGCCTGTGGCCCGCCCCGTACTGCGATGTTGTCTCGGTGAAATTCAGTATCTCAATCCCGTTGCGCAACAATCGATGTGACCGAACATCGCCGCTGTCGCCGATGTGCCACTGAAAGTGGTCGCCTGCCTTCGGATATCCATTCCACGTCGGTCCGATATTGATCACCGAGCCACCCACAACCGCCTGAATCCGTATTGTGTCCCAACCTGATCGGACACGAACATAGTCGGTGAACCCGTTCATCCTCGCGAGGATGTAGGTGAACGCGTCGTCAAACAGGTACGACTGCGGCGTGCTCGCCAACACCCATTCCAGAATGCAGTTGTCGGTGGTCAGCGAGCCGCCTGTGTAGCGCGCCAATTGCGTTCTGTTTCCTGCGCCTGATGGCTTCCACACCAATGCGCCGTTCCCGTTCTGGCCCATATTGCCAGCGCCGCCACCAAAGCTTGTCACATCGAAGTTCGGTCCGGGGCTGTTCGAACTCGGACCGTTGAACGTGAGAGTGATTGTGTTAGCAGCGCTTTCGAGCGCGCGGACCCGCGCTTCCAGCATCGCCAGACCGGACTGCGCGCCGGTGCCGATGTTCAGCAGCCCGAGAATCACGTCCTTGATCCACCCGATAGGCGTGTTCTCTTCGAGCCATTCACCTAGGTTGTGGAACGCGTTGTAGATGTTGTCGGGTATCTGCTGAATCGACTGCCAGAACGAATCAAGCTGGGAGACAAGACCTTCGATCCACGTCTTCTGAATTTGCTGCGCCTTGCGCACCCAGCACTTGTCGAACTTGATGACACCGCTCGTCGCGCTCGACGTTACGTGAAGCTGCTGAGCGATCATGTAAACGCCTGCGGGAACGGTGAATTCACCTTCGAGCTTCTTCGACCAGTCCGTCGAATTGCCGGACGCGTCGAGCTTGGCCACCAGCTGTGTCGACACCGGCGAGCCGTCTTCGAGGTATGTGTTGACCTCGACCCGCGCAACATCCTCACCCTCGACCCCGGCATGAGAAACGTAGGCGCCCAACAGAATTTTCTGCCCCTCGCTCACCGGGATGAAGTTCGACACCAACACGTGGTCTTCACCGTCACACGCTATTGCCGCGCAGCCGACGCCATCCTTGCCGTCCTCGCCGTCCCAGTAGAACCCGCCACCATCGACAGTCTCCGGCGCGTCAAAGTCAGGTTCTGCCAACAGATTCGGCTGATTGTCGCCGATGCTGTACAAGCTCACCTGCGGAAGCCATTGTGGTCGAACCCAACTGAACAGCAGGTTTAGGAACGGGCGCACCATCAGTGTGATGAACTGCCGTGCAGCGTCGAGCGGGTTGAACGATGGATCGTTGAAATCGATGTTCGCCAAGAACGACCGCATATTGTTCACATACGTGCCAAGGTCGTTCAGGTCGCCGTCCTCTTTGCCCGTCAGAACCTCGACCAGATCACCGATGCCCGGCCAATCACCTATCTGATCCTGTAGGTTCTCTGCCCATTGCCGGAGCTGGTCGGTCGCCGAACCGGCGCCGGGAACGAAGAACCCGGTGATCGACTTAACAACCTCCCGCACAACTAGTTCGATGAACTGCAAACGGCGAGCACGGATTTCGGCGTCGCTGAACAGCGCGCTACCACGCGGCGGCTGCGGCTGCTGCGGCGTGACGTACCCGATTGGCGCACCGGGTGGCGTAGTTGGCGTCGACGGATAAGCGGCGCCGTCAAAAAGTGGAAGACTCATGGTCACCCAACAGGAATCAACGCAACAGCGAACGCGGTATCGGGCGAACCCGGCGTGGACCACGGGCTAGACGACGGCAATTTCTGTTCTGCCACAAGGTGAACCGATGCCGTGTTCCCGGCGGCCACCCGTGCGTAGCTGCTGATTGTTTCGTTCGCCTTAAACGTCGGCATCAACACGGTTGGGATGCCTGCCTCGTTCGCGCCTTGAATGCCTCGCGCATAGCCGAGCTGCGCGCCGCTCGACGAATCACCCAGTCGCGCAACAAGATCAACGCGTGTCGGTGTGGCACCACCTGTTCCGGTCACGATGGTTGAGCCGAACGGCAGCGGAATGTAGTCGCGCGGCATCGCGGGAATATTGATGGTAGTCAACACTTTTGACGACGCGCTCGCGAACGAGGTGGCATCGATTGTGCCAGAAGCGATAACGGCGCCGAGCTGCGGCGGCACAAGGTGGAACTTCTCCGACGTGTTGTCGTACGCCACTTGATAGCCGTCGGTCAGCGCGCCGGGAGCCGGTGACGTAGCGTCGAAATCCTTTGCCTGACTGATTTTTTCGACGCCTGACTCCCCGGGCGGGCCGCCGGGCAGGAAGAACTTCGCAGCATACTTCGACGGAAGCCCCGGCCCACCCTCGTCGACCAATATGTACTCCGGATTCTCAGCCGGTAGTTCCTCGTTGTGCGGCACAATCTCGGTAGTGATCGACGTGAACAACGGCGGATGCCCCGGCTCACCGGTCGACATGAACGGCAGCGAACCGACGCCGCCTTCCGGCGTGATGATGATGTACGCGACACCCGATTCCTCATTGAGCGCGTTCACCAATTCGATTGTGGCGTTGGTGATCGTGATGTTGTTGCCGTTGATTGAAACGCCCATTCAAAATCTCCTATGTAGTACTGAGCGTAAGCGCGTTGATAAGTTCGGTGAATCGCACAATGTTGCGATACGTCTTGACGACAGCCGGTTCCTCAGCCTTGCCGTCACCTATCTGCGTCTCCACCTTCGTCTCGTTCTGATTGTCCGTAATGACAATATTCTCAACGAAATCCGTGTAGACCTTGCCACGGCGGATGATTGACGCCATACCACCCGGGAACAGGTCACGCCCAACCTCGTACGGGTACCCGTTGTTGAAGTGAACCTGCCCGGAGACGTAACCCCTTGTCTCCCACTGCGCCCGTTTCATCGCGATGATGCCGTCGAACGAGTACGCGGTGTGATTCGTCGGATGGAACGATTCGGGGTACGCGTACGGGCCAGCTTTGATCCGGCGATCCATGTTGTCGCTCAACGCAAATGCGAACAGCACATCGTTCAGCAGCCCGTCGAGCAGATTGCTTGGTATGCCGCTGAACCCGACGACGATCATCAGCATGTCCAGCAGCCAGGACCACATCGCGTTCATCAAATTGTTCATCCACGCAGGACTTTTCCCGCCGATCACCGTTCTGTACGCAAGTGGATGATGGTGCGCAATCTCTCCCCAACAGCCGCTCAGCGGATGATCACAATTGAACAGCGCCCACGGCTCCGTCCAATGCAGCCCGAGTACCGGAGCAATGTTGAATCCTTCCGGCTGCGGCAGCCCCTGCGGATTGAGAAATGGCTTCGTGATTTCGCCAAAAACCGTGTCCTGCAAATCAACTAGCGTGCGAAGGATGCCGTCGAGGAAAGTGCCCGTTGGCCCGACAAACCCCATTCTGTCTTTGACGTCGACGACGATGGTCGGCACGGTAAGCGGGAATAGCATCCCGTCCTCCGGCTGCGGGTCGCCGGGACGCCACAGCTTGACATCGACCACCAGACCGTTGTCCTGCACTATCTGATCGATCAGTTCGT
>Ga0207866_1001835_pt1 | contig 17888 bp, 17 predicted proteins | sample HigsolmetaAR203D_FD_184835 | JGI IMG/M metagenome (GOLD analysis project Ga0207866, IMG submission 184835) | Ionic liquid and high solid enriched microbial communities from the Joint BioEnergy Institute, USA - AR20-3-D (SPAdes) (version 2) ...
GGCAGACGTGGGCTGGCATCAAGGGCGCCTTCGACAACGGCTATCAGCCGACCGAGCAGGAGATGGAAGACCTGCTCACGTACCTGCCGAAGGTGTCGGACGCGAAGCTGCGCAAGGAAATTCTGGATGGGCTTGCCGTGGCGGAAGCGGCCGGCAAGACGGCCGGCCTGCCGGTCCAGCGGCTCCGGGAGCTCGTGGCCCAGGCGGAGGCGGCGGCGGCCCGTGGCGAGGTTGACCCGCTCGGCCGGCAGTTGATCGAAGTCTGGAACCGGCAGGCGGAGGCGCGGACGCGCGTGTTGCGCGAAGAGCCGACGCTGTACGGAAAGGTCGATCCGGAGACGGGCATTCCCGTGCCGAAGCCGCTCGACCTGTCGAGCGTCGACGCGCTGCGGGCCTCGATAGAGGAACGCCAGCGCACGCTCGAGATCGTCAAGCAGGCCAACCCGGATGCCTCGGATGCCGTGTTCTCCAAGACGGACATCGGCAACATCGCCACGGCCATCAAGGCTGCGCCGGAGAATGCCCAGCCGCTTCTCGGACAGATCACCGCCATGCTGACGCCCGACCAGCTCGGCCTGTTCATGGCGAACGAGGAGATCGTGAACACGATCACCGGCATGGCTCGTTCCGGCGACCCGCAGAAGATGGGGGCCGCCTACTCGATCCTCGACGCCGAGTATCGGCGTGACCCGCAGGCTTTCGAGCGCGTCTACGGGCGGGACATCGAGACGAACCTGCGCCTGTGGCAGGACCGGCGGCAGTACATGACGCCAGACCAGCTCATGGCGGAGATGAAGCGGGCGGACGATCCCTCGGTGCGCGAGGCGCGTCGGAGGCTGCGGCAGGAAGCGGAGGAGCTGGCGAAGGATTGGACCGTCGAGGACGTGCGCAACAAGCTCGGCCACGGCGGCTTCCTCGGCTTTGGCCAGGCTGGCGTGCCGAGCGATGCCGGCATGGCCGCCACGCTGCGGCAGGAGTTCGTGCGCGAGTTCGCCATCGCCTACGCGGAGACGGGCAACGAGGCGAGCGCGACGAAACTCGCCGCGGATCGCGTCAATCGCGTATGGGGGCCGTCGGCCGCCAACGGCGGCGAGATCATGCGCAACCCGCCGGAGAAGTTCTATCCCACCATCGGCGGCTCGCACGACTGGATCACGGACCAGCTTGACGAGGACGTGCGGAGGGCCATCGAAACGCAGCTCGACGTGCAGACGGTGGAGCAGCGGCCGGGCGAAATGCGGCAGCGGGCGGACCGGATGATCGCTGCCGAGCGGCGCCTGGTTGCCGACCGGCAGACGGATGCCGAGTGGAGCCGCGGAGAGCCGCCGTCGTATCGCGTCGTCATCAAGACTGACGATGGCCGGTTTGTCGCGCTCGAGGATGCGGATGGGCGCCCGCTTCGCTTCCGGGCCGATGCAGAGGCGGCCCTGGCGGAGCATCGGCGACGGGCTGGGGTGATCCGCTCATTCCTGGAGTCGCCGGCGGCGCGGAACGTCCGCCTGCCTATGCCGGGCTCGTTCGGTCTCTCCATGCCTGCTTTCGGAGATCGCTGATGCCGCTCTTCCCCGAGGAACAGCCGACCGGCCTCGAGTTTCGCGAGGTCACGGGGCGGCCGGAACCAAATCCTTTCGCGGGCTACGAGCCGACCATCGGCGACACGATCCGCTCGGCGTTTCGCATGGAAAACTCGGTGGCCTCGCTCATACGGGCGCTCGAAGCTCAGCAGCGGGCGCCGGCCGACCCTGACCACAACCCGCTCGAGACGATCCGCGGCACGCGCTATGAGCGCGACTATATCGACCGCTTCCTCACCTCCCGAAACGAGGAGGAAACGCGCTCGATCATGGCGCGTATCGATGCCGAGGAGCGCGACCGACAAATTCTGGAGGATGCAGGCGGCTGGGGCATTGCGGCAGGCATCGCGGCGGGTGTCATCGATCCGCTCATCTTCCTGCCGGGCGCGGGCCTCGTGCGATCCGTGCGGGGCGGCTATTCCATCGCCAAGTCGGCCGGGCTTGTGGGCCTCGCCGGCGGCCTGCAGGCGACGGTCTCCGAGGCGGCGCTGCAGGCGTCGCAGGTGACGCGCACGCCCGAGGAATCGCTGATCAACATCGGCACGGCTACTCTCCTGTCGGGCCTCATTGGCGGCGGCGCGGCGGCGCTGCTCTCGCGTGCCGAGCGCCGGGCGCTGGAAGCGGCTCTGGACGTCGACCGCGCGGCGCTGTCGCGCCAGGCAGGCGTCGAGGAGCCGTCGGTGCGGGACGGCTTTGCAATGCCGGCTTCCGCGGGGGCGGCGGCCACGGACCCGCGCGAGCTGCGGCTGGTTTCGTTCGGGCTGGACCGCGTGCCGGTCATTGGCGACCTCATCAAGCGCACGTCGCCTACGCTGCGTATCTTCTCGTCGGACAACGTGCCGGCGAAGCGGGCGATGGCCGATCTTTCCGAAACGGTCCTGCGTTTCGAGGACAACACGCTCGGCATCCCGACCTCGCTGGGCGGGCCGCCCGTCTCGCGTGTCGTCACGCTGCAGAAGGTGCGTGCGGCCATCGAAACGAGCGACACGCTGCGCGACACGTTCATCCGCTATCGCTACGGCGACCAAGCCCCCAACACGGCCCCCATCGCGCGCTCGAATCTCGACGACCTGCTCGGACGGAACGGCGACAAGCTGTCATATAGCGACTTCAAGCGCGAGGTGACGCGGGCGCTCATGTCCGGTGATGTCCACCCGATTGTCGAAGTGCAAGAGGCGGCGCAAAAGCTGCGCGCGAACATCCTCAAGCCGCTCGAGCGCGATCTCAAGGCGGCAGGTCTGCTGCCGGAGGATGTGGACGGGCCAAAGGGCGACCCCTCGTGGTTCGCGCGCATCTGGAACAAGTCGGTCATCGCCGCTCGCCGCCACGATTTCAAGAAGCGCATCGTGGACTGGCTCGCCGCCGAGCAGGCGGAGAAGGTCGCCGCCCGCGAGCGGATCATGGAGCTGGTCGCGGAGCGCGACCGGCTCGAAGCGGCCATTGCCAAGCTGGAGGCGAAGCAGGAGCGGCTTGCCGCGCGCACGGCCGATCTGGAGTCCCGGCTAGACGAGCGCGGGATGGAGGTGCGCCGCACGGCGGCGCGGACCGACGCGCTGGAGGAGCGGGCCTCGCTCATCGCGGAGGAGATTTCGGAGCTCGCCGAGTTCATCGACACGATGAAAGCGGAATTGCGCGCGCCCGAGCTGACCGAGAAACTGCGCGAGCTCGAGCGCGAGCTGGCGGCCCTGCGTCGTGCCGACAAGCCGATCACGGAAGCGGACCTCGACAAGATCGAGAAGGAGGAAAAGCGCTCGATCCTCACGGGGGACGTGCGCACGGCAATCAACATCTTGACCGGGCGCAACAAGAGCCACCGGCTCCCGAGCTTCCTTGCCTGGATGGCGAAGAATGGCGGCATCGTCGACGACCGCGGCGAGGTGGTGGCCATTCTCGGCGACGCCCGCGCGGTAGTCGGCCTCGTGCGCAAGACGGGCCGCGGGCGCACCATCGACGAGTGGGGCGAATACCTTTACGACCATTTCGGCTTCGCCTTCCCTGACGGCCGGCCGTCGTACAACGAGGTGCTGCGGATCATCGACGAGGCCCAGCGCGGCAACCCGCCCTGGTGGTTCCTCGTCGACGAGAACGGGCAGCCGACCAAGGCGGCGCGCGTCGACGAGATGGTGCGAATCCTCGACGACATGGCGCGCGAGGCTGGCGTCGATCCGCAGACGGCCGATGACTGGTACTACCTGCTGCGGGGCGAGAGCGTGCCGCGGACGCTCGATGACCTCGAGCGGGAGCTGGCGGCGATGGAGGCCGTCGGCCAGCCGGTGCCGCCCGGTGCCCGTGCCGAGCAGGTGGCGGGGATCATCGCCGCTCGGCGTGAGGCAATCGCCGATATTCGCGCGGCCCGCGACAAGGCAATTCGCGCCGGCAGGACGAAGGCGCGGCAGCTCGGCATTGCGGAGGCCCGCGTCGACGAGGCTGCCCTGGCGGAGCGAGCGAACCGCGGGCGGCTCGGTATCCTGTCGGATCGCCTCGACCGGGCCCAGGAGAAGCGCGCGATCCTTGAGCGGGCGCGCGCCCTTGCCGATGAGGCGATGGAGAAGACGCGGGCCCGTCTCGAGGAGGAGCTGCGCGGCTGGAAGGGCGACTCCGCCGCGGATGCCGTGTCTGCGCTCAAGACACGGGACGAGGCGGCGGCCGGCCGTGCCGAGGACGCCCCGCGGTTGCGGGCTGCGGATCGGGCAGTGGACCGGGCGGCACGGCGCATCGTCGAGACGGATTACGACTGGACGCCCGATGAGATCGCGAGCCGAGCCGACGAGATAATCGACCGCATCCTCGGCTCACCTGATGGTCGCCTGCCCTACGATATCGCCTCGCCGCAGCCCGGCGGCGTGAGGCAGTCGGACGACCTGCGGGGCTCGCTCAAGTCCCGCGACTTCGCCATCCCTACGCAGCTCGTGTGGGATTTCGTCGAGCAGGACGTCGAGCACATCATGAGAGTTGTCATGCGGACGGTGCTGCCCGACCTGCATCTGACGACCCGCTTCGGCGACGTGAACATGACGGAGCAGATGCGGCGGATCAACGAAGCGTCTGCAGCGAAGGCCGCGGCTGCCAAGACCGAGGCGGAGCGCATTGCCATCGAGAAGGAGCGGAACCAGATCATCCGCGACCTTGCCGCCACGCGCGACCGCATTCGTGGCATCTATGGCTGGAGTGCCGACCGCCGCATGCTCGGCCGCGTGTCGGCAGCCGCGCGAGCCTGGAACACCATCGCCGATCTTGGCGGCGCGACGGTCAACTCGTTTGCCGATGCGGCCGGCGTGGTGTTCCGCTACGGCTTTGAGCGGGTGCTGGCGGATGGCTGGCGGCCATTCTTCGCTCGTCTCGTCGGCAGATCGCAGGTCTACGGCGCAGCCAAGCGCCAGGCGCGGGCGATGGGCGTGGCAATCGAGACGCAACTGAACCTGCGCGCGCACCAGCTCAACGATCTGATTGAGGGCTACCGGCCCGATACCCGCTTCGAGCGCGCCTTGCAGTGGGGCGCCAATCGCTCGCAGCTCGTCAACTTCCAGGCCCCGTGGACGGATGCCGTGAAGACGATTGCCTATTCCGTGGCGTCGTCGGAGCACCTGCGCATGATCCGCCGCGTGGTGGAAGGGCGGGCGAGCAAGCGAGACATCACCATGCTCGCGGAGAACAACATCGACGCGGCCATGGCCGAGCGCATCTGGAAGGCGTTCAATGAGGAGGGCGGCGGCGAGGTGGTCGATGGCGTGCGCCTGCCGAACACGGGTGCCTGGCAGGATCGCGGCGCCGCGCTCGCCTTTGAGGCGGCCATGGGCAAGGAAGCCGACGCCCTCGTGGTGACGCCCGGCCTTGAACGGCCGCTCTGGATGAGCGATCCGATCTGGAGCCTGCTCGGGCAGTTCAAGTCGTTCATCGCCGCGGCGAACGAGCGCCTGCTGATCGCGAATCTGCAGCGTGCCGACGCTGCTGCCCTGCAGGGGCTCATCTTCTCGGTGGCGCTGGGCATGCTGTCGTATCGGGCCTACACGTGGGCCGCTGGGCAGGATGCCAGCGACCGGCCGCAGGACTGGATCAAGGAAGGGCTGTCGCGCTCCGGTGTCATGGGGTGGTTCGACGAAGTGAACTCGCTCACGGCCAAGGCGACGCGGGGGCAGCTAGACGCCTTCCGGCTGATTGGAGCCGACCGGCCGCTGTCCCGCTACGCGTCGCGCTCGGTCCTGTCGGCGCTACTTGGGCCGACGGCTGGCAAGATCGAGAAAGTCTCCCAGGTGACGGGCGCCGCCGCCACCGGCGAGTGGACGGCTTCGGACACGACGGCGCTGCGCCGGCTGATGTTCTTCCAGAATTTGTTCTGGATCAGGAGGCTTCTTGATCAAGTAGAGGACGGGGTGAACAACGCCTTCGGGATTCCGGAGCGGCGGCAGTAACCCGCTGTGCGGTGCAGGCATCGGCCCGCGATCGCAGGGTGTCGGCATCTCAACAGGTGCCGACATGACCGCCAACATCGCTAACGCGGACCGCTTCGTTCACTACACGCCCAACAACTCGACCGGCCCGTTCCCGGTGCCGTTCCCGGTCTTCGATCCGACCGGCGCCGATCTCGAGGTGACGCTGAACGGGCAGGTTGTCACCAGCGGTTGGAGCTTCACCGGTACGCTGGAGCCGGGCTTCTATGGCGCGCCGAACACGTGGGTGAACGGCTCGATCTCCTTCGACGCTCCTATCTCTGGCTCGCTCTACATCGAGGGGAACCGCGCCCCGCGGCGGCCTGCCGAGGCACAATTCGCCGAGGGGCGGGGCGTTCCGGCGCGTGATCACAACACAGAGTACAACATTTTGACGGCGACCGACCGGGAACTGTACCAGAAGCTCCGCCGAACGATCATGGTGCCTGTCGGCGATGACGGGGTTACGCTCCCACCCAAGGCAGACAGGGCCAACCGCTATCTCGGCTTCGATGGCGCCGGCCGCCCGGTGGCATTGGAGCCGAACACGATCAACACGCCAGATCTGGCAGACGGATCGGTCACGGATGCGAAAATTGCCGGCGAGCTGGTGACCTATTATGCCACGCTTGCCGAGGCCATCAGCGCGCATATCCCCTCGAACCGACGTCTGGTCCGGGTCGGAGGATACGCCGCGCCGGGTGACGGCGGCGGGGCCCTCTACAGGCGCGTGCTTTCGGAGCCCGCGCACGCTGGCAAAATCCAGTCTGCCGACGGCTCTTGGTGGGAGATCGTCGAGGACCCGCTGAGGCCCGAGATGTTCGGTGCCTTCGCCGGTGACACGCCCGCCAATGTGCGCGCCGGCTTCGACGCCATGATGACGGTCGTGGCGGCCAAGGGGGCAAAGTGGGTTCTGGACCGGGCATATGACATCGGAACCGGCGGCCCTGCGTTTTGGGCGGGCAACTGTATCGCATCCGCCGGCGCAGCGCTCAGGGGGAACGTCTATCTTGGCTCGGTGACCGGGCTCTCCGGCAAGCCGATCAAGGTAGATTATGACGACGGCGTTGCGCGGCTGCAGTATAAGCTCGACCCTGCGGCGCTTTACGATCCGACCGAGATCGACGGCTTTCTGACCGCTGGCGAGGCGTTTTCGTCGAAGTACGAGGCCGTCGACATGTCGGCCGTCGAGACTTCCTACTGGATGGCTGGCTCCAGCGACACGTTCGTGCCGGAAGCGCCGGACACCAAGACGTCCGACACGATCGTGTGGGAGCTTTCCGGCAATACCGGACTTTGGCATATCGCGTGGTGCCCTGTCACCGGCGGCGACGAGGTGTCGGCCGCCTTCTCGCGTGGCGACTTCCTACGAGGCGTCTGGGTTCTTACGACGGCCGGCTTCGAGTATCTCTACGCTCCGCCTGACAGCACGATTGGCCTTTTTGGGGTCAAGCCCGAGGGGTTGGTGCCATCGGAAACGGTGTACCCCATTTTCGGCGCGGTCGAGAATGTGGCCTATCGCTTCCGCAACGCCGAGATCACCGTTCGCGTCCAGGGACCAAAGACCTTCTCGATCCTCGCGAACGGCTCTGAGATCGTGGACGCGCGCGATACCCATTTTGGCGGGCAGATCTTGGCGGTAGGTTTCGGCGTCTTCGAGGACGGCACGCATACCGCTTCGCTCAAGAACATGGTGCGCGCTCGCAAAGCCGAGCAGCATGGTCTTTTGCCGGTGTACGTCGGCATCCTGGGCAATTCGATTTCCATCGCCGACATGTTCGGCGGGTGGGACAAATGGTTGCAGAAGTATTTAGATTTCTCCATGGGCACCCGCCTGAGAGGTTTGACGAACCTGGCCGAGTCCGGCGTAGGTTCAGACGGTATCCTCGCCCAGTCGGAAGATAGTGAGCTGGCGCCTTGCAATGTCGTTCTGATTGTCGCGCCGGGTACAAACGACACGCAGTTAGGCGTTCCTGTTGCCACAACCGTGTCGAATATTTCTGCCGCGATCGATAACATCGTGAACGCTGGCAAGAAGTGCATCCTGTTCATAGAGCCGATGTGGTATTCGGCGGATATGGTCGCCGGGTATGGAATGCCTACCCAAAATCACGAGCGTGGTGCGGAACGTCGTACGGCTTTGCGCAGGCTCGCTGCGACGAAGGGCATCGGTTGCGTCGACCTGCAGCAAGTCAGCGGGTTCATCGATGCTGGGTGGGTTGGTTCCAACACGATAGACCCGACGCTGCGGGATAACATCCATCCATCGGCGCTGTTCTTCAAAGTCATGGCGAAAGCGGCGGCCCGCGCGATCCTTGAGGCTTACGCGCCGAAGCCGACGCGCGCCATCGCATATGAGCCGATACCGACCAGCGGCGCGTATTCGTGGCTCGGGACGGATTTCACGGCGAGTGCGTGGCCGTTGCCTCGCTATTCGGTGACCGCCTCTGGCGAGGTGTCGCTGGTAGGCCATGTCATCCACGGCGGCACGTCGTCGCCGGCGCATGTCCTCACCGTGCCCCCGGGGCTGCGGCCGCCGCACCAGATCGATGTGACGCTCTCAATGTACGACGGCGTGTCTAACAGTCTGGCCTTTGGCGTTCTCGGCGCGAATGGCGAGCTACACGTCTATGCCGTCCCGACGGGCGCGACCCTGCGCCTGGACAATCTGCGGTGGGTACTGCCGGACTGATCGATGGTCGCACTTAACGCCACTCCTCGCGGGCCATCATGCCTCCATCTCACGACGCTGGGGGGGGCTCTATGATCGATCGCAGGACATTCTTCAGCTACGTGCGCCGGTCGCCGTGCCGATGGAGTGGCCGCCATAGCGCCTCTGTGCGGTGCGTCTGATTGGGGCGCCCCGCATCCTCCGGGCATCTCGCGCGAGGTGCCCGATGATCAATCGCACGACGTTCTTCAGCTACGCCCGGCGCGCGCCCTTCGGAGGCCGGCTCACGACTGAGCAGGTCAAGGGCTGCGAGGCCATTCTGGACGCCTGCCGGCGCGAGCGTGTCACGGACCTTCGCCGGATTGCCTACATCCTCGCCTCCGTCTTTCACGAGACGGGGGGCACCATGGCGCCGGTGCGGGAAACCTTCGCCAGGAGCGACGCGCAGGCCATGGACCGGCTCGAAGCCGCATGGCGGGCGGGGAAGCTGAAAGGCGTGACGACGCCCTACTGGCGGGATGGCTGGTTCGGCCGCGGGCTCATCCAGCTCACGCACCGCTCCAATTACGAGAAGATGGGGGCGCGGCTCGACCTGCCGCTCACTGACAAGCCGAACCTCGTCCTCGACCTGGAGACGAGTGCCCGCATCGCCGTCGTCGGCATGAACGAGGGCCTGTTCACGGGCAAGAAGCTCTCCGACTATTTCCACGGCGAAGCCACCGATCCCGTCGGCGCTCGGCGCATCGTCAACGGCACCGACAAGGCCAAGCTCATCGCCGGCCACTTCGAGGCATTCCTGGGCGCGCTGCAGGCCGCGGACGAGCGCACGCCGCTCCCGAAGGACATCTCCGACGAGGAAGCGGCGCCCGACGACGTGCCACCAGCCGAAAGCAAGAGCCTGTGGTCGATCCTGCTGTCGTTTGTGACTGGCGGCGGCGGTCTCGCTTTCCTGAACGGCATCAACTCTTGGCCGGCGGTGGCCGCGCTCGCGCTGCTCGTCGTCGCCGGCGGTATCGGCGCCTGGCTCGTGCTGACCGGCCGCGTGACAATCGGGAGGCGGCCGCAATGACGGGATGGCGTCTCTACGCGCTGGCGGCGCTCGTGATCGCCGGGCTAGCCGCGGCCGGCGTCTACACGTGGAAGGTATTCGACGCGGGGCGCCAAATCGGCGGCGCCGACACGGCTGATCGCATCATGAGGGAGCAACGCGATGCGGTGGACGCGATGGCTGCGGCTCGTGAGCGCGTGCGCGCTTGCTATGCTCGCGGCGGCCTGTGGGACCGTTCGACCGGCCAATGTCGATCCGCAGTGCCGGGCGCTGGGCAATGAGCTCCAGTCGGCCGTCGAGCGCCAGACGGTCGACGAGATTTTCGAGGCAGGGGTGGCGGCGGGATGCTGGACGCGCAGCGGAGCGACGAGATGAGCAGGCCCCGGTTCGAGTGGACATTCAACTTCGGCCATCTCGTCATGGCCGGAACGATGCTGTTCTCATTCGGCGGGTTCTACATGCTGACGGACTATCGGCTGGCCGCCGTAGAGAAGCAGGTGGATCGGCTGAGCACGCTCGTCACGCAGTCCGCCCGCCTCGAGGAGCGGCTGGTGTCGCTCACGGATCGCGTCGACAAGCTGGAGCGGAGGTGAGGCATGAGCACGCTGGCGAGCAAGCCTGAAGCACCGGCGCTGGTCGATGGCAACGAAGAAATCTGGGTCGTCCATCCGACGCTGGGCAACTCACGCCGAAAGCTCTCGACGATAGTGGCCTTCGTTAACGGTTACAGCGGATCGGCGCGCGGCTTCTTCGGCGCCAGCGCGATTCCTCAGCCTGCCCATGCGGACCAGGTGGCGTGGTCTACTACGTTCGGCCCGCCCGTCACGCTGACGGTCGGCGCCCCGGTGGACATGACGCCAGCAACTGACACGAGCCCCTACGGGTTCGCAACGGCGCAGCAGGCCGACGATCTCGTGGCCCGCGTGAACCAGCTCATCGCCGACGTCACGGCGATCAATGCTCTCTTGTCCCAAATCCGCACGGACATGGGCAACGGGAACAAGCTCGTGAGCGCCATCAGAACGGCCCTAGTGAACCTGGGGCTCATCAAGGGTTCCGCGTAATATCAATCGACTCTGGGAACGCCTTCCTTGCAAACCAATGACTTAGTTTTAACATCCCGTTAACATTAACGGATCATGAACCGCTGAAATTCCAAGCGGTCCAGCGGGAAGGCGTTCCCCACGTTCCCCATTACGTTCCTGACTTGTGCCGCCCGGTGAGACGGGCCTCTTGGAACCGTCTGGCGGCCTCCAGTCTGGCGCGGTCATAGACCTTTGCCGTTGTGCGCTTCGTCGAGTGGCCAGCGACCTTCGCGGCGTCGTCGAGGTTGCTGCCGGCTCTGGTCGCCTCCGTGACGGCCGAAGCCCGAAGGTCGCGGCTCCAGACATCGGGGCCGATGCCGGTGCCCTTCCGGTCCTTGCGCCAGCCGTACCAGAATTCACTCTGGGTGTAGGGCAGTCGTGTGCGCTCGTAAACGACGACGGGCCCGACGCGCTTCTCGGGCGGCACTCTGTCGATCTCCTCGAGCACCATGGGACACAACTTGAGGTCGATGACCACCTCGGCCCCGGTGGTGGCGTCTGTTTTGCTCGGCCGGAACCGCAGGATCATGTGCTCGTCGATGTTCGACCAGCGCAGGCCGTGCCACTTGCCTCGCGGCCCGATCACATCGGACGTGATGGGGTAGTCGAGTGGATACCATTGCCCGATGACATCCCACTGGCGCAGGGCGGTCTCGAACTGGAAGGCATAGGCGAGCGCGCGGGACGGGTTGCCGTTGGCATGGGCCGCCGCGCGAACCGCTTCGACGTGCTCTGCCGTCATCACCTTGTCGCGTGGCGCGGGCTTGGGAAATGACAGCTCGCGCAGGATGAACAGCAGATCACGGCATGGCTCATACCGGCACAGGGCTCCGAACTTCATCGCTTCCTTCAAGACGGCGACGGCGAATGAGCCGGCGGCGAGCTTCCGGCCTCCGTCCGTCCACACCTTCCACCAGCGCATCACGTCCGGCCCGGAGGTCATGGCGACGCTCGCCTCGCCGATGTGGCTACGGAGCCTCCTGAGGTAGACCGAATACGGGTGTCGTGAACCAGGTTTGAGCTTGTGGAACGGGCTATCGGGGTGCCGCTCGTATAGGTCGAGCGCTGATCCGATTGTGCCGTCGAATGCCAGGCTGTTGAGGCGGTCGCCGGCGAGCCAGTGAAGCATCGTCGTCTGGAGCTGCTTGCAGCGGGAGGCGATGACGATGGCGCTGGCCTCGGTGCCGTCCCAGAGGCTGTCAAGACTGACGGTGCCGCTGGGATAGCCGCGCTTGACAGCATCGTCGCGGGGCACCCAGTAAGGCACCCAGCGACCGGAGCGGGCGCGCCAGCGCCATTTCAGGCCGGGCGCATCTTTGATCTTGGGGCGCGGGGGGCGTTCCATCCTGCGGGGTTCTCCTGACCTGCCGGACGCGTCAGCGTAGCCGGGGAAAGGCCGCTTCGCACGTCGTAGAAAGCTTTGACGGCCGGAACGTAGCGGCCGCCGTGGGCTGGGTCGTGCGGCGGGAAGCCGGGCAGTTTCTCGAGCAGCTTGATCGAAAGCAGGTACTGCTTCGCCCGCTCGGGTCCGACGACGGCCTCGGCGATCTCGCGATCCGTCGCGAAGAGCGGCAGCTCATCAAGGGTTCTGATTTTGCGTCTGGTCATCCCTTCTCCTCGCGAAAAGATCCGGTGCCCGTTTCGGTCGTCTGCCGCGCCGCTGTTTTTCCTTCTTCGGTGGCGGCCTGCCGAACGTCCAAGGCGCGGCGGGGATGGGCGCAGCTGGGCTCGACAGCATGTCGAGGAGGGCACTGCCCTGCCGATGGAGCTCGCTGTCGCCTGGGGCGTCGGCGAAGCCGACCATGTCGAGCAGTGCGACCGCCGCCTGTCGCGCGCTCGCCAGCCGTTCATCAGCGTCCGGCCATAGGGGGAGCGAATCCTGGGCGGTCACCGTTCTGCCTCCGATGCTCCTGCGCACTGGTGTTTACGAGCACCAATCGATGCGCCTCGGGCACCGTCCGCCGGGGCAGTGGTAGGGCACGGCGTGCCCTGCCTCGATCATCAATCGAACCACGTCGCGCCCGTCCACGTAGACGTGTGCCAGCGTGCGGCCATAGCGATCACGCCCCTGGCGCTGGATGGCGACGTGGCCGGCGTCGAGCAGGTAGCGCAGGTGTGCGGTGGCGCGGTGCCCGCGCAGCCGCTCGCTCTCGCAGCGGGCCTGGTACGTTTCCGGTGCGTCCATGCCGATGATGCGCACCTTCTCCTCGCCGACGTAGATCGTATCGCCGTCGACGGCGACAATCGGTCCCTCGGTTGCGTGGGCGACGGTCAGGGCCGCGTAGATGACGAGAGAGAGAAAGAACATGCCGCCGAGAAGCCAGGCGGCACGCCGGCGGAAGCGTTGCGGTCCTGTGGGCGGCAGGTGGTAGCTTGGTGTGCGCATCAACATGGGCCGGGTTCCTTGTTACCGGGATCACCAGCAGGCTAGGGTCTATCCACGCAACTCGTCGATCTCCTCACCGGCCGGTCGGCTTAGTGAGCGGCCGCGTCATGCGCCGCCGGTCTGGTCGGCGTAGGCGGCGGCCTCCTTGAGCGTCTGGACGTGTGGCTCGAGCAGCTTCCGGCGGCGCTCGTCGAGCGCCTTCCAGAAGGCCCGGAGCTGCACCGTGCCGGACATCGCGACCTGCCGTGCTTCCTCCAGCAGCTTGTCGACCTCGGTGGCCGGTTGGTCTCCGGGAAAGTCCGCGCCCGTGCCGCCCTCGGGGGGCGGTGAGGACGACACGGGCGCGTCAGTTACCGCCGCGTGGGAGGAACGGGAGGCCGCGGCGGTGGGGGGAACATCGGCGCCGCGCGCCCATTCGGCGAGCATGCGGCCGGCTTCCTCGGAAATGGGCTTGCCCGCCGGGAACATGTGGCGGTGCTGGTCCTGCAGCTTGTGGGGCAGGTCGAATTGCGGGATGCCGGGGCGCTCGGGCGTCAGCGTGAAGCTCGCCGTCATCTCGTACATGAACCGCTTCTCGCAGATCGGAACCCAGCCGAGCGGGCGCACAAGCGTCCTGCCGTTCTCGCCGCGCACGATCTCGATCTTCTCGTCGGCGCGCAGGCAGAAGATGAGCGACGCGCGACATTGCAGGAGCGCGTTCATCATCTTCTTGTGGGCCAGCTTCGGCTCCTTCCAGTTGCCGGGCGACTTCACGCCCTTCTCTGCGAGTTCGTCGGCCCAGTCCATGATGCCGCCCTCGCCGTCGTACTCGTGCGAGGCGCTGTCGATGATGACGACCTTGGCACCGGCCGCCTCGGCCGCCCGGATGCCCTCGATGAACCGCTCCGGCCGGAACGGCGGCCGCATGTCGGCGTGCAGGAACTGGAACCGGTCGGCATAGTGGAGGCCGCGCCGGGCCTCCGTGTCGATGAAGGCGATCTTGCCCTCGGGCGACATGCCGCGGGCGAGCCGCAAGGCGCTGAAGGTCTTGCCGCTGCCGCTGGCGCCAGCCAGGGCGATGAGCAGGCCGACTTGCTCGCGACGGGCGGGGGCGAACGTGAATGTCATCAGACAGCTCCGACAAGCTTCTTCGGCGCCGGTTCAGGCCGCCATGGAGCGCGCACGAGGAACGGGTCGATGCCCATCTCGCGCAGGCTCTCGTCTTCCATTTCGCGGGTGGTCCAGGCCGTCTCGGCAAATGCGGGGTATTCCGCCAAGACGACGCGGGCCGGGTATCCAGGCCAGTTTCCGGTGGCGAGGCAGCGGTTCCAGAGTGAGATCGCGGCGGCGACCTTCTTGCGCCCGACCTCGAGCCCGATGTTGTCCAGCTCGGCCACCGTGCAGAGGTGCGGCGGGTCGTTCTCGACGAACGCCCACCGGAACCTGATGCGGCCGGCGAGCTCGGGCCGGAGGCGGACGACGACACGCTCATAGAGCGCGGCCTGAATTTCGTAGCCCATGTTGGCGATGCGCCGGCCGATGCCCTGGGGCGCGGCTGACTGGTCGCCGGTCTTGACGTCCCAGATGATCGCCTCGTCGCCGCGGTCCTCCCACATGTCAATCATGACTCGCAGCCAGGCGCCGGTGGGATCATGCGCGATGGCGACGAGCTCCGGCGTCCCGTTGGCGAAGCCCTCGCAATCCTCGATGCCGACGATTGCGGCGCGGGCCGCTTGGGCGATGGCCTCGGCCGCCTCAAGGTCGGGCCGCAGGATGGGAGCGAGCCCGGATGCATAGGCGTCGGCCCGCTGCTGGCGCGCATCCTTGGACGTGTAGGCGTCGGCCTCGATCACGCGGACGTCGCGCCCACGGCCGAGGATGAGTTTGTGGGCGACGGTGCCGATCTCCATCGGCCGCGTGGGGCTGGTGTCCGGCTTGTAATCCGGGTTGAGGCGCGGGTGCTGGTGCCAGGCGTGCCGGGGCGACTGCTCGAGCAGCACGCGGGCGATGGTCGACGACAGCGACGGCGCCTCGCATGGGTCGGCGTGGTAAACCTCGGCGGGGATGTCTGCGTGGAATCCGGCGGGGAGGTGCTGCATGTCAGACTCTCGTTTTGCCACCGCGATAGCGCCCGGTCTTGGCGATGGTGTCGACGCCATGTCTGGCGAGCGTGGCAGCCGTGATGGCGCGGTCCTGCACCACGGACAGCAGGTGCTCGACGCCAGCCGTGGAGCCGGCGCGGATCGCCATCTCGGCGGCTTCCATGGCGCGGCGGGCTTCGGTCAGATGCTCGGCCATCGAGCGGGCGGCGAGGCTGAGGGCGGGGAGCGGCGAAGGCTTCATCGTCACCTCCTGCCCCGCAGAATGAAATGCGCCACGGCCACCATGCAGACTGTCCAGCCGATGACGATGGTGGCAGCGACCGCCAGCCTTGTGATGATGGCGAGAAGACATACCGTCTCTTGCCCCGTTGCGGTCGCGGCGCTTGCTGGCGTCGCGATCCACAGGCCGTAGAAGAATGCGAACAGGATCGCGAAGCCGATGGCATCGGTGATGCTGTCGCGGGTCATGCCTTCTCCTCCTTCACGGAGACGAGGGCGGCCATCTCGTCCTGCGCGTCCTTCGCCTTGGCGATGGTGTCGTCGATCAGACCGGCCCGGCGCTCCGCCATCGCGCTCATGAGCGCGTGATGCTGCCGGCGCGTCGCGATCTCGGCCGCCCGGAGATTGATCTTGAGGGTGTTGACGAGGCCGCCGCTTCGCGCGGGCGCCACAGCTTCGATCCGCTGGAGCGTGAGGATACGGCGCAGCCGGTCGGCCGGGTCGCGAGCCGACAGGCCCGGCTCGATCAGGTCGAGCTGCCACGGCTCGCGGGTGTAGTCATCGGCCCGTTCGTTCAGGATGCGCTCGGCAGTCCGCCGTGCGCTCTCGGCCACTGCCCGGCAGGCCTTCTCAAGGGCCTCTCGCGCCGCTGCGAGTGAGTGCGGGTGCATCGCGTCCCTCCGTTGATGGGAGGATGTTACCCAATCTGGGGAAGCTGTGTCAACCCCAAAATGGGGAACATAATTTTCGGCGCATGCCTGCATAATGCGGCAAGCAGATCGCAGAACGAGGCAACCCATGCCGCTGATCGTCGACGAGGGGCAGAAGGGCTTTCACTTCCGGGATGTGACGGGCGATGTGCCTCCCAATCCGTTCGGCATTGTAGAGGCGGGCTTGCCGATTAAGGCACAGGGATATCTCTTCCTGAGCGCGATTGCCGCCGTCGTGCTGGTGGCGGCGCTTCTATATCGGTACCGGGTTGCGATCGCGCGCTGGCTCTATGAAACGGCTGTTGTGGTCGCGGCGTGGGTCCTTCGCCTCGGGCGGACCGGACGGCGGGCGGCGATCGAATTCGGCGAGGACGTCAGGCAGAAGGCCCGCGACTAACGGGGCACCATCTGCTTAACCAGGGCGGCCCAGACAACTTCCACGTCGTACATCGGTGGCTCGAACTGCGACAGCAGCGTGTAGCGGCCGGGGATCGAGCCGCGCATGAGCTTCTTTATGAGCTGGCGCCCGTCAGCGAGCATGACGACGCAAAGGCGGCCGATCATGTTCGGCGTCGGCGGATCATGCACATCGTCATAGAAAACCAGCCATTGATCGAAAAAGGTGCCAAGCGAGTCCCCGCGAATCTCGACCGCCACCGTGTCTTCCGTTGCTCCTTCTGGTGCGTCGACCTCATCGAACGGTCCTTGCCCCTCGCCGAAGATGTAGGCCAATGCTCCAGCGCCCACGTAGCCGACGAGCGGCACAGTCTTCCTGGTTGAGATGATGTCGGCCTCTGAAACGCCGAACGCTCTCGCCGCCGAGCTGATGTAGTCGCTCGTCAGCCGACGCTCACCGCGCTCCAGCTTGATGTACTGGCTGCGGGAGACCCCCATGGCCTCGGCAGCTCGATCGAGCGTCCAATTCAGGCTTGTCCGGATCTTTTTGAGATTGTTCCCCATGTTGGGGACAATGCCCACTTTGCGTTGCATTTGTCGTTTCCCAAGTTGGGGAATTTTCGCTTGACGATGTTTCCCATTTTGGGGAATATGCGGCGCCATGAAGCTCTCCGAATTCATGTCGGCCGCCGGCCTTGATGATGAGCAGATGGCCGCCTTGCTCGGCGGTTGTACGGCGCATGCCGTGAAGAAGTGGCGGTACGGCGAACGCTTGCCGCGTCCCGAGCAGCTTCGTCGCATCGCGGAAGTCACCGGCGGCCAAGTGACGCCCAACGATTTCGTTCTCGAGGTTCCCGAGCCCGCGGAGGAATCCTGATGGACGGGCCGATGAAGAAATCAGTTTCTCCCTCCGCCGTTGGCGAGGCCCATCCGTATCAGTTCATCGCGGAAGCGCTGCAGGACCTCTCCAGTACGCTGATCCGCCTGCAGCAGGGCGGATCCGATGCGGTTCAGGTCGCCGATGAAGGCCGTGAAGTCGTCCATCTCGACAACGCCTCGACGCCGCAAGGTGTCGAGCAGCGTGATCAGAAGGACAGCAACGGCTGTCGCGGTGGGGTCGCGGGTGACCCGGCACGGTTTTTCTCCTGATGGTGGGTCTGACAAATGATCACGCTCAATTGTTCAGCCGCAACGGCACGGGCGCTTGGCGCCGAACCCTACAAGCCGGGTCAGAAGGTGCCTGGCACGCACATCGTGATCACGACCGACGACGGCTCTGTGTGGCTCTGGC
>Ga0207866_1001843_pt1 | contig 17842 bp, 15 predicted proteins | sample HigsolmetaAR203D_FD_184835 | JGI IMG/M metagenome (GOLD analysis project Ga0207866, IMG submission 184835) | Ionic liquid and high solid enriched microbial communities from the Joint BioEnergy Institute, USA - AR20-3-D (SPAdes) (version 2) ...
ATCTCGCGAAACACGGTGTACAAATATCTGGACATGTCGCCGGAAGAGATGCAGGCGTTCGTCGAATCGGTGAAGACCAAGCGCAAGAAGCTGGATTCGTGCGAATCTCAAATTCTCCAATGGTTGCAGGAATATCCTGATCTGTCGGCCGCCCAGATTCATGACTGGTTGAAGGAACGGCACTTGGATGCCGACGTATGCGAGAGCACCGTGCGGAACTTTGTTCGGCAATTGCGTGAGCGGCACAACATCCCGAAAAGCAAGCCCATGCGCCAGTACGAAGCCGTCGAAGATCCACCCATGGGACAGCAGATGCAGGTCGATTTCGGCGAAACGAAAACACATGATCTTCATCAGCATCCTGTGCGGTTATGGTTTATGACGTTTGTTCTGTCCCATTCCCGGTACAAATACGTGGAATGGCAGGATCGACCGTTCACCACAGCGGACGTCATTCGTTGTCATGAGAATGCCTTCGAATTTTTCGGCGGCATGACCCGCGAGATCGTCTATGATCAGGATCACTTGCTGCTCGTCAGCGAGAATCATGGGGATCTCATCCTGACAGCCGAATTTGCCGCCTACGTTAGGCAACGCGGATTTCAGGTACGCATGTGCCGCAAGCAGGACCCGGAAAGCAAAGGGCGTGTGGAACATGTCGTCGGGTTCGTCAAACACAACTTTGCCCGCTACCGGACGTTTACCCACATCGACCGCTGGAATGAGGACTGCTTGGCATGGTTGAACCGGACCGGTAACGGTCGCATGCACCATACGACCAAAAAAATACCGGCGGATGTGTTCGCCGAAGAGCGGCGCCATCTCCTGCCGGTTCCCCAAAAAATACAAACCCAATCTGCCCCCAGTATAACAAGACGGGTGCGAAAAGACAATACGATTGTCTTCCAGGGGAACCGGTACTCCTTACCGCTCGGGACTTACACCGGCCCCGACACGTCCGTCGGGATCCGGGTGACATCCGACCAGCAATTGGTGGCGTTCGACCCGACAACGGGGGAGGAGTTAGCCCGTCATCCACTGCATGCGGGGAAAGGCAAGCTCATCAAAAACACCAACCATGCCCGGGATCGTTCAAAAGGAATTGATGCCTACCTGGAGCACGTCGCCGCCCGCTTTCCCGATCCAGACCAAGCCCGATCCTATCTGGCGGTCATCCGGGAACGAAAACCACGTTACATTCGGGATCAGTTACAATGGATCGACCGACACGCCAAAGACGCAGATCCGGATGCGCTGGCGCAAGCGCTATCCTATTGTCTGAAACACCGACTCTATCGAGCAACGGATTTTGTGGATGCTCTGCGCTATTACTCGGCTCTGAAATCGGCCGAGGCACCCGCCGTTCCTGCTACCGTCCGGTTGTTGGAAGAGCCCCAGCGGCAGAAGCTGAAGATGAAGCCGCAGGTTCGTCCGTTCGAAGTGTATCAAGCCATCTTGGAGGGAGTCCGATGAGTGAAGCGACGATGGAACTGAAGTCCGTATTCAGCGCGCTGCAGTTAACCGCCGCCGCCCAGGCGCTGGACGAGCTCCTGATGGAAGCCGAAGCCCGGCAATGGAGTTACCGCCAGTGTTTGCATCGCGTGCTGTCGTACGAGTTGAAAAAACGGGAAGAAAAGCAGCTTGCCCGTCGGTACAAATTATGGAATCGCGTTCGGCCCGAATAGCTTCGATTTCTTTGCCAATCTCAGCGCGGCGAAGGCAGACGTCTGGCGGTGACCACTTTCCAGTACCAGCTTGAGATGGCGCTGGGTGAGGGAGAGCAGGTGCTGCTCGGTGGCGGGGTCGATATCCAGTTGGTACAGATGGATAGGCTTAGACATGAAAAAACGCCTCCTCGGAAGTTTGTTGTATGTTAGCTTCCGGTTGGCGTATTTTCAAGAGATTCTGTTGTATTTATTTGCAGCTACTGAGATGATGGTGGGTATTGCTCTACGATGCCGGAGCGCTTTAGAGCCGCAACAACTGCTGGGCGAAGTCGCCAGATAAAATATCCCTTGTTATTTAATATACCCTCTGGCTCACCGTCAAACAAAGCATTCCAATATCGATAACCGCCGTTCATATTCAATGGAGGTTCTTTGCCTAGCCGCTTATACACTCGCTTGGCGATCCGACGATTCCATGCAGTCACCTGTTGCTGCGACACCCCGCCGAGGGCTTCACCAATTTCGGTAGCGCTGGACTGATGGTTTGGCTGGTGGTACACAAATGCAAGCATTTTCCGACCAGCTTCATCTATAATCGTTGGATCTTTCAGCAGAGTGAGCCATTCATCCTCAGATAGCTGCAACGGATCTTGGTGGCGCCATGTGTTAGTGTTAGTCATATCCTGGTATCACTCTTCCTTCTGCGGAGACTCGCTGGCAGTAGCTACTTCAGACATATGAACTTCTGTCTCTAGTTCCTTTAAATAATTTGAAAATACTTTATAAATAACATCTTTCCATTTTTGCGGCAGAGTATCCCAACTATCTCCCCAATTATTTGCGATATGTTTGTATGCGTGATAAGGCTTTTCGTTTGATGGCGCAGGATATCCTAATACATCTTCGATACAATTGGATAGCATCACTCTCTTCGAACTGTCACCTAAAGCCTTAAGTATTGGCTGATTATAGCTCTCCGCTTTCTCATTTCCTTGATCTTCGTCATGAATGACATAAGGTTGGATTCCCATCGCTCTTAAATACTTCACCAGTGAGATGATCGTTGCCTTTCCTCTTGCTTTGACAATCTGCCATTCCGATTCAATCCTCTTCCGGATAGACTCCGGTATACGCTGGAAAGTTTCACGTAAGACGATATCTTCAGTGTCCCCTTCGATAATTAGAACATTTTTAGCAAAGAAAACTTTAGCAATGTAATCATCGACCTTTAATAGCATCTTTACGTATGTCTGGTCTTCGGTCTGCAACTTGCGAAACTCTTCACTTGTGTTAAATGCGAAACATTGAATTTTTTCAATTTTGACTTCACGTTCTCCGAAGCGAATCTGATCCGAAACTCTGAATAAATTATTCAAAATTTGGGATGGTCGTTTGCTTAGATCGATCATATACGGCGAGTGAGTCGTACAAACGATCTGATTGCCCCGTGCGGCAGCAAGCTCATATATCGTGTCTCTCATTTGTTTAGCTGCATTGGGATGAAGATAGATTTCAGGCTCCTCAAATCCAACGATTAACGGTCTAAAGGCATCGGATTCCGTTTTTCTGGATTCTCTCATGTTTCGATAGCGTAGTAGCGCAAAAACAGCCGAACGAATCATACCTGTTCCTTGTAAATTAACAGGTGTAATAACATTGCTGAACATCGAAATTTGAAACTGAGGTTTGATTGCTTTATCCGCATCAGATAACGTCGTACGAGCTTTCAATCCTGTATTGGGAAATACATCTTCGAGTACACTGTTTAATTCATGCATCATTCTGCCAAATTCACTGTCGGCATTATCAGGATCTAGCTCCGCTGCTAGCAACTCTAAATATTTTTGTGCCTCTTTAAAATTATTTGAGGCGTCTCTTACATCATTAAACAATTCAACCAATGTCTTTATAAGGGTTCCAGATTGCCCCGACAGTTCTTCCGTTTTATCCTGAGCAGGGATAAGTAAAAACTTTGGTAGTCGAGATAAGACATTTGCAGGAATCCCCCCAGGATTTTCAAACCAATCCTCTGATGTCTCATCATAGTCGTATAATGCATCCTCTAACTCATCAAGAACTTGGAGTGCTTTCGTTGATAACTTTCTAGTTGGATCAATACCTATAAGCTTATCTGCTACAGGAGAAATATCTAAACCTGCATCAATGTATTGCTGTAATGTAACGCACTCCTTAAATTGCGGTTTAATCCTCTTAGATTGTTCTCGTAGTTCAACCACATAATCCGAGTTTGGTTCAAATGTTTTTCGATAAACCACCCTATAGCCAACTTCACCATTTTCTTTTTCATATCTTAAAACACGTCCTTTAAATCCCCTCCACTGGCGTGCTTCTTCAGGCACCTCTCTAAATTCTGCTGTTAATACGATTTTATTCACCCCACGAACATTAGTGGCAGTACTTTCATCTAGGAACAAAAAGAACTCTTCTTCCGGAATTCTCTTTATATCATTCAACAAATAGTTTAACGCGAATAAGACTGAACTCTTGCCGATATTATTCTCCCCTATCAGAAACGTAGCGTCTGAAAAAAAGACTTCCGTATCTAAATGCCTACGAAATCCTTCAATTTTCAAACTGTGGAGTTTCACAAGAGACACCATCCTTATTCAAAACTATATTTTGAATTTGCATGAATCATCTCTTTACATAAATTTCGACAAACTTTTCCAATGTCCTCCAAGGAAGATGGTAATTCTGGCTAAATACTAAATTTGTTGTGTGTTGTTACCTATTCATTTTTAACAAAACAAAAAGCCCTCTCTCAAAGGATTGGGCTTTTCAAGCAGGTAAATGCGGCTAAACTAGTATTATTTCCTAACGAGCGACACACAGCACTCCACATGTACCGTCTGCGGGAACATGTCGACCGGCTGGATCCACTCGATGCGGAAACCGCCGTCCGTGAATACTTTACAATCTTTGGCCAAAGTGGCCGGATTGCAGGAGACGTAAACCAGCCGCGCGGGTTTGGCGCGGATGACTGCACGCAACAGATCCGTTTCGCAGCCGCCCGTACGGGGCGGATCGACGATAACGACGTCCGGGCGCAATCCTTGCGCCACCCACTGCGGGAACAGTTGCTCCGCGCGGCCGAGATAGAAACGGGCGTTGGCAAGCCCGTTTCGTTTCCGCGTTTCGGCGCGCATCTTCCACCGCTTCCGGCACGCTCTCGATCCCGCGGACTTCCCCGGCGCGGGGAGCCAGCCACAGCGCGATGGTCCCTGTGCCGCAATACGCGTCGATGACCAGCTCGCCGCCCTGCAAATCCGCCGCTTCGGCAACCGATCGGTACAACTTCACCGTTTGTTCCGGGTTCAGCTGAAAGAAAGCGCGCGGCGACAGATCGAACGTCAAATTTCCCAACGTTTCCCGAATATATTCGCGCCCCCACAGTATTTTGGTACGCTCGCCAAAGATCAGCGGCGTTTTGCCGCTGTTGATGTTTTGCGCGATGGTGACCACGTAAGGCAATGTATCGCGTATGCGCGAGACGAGCTCCTTCTGGCGCGGTATTTCGTCTCCCGCGGTCACCAGGGTAAGCTGCACCTCGCCGGATTGCCGCGCCAACCTTGCGACGATCGTGCGCACCAGTCCTTCGCCGGTTTTTTCATTATATATCGGGATATCTAACTGGCCGAGAACTTGCTTTACCTTGTTTACCGTATCGTTGATTACCGGTTGCTGGATCGGGCAACCGGATATGTCGACAATCCGGTGCGAGCCGGCGCTGTACAGTCCTGCGACCAGCTTGCCTTGGTCGATTCCCGCTTGCAGTTGGGCTTTGTTGCGGTAACCCCAAGGACGGTCCATGCCCATCATCGGCCTCAGCGGTATCGTCTCCATCCCGACATAGCGGCGGAAAGCTTCCCTCACCAGTTCCTCTTTGGCCCGCAGTTGCCCTTCGTACGTCATATGCTGGAGCTGGCAGCCGCCGCATGCTTCATATACGGGGCATTCCGGTTTCGTACGGATAGGGGACCGCTTTTCGATTTCCGTTAACCGCGCAAGCATATAGGAAGGTTCCGTCCGCACCACTTGCGCTTTGACGACTTCATCCGGCAGCGCGCCGGGGATAAACACGGCTTTGCGTTTGTAATATCCGACTCCTTCCCCGTTGATTCCGATCCTTTTTACCGTGACGACGATGCGGTCTCCCTCCCGGATCTCTTCCGCCGTTGCGGCCCGGGTGATTGCCGGCGAAACACCGCCGCGCTGTGATTTCGTCCTTTTTTTCAACGTATGAGTTTTGCCCGTCTTATCGTTTCTGTTCATCTGCGATTGCTCCATCAAATTTCATCATGATTTCCGTAAGTATGAAAGAACATGTTTCTCATTTATGCGGTTTTCATTTACTATACCAGATTGCCCGGACGAACGCATTATTTATGCAACAACCTGAACGGAAATCGTACCATTTGACCGGAAAACCTTTTTTTGTAAAAATGGGAGGGTACATCAATGTGCGACGAAAAAGATTGTGAAGAAAGGAGCAAAACATGTTGCCCGATCAAAATCCTGTCATTGAAGCGGAACATTTGGTCAAACGTTACGGCGATTTCACAGCGGTGCGCGGAGTCAGTTTCCAGGTAAGGCGAGGGGAAATTTTCGGCTTGCTTGGACCGAACGGGGCGGGCAAAACGACCACGATGGAAATGATCGAAGGATTGCGCCGTCCCGATGAAGGCACGGCACGGGTGGCCGGGTTTGATACGCAGAAAGATCTGAAAAAAGTGAAAGAAATTATCGGTGTGCAACTGCAGTCGACATCGTTGTTCGAATTGTTGAAAGTCAAGGAGATCATCCGAATGTATGCCAGTTTTTATCCGCATTCGGTACCTGTTGAACCTCTGTTGGACGATATGATCCTGGCGGAAAAGGCGAATGACCGGGTCAAAAATTTGTCCGGCGGACAAAAGCAGCGGCTGGCCATTGCGTTGGCGCTGGTCAACGATCCGCTTGTCGTTTTTTTGGATGAGCCGACAACGGGACTGGATCCGCAGGCGCGGCGAACCTTGTGGGATATTGTGCTCAAGTTGAAAGAACGGGGCAAGACGATTGTCCTCTCCACCCATTACATGGACGAGGCGCATATGTTGTGCGACCGCATCTGTTTGATGGACCGGGGGGAAATCATTGCGCTGGATACTCCGTCCAATCTGATTCGCGGACTGCAAACGGACAGCGCCATCGAATTCCGCATACGCAACCGGGAAGAATACACGCCGGATCAATGGGAAGATATTGTCCAACAGTTGCGGACCGTTGACGAAGTGAAAAGGGTGGATACCCGCGAAGGCGATTATGTGCTCTATACGAATGACCTCCAGAAGACGCTCGTCAGCCTGATCGCCAAAGCGAACGCCGAAAAATGGCGGCTTGCCGATCTGAAAACAAGAACGGCAACGTTGGAAGATGTGTTTATCCATATGACGGGAAGGAGCTTGAGGGAAGAATGAATGCCTATTGGCAGCTAACGCTGGCACAATTGAAAATTTTTATCCGCAACCGCCAAGTGCTGTTCTGGTCACTCCTGTTTCCCCTCTTTTTTATGGTCATGTTCGGCTCTTTTTTCGGAAACGGCACTTCCGTTTCGATCAATGGGCTGGTTGTCGACCACGATCAGACGGAAGCGTCACGCCTGTTCATTGCCGCCTTCGGCCAACAACCGGCGTTTTCGTTGGAGACGGCGGAAAATGAAGCCGATGCGATGGAGCGCTTAAAACGTGGCGACCGGCACATCGTGATCGTGATTCCCCGGGGATATGAAGAAAAGCTGAACCGGTGGACGGAAAACGCCGATTCCGGGAATAAGGAACCGGTGCGGATCAAAGTTTACTACGATCAGACCAATGTGACCGCTTCGCAGACCGCATTGGCCATCGTCAACCTGATTGCCGACGGGATCAGCAAACAAATTGTCCGCTATACCCCGGTCATGACAGTAGAACAAGAGGGAGTGCAATCGCTGAATCTGAAATATATCGATTTCCTCGTTCCCGGAATTGTCGCCATGATGATCATGTCCAACAATTTGAACGGGGTAGCCGCACAGATTGCTTCCTGGCGGGAACGGGGGGTATTGCGGCGCATGCAGAGCACCACCTTGAAGGCGTCCACGTTCATCGCCTCGCAAATTACCGCCCGCCTGTTGCTTAACGGATTGCAGGCGGTGATCGTGCTGGTCGTTGCCAGGTTTGTGTTCGGCACCCAAGTGAACGGATCGTGGTTTACGCTTCTTTTGTTCGTCGTGCTCGGCACCCTGGCTTTCATGGCGATCGGCTTTATTATCGCCGGTCTGGCCAGGACTCCCGAAAGCGCCGGTCCCATCGCCGGTTTTCTGTCGTTTCCGATGCTGTTTCTTGGCGGCGTCTTTTTTCCCATCCAAAATATTCCAGAGTTCCTGCAGCCGCTCGTCAGGCTTTTGCCCATTTCCCACTTGACGACAGCGTTACGGCAAGTGATGAATGTGGGGGCGGGAATGACGGAAATGTGGCCGGAAGCGTTGAACCTCGGAGGTTGGCTGATCGCCGCTTTTATTGTTTCCGCCTTTACGTTCAAATGGGAATAAATTCCGGTTCACTCGTATAATTGGGGGAATATCGTGCAACAATAGAATATCGTTCAAATATTGATTTTGTAACCAGTTTGTAACGAATTTTTTATAATTCCCTAATATTCTACTCATCTTATTTTCATAATTATCGGATACAATCGAAGTAAGATGAAAGTACGAGGGAAAGGAGTGACCGCGATGATTCTCTATCATTTCGTGAAATGGGCGGATGAGCATAGCCGCTTGTGCCGCATGATCAAAAACAGCGAAGGCGATGTCAGCTTTCTTCTGCATAAAAAAAGGCAGATTGAAGCTGAATTGAGCAGACATGCGGACAAGTGGCTGGGAGCGACTTTGCCGTTTGCGCCGGGGAATGATTCTCCTCCTCGTACCGGTGTCCCGCAGACTGTGCTTGGTTGGAAGCCGCCGTTTGCCGGTCAGGATCTCGCGTTTATTCCGGATCCAGACCTGTATATCCCGGATTCGATGCAAGACTCGATTCCGGATTCTTTCCAAAAAGCGGGTTTATGAAGCGAACAGCGGATATGTGAAGCGAGTTGATCATAACGACATGAATGAGCAGCCGGGTTGGGGCTGCTTTTTCATTTCCCCGGGATTGGACCGGTCTTTTTGTATTCGTCCGCTTTTCCTTGTAGAATAAAAAATATGACCGATAGGGAAGAGGTAGGCTAAAAATGAAAGTGGTTGTTTCCACATTGAACGCCAAATATATTCATATGTCGTTGGCGCTTCGGTATTTGAAGGCGTACTGCGGGAAAAACTTTCCGGTGGAGATTGCCGAATACACCATTAAGGATCCGGCCATGAATATCGTATCCGACTTGTTTCAGAAAAGGCCCGACGTATTGGGTTTTTCCTGTTATATATGGAATATTGAAGAAACCGTCGTCATCATTAAAATGTTAAAAAAAATCATGCCCGGCCTGACCATCGTTCTTGGAGGGCCGGAGGTGTCGTATGATACCGAAGAATGGATGCGCCGTTTGCCGGAGGTCGATTTTATCGTGATGGGCGAAGGGGAAGAGACGTTTCATCATTTTCTCGCCGAGTGGTCCGGCGAGCGAAAATTCCATTTCGTATACGGGCTTGCTTACCGCAAGGGAGAGCAAATTATCCTGAACCCTCCCCGCCCGAAAATGAATCTGAACGACATTCCGTCCCCGCATCGTTTTGCCGAAGATGTGCCGCATTTGCCGAACCGGGTCGTATATTTTGAAACAAGCCGCGGTTGCCCGTTCAGCTGCCAGTTTTGTTTGTCGAGCATTGAAAGCGGTGTGCGGTATTTCGACATGGAGCGGACGAAGAGCGATTTGCTGTATTTAATCCGGTCGGGCGCCAAATTAATCAAATTTGTCGACCGCACCTTTAACATTCGGCGCGACTATGCGATGGAAATTTTCCGTTTTCTGATCGAACATCACAACGGTTGTGTATTCCAATTCGAAATTACCGCCGACATTATGAAACCCGACGTGCTGGAATTTTTGGCGGAACATGCTCCTCCGGGCTTATTTCGCTTTGAAATCGGCGTGCAATCGACGAACGAAGTGACCAACGAACTGATTAAGCGCCGGCAAAATTTCGAGAAGTTGTCCAGAACCGTCTCCATCATTAAACAAAGCGGAAAAATCGCGCAACATCTCGACTTGATCGCCGGCCTTCCGGAAGAAGATTACCTTTCTTTCCGCAAGACGTTCAATGATGTATTTGCCTTGCGGCCCGAAGAGTTGCAGCTGGGATTTTTAAAAATGCTGCGGGGAACGGGACTTAGGATCAATGCGGAAAAGTACGGATATGTATACATGGATCATGCGCCATATGAAATTCTCGGGCATCATAAAATGCCTTTTTCCGATTTGGTGCGGATCAAGCGTGTGGAAGACGTATTGGAAAAATATTGGAACGCGCACCGGATGGACTATACCGTGGATTATTTGATTGATCGCGAATTTTCGTCGGCATTCGATTTTTTTCAGGAGTTTGGCGATTATTGGGAGGAAAAAGGCTGGCAAAAAATAGGGCATCAGTTGGAAGACCTGTTTGCGAGATTGCACATGTTTTTGTCGGACAGAGGCATAACAAGAATGGAAGTGGCCGAAGCGCTGATGAAGCTCGATTATTTCCTGAACCACAAATACAAACCGCGCAAAACGTGGTGGACGTTTTCCCTGGACAAGAAAACGCTGGCCGCTTATATGAGCCGTCTGGCGGAATTTGCGCCGGAATTATCCGCCGCCTTTTCCCAGCCTGGATTGTCCGAGCGGGATCTGCACAAACATGCGATGATTGAAGTATTGCCGTTTGATCCGAAAACGTATTTCGAAACCGGGGAAATTTTGCCCGAAAATACGCTTCTTGTCGTTTTCTATCCTCCGGATGCGGGCGGCAAGCCGATGTGGCACACCTTAAAGTTCAGCCGCAGCGAACCGGTACATGCCCAATGAACTTGTGTTACTTACGGCTGGACTTTCATCAGGTCATTTTTCATGAACAATCTCCGTGCAGGTCAGCCCTGGTTGAGACGAACATATTCTGACAAGTTGTCCGAACATCAAGTCTTCTGAGTGTGTCGCAACAAAGTGGCCAGTATCCAAATGACCAGTATCTATATGGCCAGTATCCAAATGGCTGGCTTCTAAACCACCAGTATCCGCATACGGTTGACTTGAGGTCATTTTCTTGATCTTGTTTGCCATCCAAAACGTGGAAGTTTCGAAATATTATACCAAACATTCGTTCGGTTATCAAGACAATGTTCGATTTTCAAGGGGATGTTTAGGAACATCTAAATAGATTTTATGTCTTTTTTCTGTATCCCTTTTCCTCAGGATGGCATTGTACAATTTTTACACAGTATTTGCACATGGAAAAGACCCGTTATAACTAACTGAAACAGTATTGCAGGAGTTGACGGCGAGAATCAGAGCCGTCCTGTGGCGTATATAATAATGAGCATTTTGAGCGGCTGATGGAATGGGATATAAAATGTATATTAATGATGGGGATGAATGTCGGTAGTGCAAGCTGAAGGAACGGGATAATGAACAAACATCGTTATCGCCTGCACCAGGGCTGCTTGCTCGTGCAGAATACTGTACATTCCAGTAAGCGATTGAAGGTGGGGAAGGGAATGAGAAGTGATGGGGAACGGGGAAGAGGGAAAGGGGAGAGGGATGAAATTTATGTTAAGGCAAGTAGCTGCGCAACACGGTCATTTGTCCGGACAACGTATAGGCGTGCAAACCGGCAGGAAGCAGCAAACAATCGCCCGCTTGAAGCGGCAATTTCTCTTCTCCCCAGCCAATCGATCCCTTCCCGTCACAAACGGTCAGCATAACGAAGCTTTCATCGGTTGTGGACAAGTTCCAATCCCCTTCGACGATCCCTTTTTCCACAATGAAGTAGGGGCAATTCGCCAGAGTAAGCCATTCGCCGGGCTTGACGCGATCGGTTTTCATGCGCGTCGCGCCGGAAGATTCGTACCGGATCACGTTTAGTGAGTGTTCGATGTGCAGTTCGCGCGGTTTTCCGTCCAGCCCCGGACGATTGTAATCGTAAAGACGGTACACGGTATCGGAGTTTTGCTGGACTTCCGCTACCAATACGCCGGCTCCCAGAGCATGGACTGTTCCTGCAGGGATAAAGAACGAATCGCCCGCCTGCACTTCCACCTGTTGCAAACAATCCATGATGCGGCCTTCCGCTATCGCTTGTTCCAGCTTGGTGCGCGTGACCCCGGGTTGCAAACCGTAAACGATTTTGGCTCCGGGTTTGGCATCGAGAATATACCACATTTCCGTCTTTCCCAGTTCCCCTTCCGGCAGTCCCTCGTATTCGTCGTTCGGATGGACTTGGACGGACAGATCATCGTTGCAATCCAGCAATTTGAGCAACAACGGGAACCGGCCGTTTTTGGAAGCCGCCCCTTTGGTCCCAAGCAGGGACGCCCCGAATTTTTTTCTTAATTCATCGAGCCCCATACCCGCCAGTTCGCCGTTGGCGACCACGGTTGTCCCGTTGGCGTGGTCGCCGATCATCCACGCCTCGCCAATCGGACCTTCAGGAAGACGGTATCCGTACCGTTCAAGAGCACGTCCGCCCCAAATATTGTTTTTCATAACCGGATGAAATTTCAGCGGATAAAGATTCATCTTCAGATACCTCCCTGATCCGTGACTTGCGAAATGAAATACCGGATTACCGGCAACGGTAATTGTAGACGGTCGAATGAGACTGTTGATACACCGGTGATGGTGCAAAAATATACCGCGCCTTATTCGTTAAACGGTTGATATTCGTTAAACGGTTGAAGGATCGTTACGGTTCGTATCGACGCGGCAGGCCGTTTCGTCATTGCGCATGCGGTCAGGCCGTTTTTTCTCTATGGCAAGAAGGTATGGAGGATGGTTGCGGCGGTTGGCAAACTGATAGCGCACCGCCTGATACGTTTCTTCCGGAAGCCTCCCGACCCACTGTTCGACCGCTTCGGCCTCCGCCTGCCCGCCGTCATGTCCGGAATAGACGATAACCGTGACAATCCCTCCGACACGCAGTAAATCCGCCGCCGCGCAAAGCGCCGGAATGGTCGATTCGGGCCGGGTGATTGTGGCCTGGTCGCTTCCGGGCAAATATCCGAGATTGAACATAATTGCCGCAATTTTGCCGTGGCAGGAATGCGGGATCGCGTCGGCCAATTCCGCATGGCTTCGCAAATACAAGCGGACCCATGAGCAATCCGGCAATTCCCGGTTAAGCCGGTCATGCGCCGAGCGGAGCGCCCGTTCCTGAATGTCGAAGCCGTAAACGAGGCCGCGCGGTCCGACCTGCCTGGCCAGAAAAAGCGTATCGTTCCCGTTGCCTACCGTCGCATCGACAACGATATCTCCGGAACCGGTTCTTTGCCCCACCAGCTGATGCGCGAAACTTAACACGGATAAAAATCCCATTTATGACCGTTCACCCTTCGGTCTCCATTTTTTTCCCTGCCAGGAATTCCGGGCGGCGAGTTCCGCATCGATGGCGTTCAACACTTCCCATTTTTTCAGACTCCACATGGGGCCGATCAACAGCTCCCGCGGAGCGTCCCCGGTTAACCGGTGAACAATCATTTCCGGAGGCAACAATTCCAGGGTGTCGACCACAAGCTTGATATATTCGTCCATTTCCAGAAACTTCAAAAGCCCCGCTTCATATTGTTTGACCATCGGCGTTTTGCGCATGAGATGCAATAAATGGATTTTGATGCCCTGGACGTCCATTTGCGCGACGGCCCGTCCGGTTTCCATCATCATCTCATGCGTTTCCCCCGGCAAACCGTAAATAATATGGGCACATGTCCGAATGCCGTGTTTGCGCAGTTTGGAAACGGCGTCCAAAAAACATTGCGTATCGTGCGCGCGGTTGATTAGCGCCGATGTTGTATCGTGAACGGTTTGCAGTCCCAATTCCAGCCACAAATAGGTTCGCTCGTTCAGTTCCGCCAAGTATTCAACGACATCGTCGGGCAAACAGTCCGGACGGGTGGCGATGGACAATCCGACAACTCCCGGCTGTTGCAAGATCACTTCGTAATACTCCTTCAGCACATGGACCGGGGCATAGGTGTTGGAAAAAGCTTGAAAATAACCGATGTATTTGGCTTCCGGCCATTTGCGGTGTTGGCGGTCACGCACTTGGTTAAATTGTGTCACCAGGTCGTCCCGGCGATTCCCGGCAAAATCTCCTGATCCCCGGGCGCTGCAAAACGTGCAGCCGCCTTTGGCGAGCGTACCGTCGCGATTGGGACAAGTAAATCCGGCGTCAAGCATGACTTTAAACACTTTGGTCGAAAATTGCCTGCGCATTTCGTAATTCCATGAATGAAACCGTTTCTCTCCCCAAAGCAACGGTTGTTCAGGCGGATGTTCAATCGATGGTTCTGTCGCCGCCGTTGTCATTCCCTTGTCCCCCTTTTCCTTTCACATATTTTTTATTGTACCAAACTGAAAGGCAAAAGCGAACTTTTTTACCAAAAGATCGATTGAAACGGACTCATAAAATCCGTTCTTTCAGAGAAATATAAAATTGCATTGACAATTTCCAAAACGAAAGGAGCAATATAGATGAAAAAAATTACAATGTACACCCTCGTTCTTATGCTGACGTTGGTTTTGAATACGGGTGTCTATGCCGCCGGCGGAACTGCCGCAGGAGGGAATGCGGTTAACAGAACTCCCGCCACAACCGACGCTTACGGCACGAACGCACCCTATGTCAATGGAACGACAACCGGAACCGGGTATACGCGCGGATACGGCAACACGATCGACGGCATGAACACTACGGGTACCCGCACTTATAACACCTACCGCACCAATGCGACCAACAACGGAAACTGGGGTTGGTTGGGGCTGCTTGGTTTGATCGGGCTGGCGGGTCTCGGTTCAAGAGACAGAAGACGTGCCGAATAATCCGTCCGGGTAGATGTGGATCACCGATAAAAAGACACTCCCTTTCCACTCGTAAGCGGAGCGTCTTTTTTATTTTTTAAGGATTTGATTCTGCTTTTAAGGGGTTTATTCCGTATGGTTTTTAGGAGGTTATTTTGCTTTTAAGGGGTTATTCCGTTTGGTTTTTAGAGGTTTGTTCAATTTGGGTTTTTAAGGGCTTATTCAGTTCGGCTTTTATTCGGTTTTGGTTTTTATTTGGTTTGGCTTTTATGCGGTTTTGGCAAACAATTCCGCCCAAAATGTTTTTTCAATGATTCTCGGACGCCATTATTGATTTGCAGCCGCCATTTTCAGAAATTATTTTCCGAATCGGAAAGTTTGCATTTTGCGGAAATGGTGCTATTATTCTTTCTGTAATCCGACATATTGGAGGGCAAAGCGCCATGCGACTAAGAGGAAAAAAGGGGATCCGCGGGCCTTTGGACAGTCTGTCCAGAATCGTCGTGCTCAATCCGCAGCAATACCGGGGGAAATGGAGGGAATTTTTCGGCAACGACCGGCCGATTCATGTTGAACTCGGTATGGGCAAAGGCGGTTTTATCAGCGAAATGAGCCGGCGGCATAAAGACATCAATTTTATTGGTGTGGATATGTATGATGAGCTGATCCGCAGAGCGCTCGAGAAGGCGAGGGAAGCGCACAAAGAAGAAGGCCAATCGGGCGACCCTTCGAATTTGGCGCTGGTTTTGATGAATATTGAACGGATCGAAGACATGTTCGCCGAAAACGAATTGGAACGCATATACCTGAACTTCAGCGACCCGTGGCCGAAAAAGCGCCATGCCAAGCGCAGGCTCACGCACCCGAGGTTTTTGAAAAAATACCTTGGATTGCTGAACTCGTCCGGGGAAATTCACCTGAAAACCGATTCGCCGTTGTTTTTTGAATTTTCGTTAAATGCATTCGCCTGTTTCGGTTTGCAGTTGCATAACATCTCGCTGGATCTGCACAGGGACGGAAACGAAACCGGTCTGGTCATGACCGAGTATGAAAAAAAATTCGTGGAACAAGGGAAAAACATATACCGCTGTGAAGTGATTGTCGGCGAAGAAGCGCTGGCACGGATCCGGGAAAAAAATCAAAAGCAGTGGAACTTATAATGATCAGAGAAACGAAGAAAATAAAAACAAACGATCAGGAAAAAGTGAAACCTTAGTGAAAATTACTGAAAAACTCGAAAAAATCGAGGGCATCAAAATTGCGCCGGGCATCATCCGAATGGTAATATCAGCGATATATAGAAAAAAAATACAGAAAAAATTAAAAGAGTGTGAGGTTACATACTGGAAGGGGATGCAAATATGCTTGAAGGGGTCTTAATGTCGTTTCAAATTTTGATTGTTCTTATCGGGTTATATCACGTATTCATGACTTTTTTCGGTTGGTACAGAAAAAAGGCGGAACCGCTTTGCAAACCGCAAAAAACGTTTGCAATTTTGGTTGCCGCACATAATGAGGAACAAGTGATCGGCGCATTACTGGATAATTTGCGCCGTTTAAATTATCCTAAAGAGCTTTATGACATCTATGTGATTTGCGACAATTGTACGGATCGTACGGCTGAGATCGTACGATCCTATCATGTGCACGCTTATGAAAGGCGAAACCCCTACCTTCGGGGAAAAGGCTATGCCATTGACTGGATGCTGAAGAAATTGTGGAAACTCCCAAAACAGTATGATGCGGTCGTTATGTTCGATGCGGATAATCTGGTCGCGGAAGATTTCCTGCTGCACATGAATACCGATTTGATAAACGGTCACAAAGTCATTCAAGGTTATCTGGACACCAAAAATCCGTTCGATTCCTGGATCACATCGGCATATGCCATCAGTTATTGGAACGTCAACCGGTTGGCCCAATTGCCGCGCACCAATCTTGGACTGGCCTGTTTTCTCGGCGGCACGGGAATGTGTTTTGAGATGAATCTTTTGAAGGAAATCGGTTGGGGCGCCACCAGTTTGGTGGAAGACCTGGAGTTTACGATGCGCTGCGTCCAGCGGGGGGTTTATCCCAAATTTAACTTTGATGCCAAAGTGTACGACGAAAAACCGTTGACGTTCATGGCATCGGCCAGGCAGCGCCTGCGATGGATGCAAGGGCATTTTTCCGTGGCCAGAAAATATTTCTTCCCTTTGTTGTGGCAAGGCATCAAAGAGCGATCCTGGGCAAAAATCGATTCGGCTCTTTACGCCGCCAACGTATACAATTTGTTCATCGGCTCTGTGCTGACCATCATATATTGGGTCGACTATCTGCTTCCGGGTGAGAAACTGTCCTCGATCTACCATCACACTTACAGTTGGATCGCCTGGTTCCCTTTTATCACTTATGTGTTGCTCATTCTTTCGTTAATCGTGGAGAAGGTGCCTCTGCGCGTATACAAATCGTTGATCACATTCCCGATCTATCTTTTGTCCTGGTCGCCGATCACGATGTATGCCTTTTTCACGCAAAACAATAAACGTTGGAGCCATACGAAGCATACCCGCGTATTGCGGCTGGAAGATATGCACGGGTAACGGAGCATTGCGTGCCGGATCCGTCTGGAAAATTGGTGTCAAATCGTCTGGTCAGCCGGTATCAAACTGCTTGAAAGGTTGGTGTCAATTGTCTGATCAGTTGGTGTGAAATCGACGGATAAGCCGGTGTAACATGGCCGGATCAGCCGGTGTGAACATAGTCTGATCAACGGTGTAAACATGGTCTGATTAGCTGGTGTGAACATGATCTGATCGACCGGTGCAAATGATTGGATCAACTGTTGTCAAATGGTCTGATCAACGGGTGTCAAATGGTTGGATCAGCCGGTGTCAATAGCGTGGTGTCAGTAGCCTTGGTGTCAATAACCGGTCGTTATTATTCCGCAATCGGAATCATAAGCGATGCAAAGGTAATCATGACAAGCGGATCGAATACGGACAAGCAAAAAAACGGCAAACATGCAGGTTTTAACGGCCGAAAAGTAAGCGTCAAACCTTTCCCACCTTCAACATCTGGTGACATCTGTGTGAAAATGAAGGCAATCTTTTAAGCAGGAGGTTGCCTCAATGAATCCCAAAGATCAACTCCGTCAACTTTGGGCCGCGCGC
>Ga0207866_1001850_pt1 | contig 17756 bp, 15 predicted proteins | sample HigsolmetaAR203D_FD_184835 | JGI IMG/M metagenome (GOLD analysis project Ga0207866, IMG submission 184835) | Ionic liquid and high solid enriched microbial communities from the Joint BioEnergy Institute, USA - AR20-3-D (SPAdes) (version 2) ...
AAGCTATGATGCGTCCTTCTGCCATCGTAAAAAGCCAGTTCTTATGACCATCACAGAAAAAAAGACTAAAATTACCGGTTTCAGGAATCAGGTTCCAAAACTATCCGCGGACGATCACGGATTCAGGAATATATTCTATCAATTTAAAAAGATTAGGAGGATGATTGCTAATGCTTAAACTATTTAAGGTTGGTTTATCACTGCTCTTAATCTTTACTCTCTCAATTTCCAGCGTTTTTGCAGAAACGACAGAATCGAAGAATTTGAAGATTATTGCAGTGAATCCTCAATTTGGAGATAATCATTTATCATCGTTGCCTGTCCTGAATGCTCGGCTTTTTCGAGATCTCAGTAATGAAGTGAAACAAAGTGCAGAAGAAAGTATTTTAGAAGTGCTTGGCGGGACAAAATTGTTTAACGAAGCAAAAACCTGGTATGACGAGGCTCCGGAAGATTCGTTGTTTGAAGCAAAGATAGCTTTAAATTATGATGTGGATACAAGTGAGTTCGAAAAAAAACTTCTTGAGGTGTTCGGTGATTCCATAGTATATAAAAAAATACACAACAGAAGATATTACATGGTAATCAATAAGAAACAAGCGGATCAATTACAAGCTATGGAAGAGGTTTTGATTATTGGATCCGCAAACGAAGAAAAGCATGAAAACGCCACGGACTGGAATCCGATACCGCTGAATGAACCGCAGTCGATAATCGGAGATGAAAATCCCCCTGAAGATGAAATCACAACTCCTGGATCTTTGCAGCAATAAGAAACTGCAATTCTGCGGTCTCCCGTTTTTTTGTCAATAATGAAGATGCATTCCCCCCCACACCAAATCGTTATGCACCATTGAAGTTTCCGTAATTTCCACATTGTGGTATACTATTTTCGATTACTACTACCTTTTTTTCTTGTTTGTAAGCGTTTTACTTCAATGCTGGTTGAAAAAACGTATTTTTTGTCGAAAGGGAGAGGATCGAATGTTGCACGTACTCGTAATCGGAGCGGGAACGATGGGCAAGGTGCACTCCCAGGCATACGCTGCCATGGAAAACGTCAGACTGGCGGGGATCGTGGATATCCGGGCGGATCAAGCCGGCCGGTTGGCTTCCCAAGTTGGAACCTTGCCGTTCACATCGATCGACGAGGCGTTAAAAACGCTGGACCGGGTCGATGTCATTGACGTTTGCGTGCCCACTTATTTGCATAAACAATACGTCCTGAAAGCGGCCGATTCAGGAAAGCATGTGATCTGCGAAAAACCGTTAGCCCGGAATTTGAAAGATGCACAGGAGATGATCCGTTACTGCAAGGACAAAAACGTCAAATTGTTTGTCGGGCACGTGATCCGCTTTTTCCCGGAATACATCAATGCCAAACGTTTGCTTGAGCAAAATACGATCGGTCCGGCAGCGGTGGTCAGGACGTCCCGCGGCGGTCCTTTCCCTGTCGGGTGGAATAACTGGTATGGCGATTTTGCTTTGAGCGGCGGTTTGACTTTGGACTTGATCATCCACGACTTCGATTATTTGCGCTGGTGTTTCGGGGAGGTGGAACGCGTGTACGCCAAAGGGCTGCAAGGGAGAATCTCCGCCCCGCTGGACTACGCGCTTGTCACTCTGCGTTTTAAAAACGGCGTCATCGCTCACGTTGAAGGTACCTGGGCGCACAGCACATTTTCCATGAAATTTGAAATGGCGGGAAAATCGGGGATTATCGAATATGACAGCGCCAAAGAACAACCTCTGGCCGTTTTCAGCCGCGCAGAGCAGACAGGTTCCCGCGGAGTGGCCATTCCGGAAAGTCCGCTCAAAGAGAACCCGTACTACCTTGAACTGAAACATTTTCTTTCCTGTATCGAACAGGACAAAAAACCGGTCGTCACGGCGGAAGATGCTTATGAAGCCATGCGGATTTCACTGGCCGCAACCGAATCGATGAAAACGGGAAAACTGGTTTCCCTGTAAAGGGCTCCTGTGTCCGATATGTTATGCGCCAACGAGGATCGTGAATCGACAAGCATCCGGATGGACACTATTTGCCCAATAACGATTGTGCGATTCCTGACGGATTAAAATTACATTTTCCACAACTTCATACCGGAGGAGGATCAGGATGAAAGTCGGAATCATCAGTTTTGCCCATATGCACGCCGCCGCTTATGCGAGGGGACTTCAACAATTGGAAGATGTGGAGATAGCCGGAATTTTCGACGAAAATAAAGAACGCGGAGAGAAGTTTGCCGGGATTTTCGCCACAACGTACTATGCCGACATAACCGAATTGTTAAATCGGGACATCGACGCGGTGATTGTCACGTCGGAAAATGCCAGGCATAAAGAGCACGTGATTGCCGCGGCGAAAGCGGGAAAACACGTTTTGTGCGAAAAACCGATTGCCACCGATATTGGGGATGCCCAGGAAATGATCCGCGCATGCCGGGAAAACGGGGTGATTCTCCAGACCGCTTTTCCTGTCCGCTTCAATTCCGCCGTCATCCGCGCAAAACAAATGATCGCCGAAGGCAAGCTGGGAACCATTCTCGCGATCAAGGGAACCAACCGGGGGCGGAACCCGGGAGGCTGGTTTGCCGATCCGGCTCTCTCCGGAGGCGGCGCGGTCATAGACCACACGGTACATGTCGTTGATTTGATGCGCTGGTTTATGAGTGCGGAAGTGAAAGAAGTGTACGCTGAAATCGACAGCAGATTATCCGATACGCCGATCGATGACTGCGGAATCCTGACGATGGAGTTCGACAACGGCGCCTTCGCCACGCTGGACTGCAGTTGGAGCCGCAACAAGCAGTATCCGACCTGGGGAGATGTGACGCTGGACATTGTGGGCTCGCTGGGCACGCTCACTATTGACGCTTTCAGACAAAGATTGCATGTATATACCGACACGAGCGGTTACAGGCACCATTTCTGGGGCGATGACATGGATGCGGGTTTAATCCGTGATTTTGTTCAGACCGTCCGTGAAGGAAAGGAAGAGGCTTCGATTACCGGGGAAGACGGCTTGCGTGCCGTTGAAGTCGCGCTGGCGGCATATGAATCGGCGAGAATCAAAAAACCGGTTGCGCTCAGGTAAGGGGGGCCGGATACCGGGTGAACGGGCCAAATACGGATCACGAAATGACCTGAATACTGCAAACACGAAAAACGTATGATCCCACGCATGATTTGGATACTGCAATCTCGAAAATCACATGACCAAAATATCGCATGAACCGGCTCCTGACGGATGGCCGGATTGCAGCGGATGACTCGAAACCGGGAACATGACCCGAATATGGATGAGAAAATGCCCCGATTTGGGGCGCAAACAAGCGCAAACATCTTGCAGCACGGATTGGGGCGGAATTACCCGCCCCCGGCAGATGCGCCCCGCTTCCGGCTATAAGGAATCATCTTTTTATCAAAACGGTACAGCACCAGGCAACTGATCCATCCGGCCGCACCCGCCACCGCAAATATGGCGCCAAAGGACAAATAATCGACGATAAAACTGCCGCAAAGCGTCACGACGGAAGAAACGACCAGCGTAATCATCGCGTTGATGCTGATGGACATCGGCAGTTTCTCTTTCTGCACATGATCAATGATGAGCATGCTCCCGCTCAAATTATAGCCGCTAATGCTCAAATTGGTGAAAGCGAACGCGGCGTAAACCGCCCACAACTGATGGAAGGCGATGGCGGCCACTCCGGCCAGGCCGCCGCAAGCGCAAGAGACGAGCAAAATGCTGTGGTGGCCGTACTTGTCGGCCAATATTCCGAACAGCATGCTGCCCGCAATGTTCACCAGGCCCGTTAAGGCCACAAACAACGCGATTTGTTCCGCTTCCGCCCCGAAATCTCTTACCGCATACAACGCGTAATAAGCCAGGCTGACATGGGAAATGACCATGAAAGAATAACCGGCCACTATTTTCATAAATTTTCTGTTCTCGCGGAACATTCCCGGTATCGACGTAAAATATTGAAAATAATTCATTTCGAACCGCGTGACCTGATCCGGTTCTTCCTTCATCAACGCAAAATTCAGCGCATCCAGCACCAATAAAAGCACCCCGAGCGCGAATACAACCGTATAGTTGTAAGGAAACGGCACATCTTTTAACAGAATGCCGGTTACATAAGCGGAACCCAGCGCCAGCAGATTGCCCACTCCGGCGCTGTAGCCGCGAAGCCGTCCGCGCTTTTGGTTGGCGATCATCTTGGCAAACAAGCTAACGTAGAAAGGGTTGTAAGCGCCGACAAAATAATTGAACACGGCCCAACACACTAGGAAAAGCGCAACCGTAAACCGGGGATACGGTTCGGCAAAAAGCGGAATGGTCAGCACAAACAGCAGAAAAAAAACCCGTTGGATGAGCAAAATTTTGACGAAGGTTTTCAGTTTGTAAGACAAATTCATCACTTTTTTGGCAAACACCGGCTGGGAGACAAAAGCGCCGATGGATACCAGGGCATTGGCCAGGCCGATCTCGAACGTGCTGGCGCCAAGATTGGCGAGGAAGTAGGTGATCACAGCATGGACCGATAAAAAAGTCATCGCATTGACGAACAATACCGTATCCGTAAACATTAAAATATAGTTTCTTTTGTCGTGGTTCAAAGACGGATCACCCTTAAGATATCATCAGCGGTTTCAAATGATTTTCCAAAAACGCCACATTTCCGAAAAACCATATCTCCAAAAACACCATATCTCCAAAAAAGCCTTGTTTCCAAAAAAACGGGTTTCTAACAAACCGGTTTCCAAAAATCTTGTTTCTAAAAAGCTTGTTTCCAAAACATCTTGTTTTTAAAAAGCTTTATTTCCAAAACATCTTGTTTCTAAAAAAGCTTTATTTCCAAAAAAACAGCCATACTCTATCCATGGAAACTTCAAAGCGTATGCGAAAATTTAGGAATCCTGCCGCCAATGGCGCCGGGCGTCCGCGCATTGACTATGCCACCCGGCTCATTCAGGCGCTTGCCGCAGTCTTGGAATTTTCCTGAAACAGGCGGGTATACCGGATCGTCAGGTAAAAACCGATCGTGGCCGCCACACAGATCCATCCGGCGGCAAAAAATGCCGACTGGAAGCCGAATTCCGAGGCGTACCAACCGCCCAAGAATCCGCCGATAATTCTGCTTATGCCGTTCGTGATCACGGCGTTCATCATCTGGCCGGTGGCCTGCAGTTCCATCATGACATGGCGGTTCACATACTCCGCAAGGCACAGGTAGAACAGGATGAACGTCCCGCCGTGCAAAATCCACAGCAACAGCATTGTGACCGGCGTCAGCGATGTTGCGTAAAGCAACCAGCGGACCGCATGAATCACGCCGGATGCCAGCAAAATATTGAGAATGCCGAAACGCCGGTACCATTTGTCAAAAAAAAGCATGAACGGAAATTGGCTGAATGAGCCGATCATGAGGCCGAGACCGATCAAGTCCGTTCCGATGCCGACCTCTTCGCTGTACACCGCTTGAAAGGAGAAAAAAAATCCCATCGTAGCGCTGAGCACCAGCGAAAAAGCGTAAATGGCGACCAGCTGTTTATTGTTGAACAACTGCAGGATCCCGACCTTGCGGCCCCCGCTTTGATGCCCCTCAATGCGGGGGATGGTAAACGAAAGCGCAAGAGCGCCCAACATAACAATGAAAAATAACAAAAAAATGGACTGCGTGCCGGACTGAAACATCCACCCGGCAGCAACGGACATCAGCGCGAACCCGAGCGACCCGAATGCGCGGACGTGCGAAAAACTGAATTTTTGTTTTTCCGCCAGTTCCAAAGAGATTGCATCGCTTAGCGGAGCAACCGCACTGTGAAACAAGCTGAACAACGCCGTAAATACAATGAGCAACCACATCGCGTTGCCGGACCACTGGATCAGCCATATGCTGAACGTGCTGATCAAAACGCACAAAATTAATACATGATTTTTAAATTTGGCGCGGTCGCTGGCAATCCCCCATAAAGGCTGGCCGAACAACGAAACAATGGCGGTGACGGCGGTAAGGATTCCGATTTGCATATTGTCGAGCGAAATATCGGCATAGTACAGGCTGATATAAGAAAAATAAGCGCCGTTGCTGGCAAATATCAAAGCATAGTACAAAGAGATCCGAGCTACCGAATTTTTCAGAAAGATTGCTGATCACTTCCTTAATCGTTGTGCGGAAATTCCTGCCCAATTGTACGTTAGCGGAATTTTCTCACTGGTCGTGCAGTTTGTGCGGATTTTTCTTCATTCGTTTGCACACTTTCGAAAGCATCCCTCTATCGAAAGCCGCCCGGTAAATAAGATCCCGGAGATGCAACCATCCCCCTGCATCCTCCCATATCCCCAGCGCCCCTTCCACCGAAAAAAATCTCACGAATGCATTTATCCAGTTACACCCATTTTAGCAGATCGGTGCCAAACTGCCTACAACCTTTTTTCCAATTTGCCATGCGGTAAAAATTCCAAATCTTTTTCATGCTGACATTTTCCTGAATTTTCCATACACATTGATTAGCCGACTAAATGTTTTTTCGATGGAATACATTCGAGAGGAATATATTCGGGAGGAATATATTTGTGTGGAGTATATTCGGGTAGAGTACATTCGATGGATATTCATGAGTCCGAACTGCCGGGTGAAAAGTTCGGACAAGGCGTCTTATTCCGCCAGATTGGTCTGCAACGCAACAAGTTTGCAACAACCGGCATCGGATCTTTATCCCTTTGACTCAGCCTTCGGTCCGTTATCCCCTTGACGCAGCCTGTTGTGAAAAACGGCAAAAGTGCAGGCTTTAATGTTCAAAACCGAGTATTGGGAACGAAAGCCTGCCAAAATGCAGGAATTTTTATCTTGATTCATTGAAATTGGCGATTGAGAGAAAAAAACATGCACTTTTGCAGGAATTTAGTAATTTTAGGAATGAAGAGGAAGAAAAACATGTAAAAAAGCAGGTTTTGGTAAAAACGCAATACAACGATACATAAAAAGCTGGTTTACACAATCTGCATCCGGTTCTCGAGCACAATTCCCGTTGGAGAAATCTTGCCTTAATTCCATACAACAAAGCTGCGTCGCCCGCCCGCCAGATCATCCGGTTTGCTGGTTTCCCAGATCATCCGACGTGTCGATCTGCCTGTCAGAGAATACTGGCATCGGCCTCGGCTGTGTGTTGTGAACCTTTCCTCGCCGCCGTTGTAATGCTTGCTTGATCTTTGTCCAACAAATAAGAGCGTACAAAAACATACAGTGTTTCAACGATCCGATCTAAATATAATTTTCCATAACCGTTAAATAGTTACAACTCAAACAACGACACCCTCTTTTTTACGCTCTTGCGTTCGCCGTCTCCTTTGATATACCATGAAAGATGGACTTACCAGGAAAGGAGAAGCAAGACCGACATGGCAGGACATTCGAAATGGAAAAATATCCAGCACCGCAAAGGGCGCCAGGATGCGATTCGCGGGAAAATCTTTACCAAGCTGTCCAAAGAAATTTATGCCGCCGTACGAAGCGGGGGGCCCGATCCGGAAACGAATCCCCGCCTGAAGATAGCGATTCAGAAAGCCAGACAAAATAATATGCCCAACAGCAATATTGAAAATACGATCAACAAAGCATCCGGCAATGTAGAGGGTCTGTCCTACGAAGAAATCGTATACGAGGGCTACGGACCGGCAGGCGTTGCCGTTATGGTTGAATGCCTGACCGATAACCGGAACAGAACCGCTGCGGAAATTCGCCACATTTTTTCGAAACACGGCGGAAATTTGGGAGAAAGCGGCTGCGTATCGTATTTGTTTGAAAGAAAAGGAGTCATAACCCTCGCTTTGACGGAAAACCAAGCGGATGAAGACAAGCTGATGATGGACGCGTTGGAGGCGGGAGCGGAGGATGTCCTGATTCAAGGGGATTCGGCTGAAATTACTACGGCTCCCGGGGACTTCGACCAGGTCAGACAAGCGTTGGAAGCAGGCGGATACACATTGCAGCAAGCGGAAATCAGCCTCGTCCCGCAAACGACCGTCAAACTGGGAGAAGACGATGCGGCCAAGACGATGAAGTTGATGGACGCGCTGGAAGACAACGACGATGTGCAAAACGTCCACGCCAATTTCGACATTGATGAAGAAATATTGCAAAAATTCGGATAATCCGCACCGAGATGCCAGAATCCGGCAGATGTGTGCCGGAAGGAAATAGCCAGACTCCAGATTAAAATTCCCGGATTCAAATACCCAATTAAAATACCCGGATCAATATAGCCAATTCAATATAACCAAATCAAAATACCCGGATCAAAATGGCCAGATATCAAAATAGCCGAATCAAAATACCCGGATCGAAATAGCCGGATCAAAACATCCTGATTCCGAAATATTCCGCAATATGATAAGGTAACCGTAATATGAAAATGGTAACAGGAATGCAATGATTGTAGCCGGAAATATTTGTAAACGGGAATATTTGTAACCGGGAATATTGTGAACCGTGCAAATCAGTTTGAGGCGCAAAATCAAGGGGGAGGAAACCGCAATGCCGCATACCGTCGCGTTTGTTTTTGCGCATCCGGACGACGAAACGTTCATGTGCGCCTGCTTGATCCGGCAACTTGCCGACCGCGGGGAAAAACCGCTATTGTTGCTCGCAACCAACGGAGATGCGGGAAAAACCGGTTACCTGGGGCCGATGACCAAAGAACAGTTGGCCGCCAAACGGGTGCAGGAAATGGAAACGGCCGCCCAAATCATGGGATTGGCCGGAGTGGAATACCTGGCTTACCCCGACGGGAAACTCAACACGATCAACAAAGAATTGTTTACGGACAAAGTCGTTTCCTTCCTCAACCGGGAGCAAGCCGAAGTCGTCGTAACGTTTCCTCCGAACGGCGGAAACGGCCATCCCGATCATATCGCCATCTCCGACATCGCAAGAAGAGCGGTCATAAGCGGCCGGTGTCCCACCGTTCAGAAGCTGTATTATACAGCCTTTACCGTACTCCCCGGAGCGGAACGTTCCATTTCGTTCTCCATCGATACGGAAGCGCAATGGAGCATGAAAAGCAAAGCATTACAGGCGCATGAATCGCAACTTTTGTCTATTCACCGGGTTTTTGGCGATTTGATTCAATTTCCGGAAGAGCGCCGGTACGAGTCGTTCGTGTTGGCCTGGGAGAGAGGCGTTTTCTACCCTCCCAAGAAAGAACGGTTTATTTTGGATGACCTGGTATAAACGCAGTTCCCAAAAACTCCTGAAGGTTATGAAACCAGACCAACCCCCATTAATGAAACTGACTCGAAACGCCCCTCCATTGCCTTCAGAGCGCAACTTGATGGGGCGTTTCACGATGTTGTTTTTCACGCCGCATCTCACACTTTGCCCATGAACCGGTAAAAAGCGTGAACCGCCTCTTGCGGGTCTGTGGCGCGGCTAATGGCGGAAACGACGGCGACACCGTCGGCGCCCGCCTGGATCACCGGCAGCGCCCGGTCGGGCGTAATCCCGCCGATTCCGACGATGGGCAGAGATATGCCGGCCAACCGCATTTCCCGGATCATTTCCGGCCCGCAGACGGCACGCGCATCTTTCTTCGTCTTCGTTTCATACATTGGACCGACGCCGATATAATCCGCACCTTGTTCCGCCGCCAATAAAGCTTCCTGCACATTGTGCGCGGAAACGCCGATGATTTTGTCTTTCCCCAATTTACGCCTGACCGCAGCCGGCGGTTCATCTTCCTGCCCGACATGCACGCCGTCCGCATTCAGCCGGAGCGCCAAGTCGGCATCGTCATTGACGAGAAAGAGAACGCCCGCCTTCTCGCACTGATTCTTCAGCGCAGCGGCCAATTGATAAGCGGCCTCACCGCTGAGGGCTCCCTCACCTTTTTCCCGGAATTGAAAGGCGGTGATGCCTCCCCGTATCGCGGCCGCCAATGTTTGCTTCGGATCGCCGGCGCAATCGGGGCTGCCCATGACAAAATACATTTTCAGCCTGGAGCGGATGTCCGGTGAACGGGAAACGGAGCGAAAACGTCCCGGCTGTTCCGTTTGCATCGTCACACCCTCCCGTCTTTGATCCGTCTTCACCGTCACACCCCTCCGGCCGCCAGCAGTTTGCGCCGGTAAGCCCAGTGATTGACCGGACCGCGGCCGTTTCCGATCGCCAAGGGATTGCCGATCGCTTCCTGAATAAATTCTTTTGCCACACGCACCGCTTCCGGAACACTTTTTCCTTTGGCCATTTCCGCCGCAATGGCTGCGGACAAGGTGCAGCCGGTTCCGTGGGTGTGCGGCGTTTCGATTCTGCGCCCGGTCAACTCTATGAACGCCGTGCCGTCGAACAGCAAGTCGTCGGACGAAGCTGAAGCGGTATCATGCCCTCCTTTAATGAGCACATAGCGGGCCCCCATATCCAGCAACATTTTCGCCGCCTCTTTTTTGTCCCCGGCCGTGCGGACCGTCTTGCCTGTCAACGCTTCCGCTTCCGGAATGTTAGGCGTGATAATCGCGGCAAGCGGAATGAGATGCGTGACAAGGGCGCGCAACGCTTCCTGCCGAAGCAGCGGCGACCCGTCTTTGGCGATCATTACGGGGTCCACAACCAGATTCGTCCAGCCATAACGGCGAATTTTTCCGGCAACCTCTTCGATGATTTCCTTGCCGAACAACATGCCCGTCTTTACCGCATCCGGATTCAGGTCATCCGCGATCGAATCCAGCTGCGTCCCGACGTCTTCGGGGGACAGCGGATAAACAGCCTGCACGCCTTTCGTATTTTGCGCCGTGACCGCTGTAATCGCGCTCATTCCATATACGCCCAATTCCTGGAACGTTTTGATATCGGCCTGAATCCCCGCTCCTCCTCCGCTGTCCGAACCGGCAATCGTCAAAGCTTTTTTCGTTACATTCAAATGGCGTCCCTCCCCTCGGTTCGTCCCGCTTTTTATGCGCGTTTTTCCCGTATTTAAGAATCCTTTATCCAGCACACACATGCATGCTTGCAAACAAGAGCCCGGTCCCCGTGTGGTTTTTCCGGTAATCACGCATATCCTTCCGCGACTTCCCTGCAAATTTCATAGAGCATGTGTTTCCTTGACCTCTCTTTTATCACGCGCGGTTGTCCTTCCATGAATCCCCGATGATCTATCACGCGCAGTTGTTCATTCATGAATCCCCGATAATCGCGTATGGTTGGCCTTTCCTAAATCCCCGATCATGACGTACGGTTTTCCTATGATAAATCCCCAATCAGCACATACGGTTGATTTACCCGGTAATGACGCCAAATAGCGCCTTTTCCGGTGATCATGATCCCAAATAGCGGTGATACAACTTCTTCGCCTGCAAAATGTCCTTGGTCCCGTGAATCAGCACGCGGCCGTCGGAAAATACGACAAGCCGGTGACCGTCCGCATGCAACATAAGCAAAAAATCGTTTCCTTCCACCCGGTACCCGCTTTCAGCGAGCGAACGGCCGAGTTCCCGCAAATTCCTTGTCAACGGTTTGGGAGGACGGATTTGCACCGTGTCCCGTCCGCAAAGTACGGCGGTATGCATATGATTGGACTGCGAAAGATAAGGATAAGTCCGGCCGTTGCCGCAAGACGGGCAATCGTCCCGTTTCAAACCGGAAACGTCGATGGCTGCCTGCCGGTTGTTCCACAGATCAAATGAGATGAGCTTGCCGCGCAGCGACTTGCGGTCCCCGACAAGCAGTTTCAACGCTTCCGCCGTTTGATGGGCGACCACCATTTGAACGGCGGGGCTGATAATCCCTGCCGTATCGCAAGTTTCTCCCCCGACCGGAATATGGCCAAGCAGACAGTTCAGGCATGGCGTTTCCCCCGGAATGACCGTAAAAGTCAGGCCGTAACTGCCGACACACGCCCCGTAAATCCAGGGAATTCCGTGGAATTGCGCATAATCGTTGATCAATAGCCGCGTATCGAAATTATCCGTGGCATCGATGATCAGGTCGCAGTCGGCCGGCAATTCCGCCAAATCGCCGGCCGTAACGTCCATCACCTTCGCCTCGATGCTTACTTCCGAATTGATCCTTTGAAGTCTGTCCCTGGCGGCGATCGCTTTGGGAAGTTTCTTTATCACGTCATTCTCGCTGTACAGTTGTTGCCGCTGCAAATTGCTCCATTCCACGTAATCGCGGTCAACGATCGTCAGCCGTCCTATCCCCGCGCGGACAAGCGACTCGGAGGCGCCCGCTCCGAGCGCCCCGGCGCCGATGATCAGCGCATGGCCCGCCGCAATTTTTTTTTGCCCTTCCCGACCGATCGGCAAAAATAATTCCTGGCGGGAATACCTCTCGCTCAAACTTTGCTCATTCCTTCCAGCGGGCTGGAAGCCGAGGCATAGCGTCTGACCGGAATCCGTCCGGCTTCAAAGCCAAGTCTGCCCGCTTCCACCGCCAGCTTCATCGCCAAAGCCATTTTGACCGGATCTTTCGCCTGGGATACCGCCGTGTTCAGGAGCACGCCGTCGGCCCCCAATTCCATCGCTTTGGCGGCATCAGCCGGAGACCCGATTCCCGCGTCGACGATCACCGGAACGGTCGCCTGTTCGATAATAAAACTCAGGTTCAGCGGATTGATGATTCCCTGACCGGAACCGATCGGGGATGCTCCGGGCATGACCGCATGGACGCCCAGTTGTTGCAGCCGCTTGGCCAATACGACGTCATCGGAGGTGTAAGCCAGAACAATGAAATTTTCCTTCAGCAACATCTCACTGGCTTTTAACGTTTCTACCGGATCGGGCAGGAGCGTTTTGTCGTCCCCGATCACTTCCACCTTCACCATGTCGCATAAGCCGGAAGCTTTGGCCAGCCTGGCAATCCGCACCGCTTCTTCCGCCGTCTTCGCCCCTGCCGTATTCGGAAGCAATTTATATTTCCGAATGTCCAACATTTCCAGAAAATTCGGCTGATGGGGTTCATAAATATTCATTCTGCGCACCGCGAACGTTAAAATTTCCGCTTCCGACACGTCTACCGCTTGCTTCTGTATGTTGAAATCGGGAAATTTTCCCGTACCAAGCAACAACCTCGAACGAAACGTATAAGGGCCGATTTTCAACATAACAGACGTTCAACCTCCTCCCACAAAATGAACCAATTCGATCTGATCGCCTTCCTTTAGTTCGGAAGAGGCATGATCCTCTTTCTGCAAAATGCGCCGGTTGTGTTCAACGACCACAATTTTTTGGTCCAATTGCAAATGAGCCAGCAAGTCGCGGATCGTGGCGCAAGTGTCGGGCACTTCCTGCAGATCGCCGTTGATCGTAACCCGCATGAGATTCATCCTCCTTCCATTCCTCTGTCCAGCCGGAACGCTTCGATGGAAAGTTCCCGCGCGCTTCTTCCTTCCGCCAAAGCGGTCACCAACCGCCCGGTTACCGGACTTAGCAGAATACCGTTGCGGTAATGTCCCGCCGCTACGATCAGCCCCTGCACTCCGGGGTGCGTTCCGAGAAAGGGAAGCCCGTCCGCCGTTTGCGGGCGCAATCCCGCCCAAGCCCGTTCCCATTCCGCATCCGCCAATCCCGGCAACAGTTCGACAGCCCGGTTCAGCAAAGCGGTGATCCCTTGCACGCTGACACGTTTATCGAATGTGCGCTCGACCATCGTGGCGCCGATGATGATGCGCCCTCCCTGTTTCGGAACCAGGTAACAGCCGGGAGTAAAAACGGTGTGCTTCAGCAGCGGAACACGGACGGTCACAGAAAGGCACTCTCCTTTGACAGGATAAACCGGCAATGTGAGACCGGTCCGCTGCAGAAGTCGGGACGTCCACGATCCGGCCGCGACGATGACAATATCGCAAAGGTACTTTTCCCGGCCGGTGATGACGCCCCGCACCTTGCCGCCTTCTACCGCAATGTCCAGCACTTCCTCGAATTCCCGGATCTGTGCGCCCAACATGGCGGCAGATTGAGCAAAAGCGCGGGTCAAATCAGGCGCGGACACATGACCGTCTTTGGGAATGTACATGGCGCCGAGGAGCGAATCGCCGATCCCCGGCACCAATGTTCTGACCTCGCCGGGCGTTAACCACTCGGACCACTCGCCGGCACGCCGCTGAACCTCTATCGTCTCCTTGAGCCTCTCTTCCTCATGCGGGGTCAACGACGGTATCAGCATTCCTTTGTTCACGAGTCCGATGTCGATACCGCATTGTTCCCGCAACTCTTCCGCCAGCCCGGCAAACAGCGCCCTGCTTTCCGCAGCCAAAGGGAACAGCGGGCTGCCTTCCAACATTTCCGCCTGGGCGGCGAGCATGCCCGCTGCGGCGCCGGAACTTTCGCTGCCGATCCTTTGCCTTTCCACGAGGACGACATTGAACCCTTTTTGTGCCATATGATAGGCGGCGGAACATCCGATGACGCCGCCGCCGATAATTACAGCGTCAATATTTTTCATACTTGTTGCCTCTCCCCTCCGTAAGCAGATCCGCATAAGTCGCGGCCGTTCCCACCGGATCGGCCGCATCCCATATGCCGGACAAGACAGCGATGCCTCCGGCGCCGGCCCGCATAACTTCCCGCACCCGATCGGTGGTAATGCCGCCGATCGCGATGACCGGAATTGTCAGCTTGCGGACGATGGTTTCCAATTCCGCAAGCCCGCGTCCGGGAAGTCCCGGTTTGGAGGCCGTTTCATAGATGTGCCCGTAAATGATGTAATCGGCACCGGCTTGCTCCGCAACAAGCGCTTCATCCAGGGAGTGGACGGAACGGCCGATACGCAGCCCCGAAAACCGCTGTTTTACCGCATGAACGGGCAAGCTGCCTCCACCCAGGTGAACCCCTCCCGCCTGCATGGCCCAAGCGACGTCGGCCCGGTCGTTCACCACGATTTTCGTTAAGGGAATGCCCGCCGCCGTCATCGATGAAATCCACGCGCACAGTTCCCCGGCTGTTCTCGTCTTCTCTCGCAAATGAAAGCAGGTAACGAACCGTTCGATCCGGGCGGCGAGAGATACATAACGCTCCATGTCCAGTTTTCCGTTCGATATCACGTGCAGTTCCGGTTTTCGCATTGACATCATTCCTTGTCACTTCCCCCGCCCCGAAGCAGCGCACTTCCGTTGCTCACGGAAATCGGACACCGTCACGCTATGCTTCCAACTCACGGAACTTTCGCCTCGAAACACCGCACTTCCGACTCCTCGCGGAACTTTAGCACCATCGCACCGCGCTACCGTTCCTCACGGAGCCTCAACACCACTGCACCGCGCTTCCGACTCCCCACGGAACTCCAGCGCCGTCATCGTCTGCACATCGCTTTTCGCTCCTATTCGTTCCGGACAGCGGCTCCGGTCTTAACCTGGATCGTCTGGTATTCTTTCGCTTTTTCCTCCATCCCTCTGGCGATGGCGGACTGTTCGTCCAAACCGTGAAGCCTGGCGTATTCGCGAATATCCTGGGTAATGCGCATGCTGCAAAACTTCGGACCGCACATCGAGCAAAAATGCGCCGTCTTCGCCGCCTCCGCCGGAAGGGTTTCATCGTGGTATTCCATGGCGCGTTCGGGGTCGAGCGACAAGTTGAACTGGTCCCGCCAGCGGAACTCGAAGCGGGCTTTGGAAAGCGCATCGTCCCTTTCCTGGGCCCCCGGATGCCCTTTCGCCAAATCGGCTGCATGGGCGGCGATTTTATACGCGATCACTCCTTCGCGCACATCGTTCTTGTTCGGCAGTCCAAGATGTTCTTTCGGCGTCACGTAGCAAAGCATCGAAGTCCCGTATGCACCGATCATCGCCGCGCCGATCGCGGAAGTTATATGGTCGTAGCCGGGCGCGATATCGGTTGTCAGCGGCCCAAGCGTATAGAACGGCGCCTCGTTGCATATTTCCATCTGTTTTTCGACGTTTTCCTTAATAAGATGCATGGGCACGTGCCCCGGACCTTCGATCATCACCTGGACGTCATGTTTCCAGGCAATTTTCGTCAGTTCGCCCAACGTTTCCAGTTCGGCAAATTGCGCTTCATCGTTCGCGTCCGCAATGGAACCCGGACGCAAACCGTCTCCGAGTGAGACGGACACATCGTAGGTTTTTAAAATTTCGCAAATTTCTTCAAAATGGGTATAAAGGAAATTTTCCTGATGGTGGGCAAGACACCAGGAAGCCATAATGGAACCGCCGCGGGAAACGATCCCCGTTACCCTTTTGGCCGTAAGCGGGATGTACCTAAGCAGCACGCCGGCATGGATCGTGAAGTAATCCACTCCCTGTTCCGCCTGCTCGATCAGCGTATCCCGGTAAATCTCCCATGTCAGTTCTTCCGCTTTGCCGCCTACCTTTTCCAATGCCTGGTAAATGGGAACCGTACCGACCGGAACCGGACTGTTGCGGAGAATCCATTCTCGCGTCGTATGAATGTCTTTTCCCGTGGACAGATCCATAATCGTATCCGCCCCCCAACGAATCGCCCAGGTCATCTTCTCCACTTCTTCACGGATGGAAGAAGAGACGGCGGAATTGCCGATATTGGCATTAATTTTCACCAAAAAATGCCGGCCAATAATCATCGGCTCGCTTTCCGGATGATTGATGTTTGCCGGGAGGATGGCCCGTCCCCTGGCAATTTCGCTGCGCACGAATTCGGGGGAGACATTCTCGCGGATGGCGACATATTCCATTTCGGGTGTAATGATGCCTTTTCTGGCGTAATGCATTTGCGTAACGTTGGCTCCCGATTTGGCGCGCAACGGTTTGCGCTTTAACCCGGGAAACGCTCCTTCCGCCTTGTCCGCGAAGCCCTTCTCCCCGGCCTTATATCCGTTATCTTCCGGCCTGACCGCTCTCCCTTCGTAAGCTTCAACATCATTGCGTTCCATAATCCATTTCAGCCGGTTGGCCGGCAAACCGCTGTAGATGTCGGTTTGCTGGTTTTCGTCCGTGTAAGGCCCGCTCGTATCGTACACGCGAATCGGGGGGTTCTCTTGTTCTCCGAAAGGACCTTTCGTGCTGCTCTGTTGAATTTCCCTCATGGGCACCCGGATATCCGGCCGCGATCCCTGGATGTACACTTTGCGGCTCCCCGGGAAAGGTTTGATTTTTAATGTGCCGGACCATTGACGATCTGTCATGACGCAACCTCCTTGTATTTTTTATTTTTTTCGCGCCTGAACAGGATTCGCGGAGGATGGCCATGCCGTCAAATGGAAGGTTTATGGTTCAAGGATGGAAAAAGTTTTACGACACCATCATCAAAGCAGATTCTGTATGTTTTTCCGGAATAGGGGCCTGTTGGTCATTCGCCATTCGTAACCACATAAGCGTCCCAATACCGGATAGCCGATGAACATAAAAAGACCGCATGCATAAACAAGCGGTCTTGTACGACGTCAAAAGGCTTCATTCCTCCGCTGGCATTATCCAGTTCAGGTTCGACGGTCGACTGCCGTATCAGCAGTCCTCTCAGCCCGGTTCACCAAGCTCCCGTGAAAAATATTCGGTTGTCATATATATAACTTACACTTTTGCGGCAAAAATAGCAAGGGGTCGCGGCCATTCGTCAGTGTCAATCCTATGTGGGCACGTTCTATAGGGCTGTCTTCCAGGAAATCAGCCACCATATATTTTTGGTTGCGTTTTCATGTTTTTTCTTTCTTCAGCGTCTTATGTACCCGTTTCATTTTTACAAAATTCTTCCACTTAGAGCTTTTAACGCTTCCCCCAGCGGCCTTGCTTTGTCTCGTCCGTGCAGGATCGGTAACGTCCCGTTC
>Ga0207866_1001856_pt1 | contig 17678 bp, 18 predicted proteins | sample HigsolmetaAR203D_FD_184835 | JGI IMG/M metagenome (GOLD analysis project Ga0207866, IMG submission 184835) | Ionic liquid and high solid enriched microbial communities from the Joint BioEnergy Institute, USA - AR20-3-D (SPAdes) (version 2) ...
GGCCAGGCAGAACCAGACCTTCTTGCCCGGCGTCGTTCTCGTCACGCCCCACTTCGTGGCGAGCGTGTTCACGAGATGCAGGCCGCGGCCGCCCTCGACCATCTCGGCCATGTCGTGGTCGGCCAGGGTGGGCCAGCCGGGGCCGGCGTCCTCGACCGCGCCGAGGAGTGTGCCCTCCCACCGGTCGAGGGTGAGGTGTACGGTTATCGGCGCCCTGCCGTGGATGACGGCGTTGGTGACGAGTTCGGACATGATGAGCAGGGCGGACTCCCGGACGGCGTGGTCGACCGCCCAGGTGTCGAGTACGGCCGCAACGGCGCCCCGGCAGCGTGGAACGCGCGCTCGCTCGGCGGGCACATGGAACGTGGCGGTCACGGCCTCCTGAGATGGGTGCATGACGCCGGTCATGTCAACTCCGCTCCGTGGTTGTTCGTGTCGCCACAGTAGCGTCTACTCATCAGTAATGTATATAGCAGTGCAGTACTTGGTATGGAGTAAGTCACTCATCGGTACATGCATTGAGTCAGATCAGTATGTGCAAAGGGCTATCCTTACCGTCGCCATATGATCGACTATGAGGCGGACATCCCCGTATACCAGCAGATCGCCAACCTCCTCCGGGCCCGCATCGAGGCGGGCGAATGGGCGCCGCGCCGCCGCCTGCCCAGCGTGACGCATCTGGAGCAGGAGTACGGCGTCGCCCGCAAGACGGTGATGCGAGCGCTTGAGGAGCTCGCGAATCTCGGGCTGATCTACACGGTCAAGAACCGTGGGTCGTTCGTACGGGGAGGCGTCGAGGTGGTCGAGTTGGGGCCGGGCGCGCGGGCGATCGCACGACCGGCGACCGACGCCGAGCGCGCCGAGCTCGACCTGGGCGACGACGGATGGGTGGTCGTCGTCGAGCGGCCCGGCCAGGACCCCGAAACCTATCCGGCCGACCGGGTCGAGCTTCGTGGGCCCAACGCGTAGGACCGATTGAGCGATTAAGACGGTCGGCAGGCGCCGATGCCCAGGCGCATGCCGAGGTCGGGCAGGTGGGGCTGCGGCTCGGCGCGGCGCTGGAACCCGTACGCGGTGAGGCCCTTGTGTTGGACCTGTTTGACCAGGGTCCAGCCCTGCTCCTTCGTGTAGTAGTCGACCAGGCGCGGGTACGGGCCGGTGCCGCGGCGTACCCAGATGCGGCCTAGGTGGTAGGCGTGGTCGAGGGCCCACCAGGCCATGAGGCAACCGGTTCGGCGGTCGCGATAGGCCGGGTCGGTGAAGGCCGTGGCGAGAAAGATCGAGGGCTGGTTCCGCTCCTCCTCATCCGGCCACAGCAGCGGCGACGCCTGGTCGTAGAGGCTCACGATCCCGGCGATGCGGTCGGCCTCCTCGTCGATCGCGGCCCATACCGGTGCCGTGCCACCGGCCTGCCCGGCGAGCTCGGCGGCGAGGTCGTGGAGCCGTCTCCAGCCGGGCATGCCGCGGTCGCGCATCCAGTCCCCACGGGCCCGGATCAGGGCCTCGATCTCCGGCCGGTCGTCGGCCGTGGCCGGTCGCATGCTCAGCAATGTGGCCTCGCAGGTCGGGACGGGTGGGAGACGCCGCTGGTCGCGGCTGTCGTCGGATCCTAGGTTCGGGGTTCGCCGGGCGGAGCGGGTTTGCCAAGCGTTGGCCGGTCGGCACAGGTCGTGGCCCCGGCCAGTGGTGGGAGGGGCCGTTCGGCCGTGGCCGACGCGTGTCGCAGACCGAGCGCGACGACACTGGGCGGGACCGGCGAGGCCGTACGAACCGCCGGGCCGCCACGGCTCGTCCGGGCACCTCTCCGGCTCTAGCCTTTTTGGAGTGGTGGCCCGGCGGAAGCACCGCCGTGGGAGTGCGGGGGACGGGCCGAGGCGAGGAGCGGGTCCGTTCCCGGCCGTGACGAGGAGAGAACGTGAAGGTCCGTAACCGATTCGCTGCGATCACCACGCCGTTCGGCAGCGTGGTCTCCCTGACCGAGCTCACCGCCAAGGAGGCGTTGGCGATCGCGCGCAAGGCGGCTAGCGAGCCGTACCGGCGGGTGAAGCCGGCCGAGGGCGAGGAGGTCGAGGAGTGCCCGCGGTGCGACGGTCAGGGCGGGGAGCTGGTCAAGGTGCAGACCCGTACCCCGCGCGGGAGCGCGATCGTCACGGACAAGTGGGTGGCGTGCAAGCCCTGTGACGGGCGGGGCGTGCTCGGCCAGTAACCCGGCTGGCCATTCCGCCCGAGGTCAGTCCGGGGCGCCGAGGGAACGGTACAGGGCGAGGTGGCGTTCGGCGGCGGCGCGCCAGGTGTGGCGGGCGGCGATGGCGCGGCCCGCGCGGAGCCGTACCGGGTCGGCATCGGTGAGGGCGGCGTCGAGTTCGCGGGCCAGGTCGTCGACGGTGGCGGCGAAGCGGGCCGCCGGGGTGAAGACCTCGCGGAGGACGGGGAGGTCGCGGACGACCACGGGGACGCCCGCGGCCAGCGCCTCCATGGCGGCGAGGCCGAAGCCCTCCTTGACCGAGGGGAAGGCGAAGGCGGACGCGGCGGCGACGAGCGGGGGCAGGTCGTCGTCGGGGACCGGGCCGAGGACGACGGGGTCGAGGGCGAGTTCCTCGGCTCTGGCCTCCCAGCGGGCGCGGTAGTCGCGGTAGTCGAACAGGGTCTCGCCACCGGCGATGACGAGGCGCAGGCCGGGGTGGCGGGCGCGGAGCAGGGCGTACGCCTCGAGCAGGTCGAGGGAGCCCTTGCGGGGCTCGATGCCGCCGACGGTGAGGACGTAGCGGCCCAGCCGGTCGCGCCAGCGGGCGCGGGCCGCCGGGTCGGTCTCGGCGAAGCGCCGGTACGCCACGCCGTTCGGGATCACCGTGGCCTTGATGCCCCAGCCGGCGGCGAGCTCCTCGGCCACCGCCGCCGAGACGCACACGTGCGCGTACGGGGTGACGATCGCCCGCTCGTGGCAGGCGGCGAGCTCGGGCGTGGTGAAGTGGTCGATGTGGTGCACGGTCCGGACGCATGGCCCCACCGCGTTCGCGCTGATGCAGTCCTGGGCGTGCACGATGTCGTACGGCGTGGCGTCGAACGCCTCCCGCAGCACGGCGATCGACCGCAGCACCCGCTCGCCCACGCTCTCCCCCGGCCGGTCGGGGAACGGCACGACCCGCACCCGGACCGCGGGGTCGACCGGCCGGTAGAACGCGGTGTCCCCGCCGCGGCCCAGCGTCCACACGGTGACGTCCTGGCCGAGCTCGGCGAGCGCCTCGGCGAGCGCGAGGGTGTGCACCACGCCGCCGCGCGGCTTGGTCGAGTAGCTGAGCAGGGCGATTCTCATCGGTCAGGTCACCTCCGTCGGTCACCCGGCGGGGCCGGGCCGGGGTGTGGGGCGGCGGCCGCACGGTGCAGCGCGGAAGGAGGCGTCGCGGCCGCCGCCCGCCCGGCGCGCGCCGGGACGCGGGCCGCAGTGGCACCCGCCGCCGGTACGGCGGGCGCCGTGCGGGCGGGGTGTGGGGGCGTCACGGCGGCGCCCCGGCCGGCCGCCGGCACCGGTAGGCGGCCGGCCGGCGTTCATCGAGGTGGCGCAACACGCGCCGGGCCCGGGCGATCTCCGCGGCCACGTCGATCTCGGCCACGGCGAGGCCGGCCTTCGACCAGGTGCGGGCGAGGATGTCGCCGCCCGGGCCGACCACCTTCGCCTGGCCGAGGAACCGCATGCCGCCCATCGCCCCGGTCTGGTTCGCCGAGGCGACCACCACCTGGTTCTCGGCGGCCCGCGCCTGGTCGTACAGGTCGAACAGCCGCGCCTGCCGGTCCTGGGCCATGCGCGGGGCCCGGTTGGTGAGGCTCGCGGGCCACGCCGACAGGCAGGCGATGATCTCCGCGCCGTCGAGGGCGAGCGACCGGGCCGACTCGGGGAACGTCTTGTCGTAGTCGATCAGCATGCCGACGCGGCCGACCGGGGTGTCGAAGGCGTCGAACCGGTCCCCGGGCGTGTACGCGGCGGCCTCGCCCGCGGGCAGGTGGACCTTGCGGTGCCGGCCGAGCACGCCGTCGCCGCTGACGCACACCGCCGCGTTGTACCGGGCGTCCCCGGCGTCCTCGCAGTAGCCGACGCACACCACCATCTCGGCGGCGAGCCGGGCCACCCGCATGATCAGCGGGTCGTCGGGCCGGAGCGCGGGCGGCAGCGCCTCCGGGTCCGGGTGGCGCAGGTCGCCGAGGTAGCCGCCGAGCGCGGCGTCGGGCAGCACGAGCAGCCGCGCCCCCTCGCGGCGCGCGTCCTCGATCAGCTTGGCGATGCGGGCGAGGTCGAACTCGAGGTCGCGGCCGAAGTGGGCCGCGGCGGCCGCGATGCGGATCGGGCGGCCGCTCACCGCGGCCTCACGCGCCCGCCGCCACGAGGTCGTACGCCTCGGGCCGCCGGTCCCGCAGGTGCGCCATCGACCGCCGGGCGGCCGCCAGCGCCGCCGCCACGTCCACGTCGGCGATCGCCATGCCGGGGCCGTACCCGGTGGTGGCGAGGATCTCGCCGCCCGGGTCGACCACCTTGGCGCTCGCCACGAAGTGCAGCGCCCCGAACGTGCCCGCCTGGTTCGCGGAGACCCACACGATCTGGTTCTCCAGCGCCCGCACCCGGTCGAACAGGTCGAACCGCCGCGTCCACCGGTCCTCGGCGAGGGTGGGCGCCGGGTTGGTGCGGGACCGCGGCCACGCCGAGGCGCACACCACGATCTCCGCGCCGTCGAGCGCGAGCGCCCGCGCCGACTCCGGGAACGCCTTGTCGTAGCAGATCATCATGCCGAGCCGGCCGACCGGGGTGTCGAACGCGCGGAACCGGTCCCCGGAGGCGTACCCGTTGCCCTCGCCGAGCGGCTGGTGCACCTTGCGGTGGTTGCCGAGCACGCCGTCCCCGGTGACGCACACCACGCTGTTGTACCGGGCCCCGCCCGCGGCCTCGCAGTACCCGGCGACCACGACCATGTCCCCGGCGAGGGCGGCGAGCCGCCGGATCTCCGGACCGTCGAGCTCGAGCGGGGGCGGGCCCTCGTCGAGCTCGGCGTCGCCGTCGAGGCTGAGCAGGTAGCCGCCGAGGCACGCCTCGGGCAGCGCGAGCAGCCGTACGCCCGCCTCGCGGGCCTGCTCGATGAGCCGCGCCACCACGGCGAAGTCCGCCTCCAGGTCGCGGCCGAACTCGGCGGCGACGGCCGCCATGCGAACGATGCTCATGCCTTCCCCATCCCGGTGACCGGCCCTGCCACGGCCTCGGTGATCTCTCCGTCCGGCCAGCGCAGCGCCACGCCGCGCCCGGCCACAAGCTCCCCGCACTCGGCGCTCACCGCGGGCCCGGCGGGCGGCGCGGGCGCGCCCGGCTCGGCGGCGGTGAGCATCGCGAACCCGGGGAAGCAGGTGAACCAGTCGCCCACGGTCGCCCCGGCGGGCCGGGGCACGGCGGCGACGTCGAGCACGGCGCCGCAGCCGCTCGCCTCGGCGAGCATGCCGAGCGTGCCGACGATCCCGGCCATCGACACGTCCTTGGCCGCCGCGGGCCGGGCGGCGGCGACCGCGCCGAGCATCGCCCGCAGCTCGCCGGTACGGCGGTGCGTGGCCGAGTCCCACTGGCGGCCCCGGTAGCCGGGCCGCCAGCCGCCGCCGAGGTCGGCGGTGAGCCGCACCGCGTGGCCGGGCCGCCCGCCCCCGCCCGGCACCGGGCGGCCGGTACGGCCCAGCGCGGTGACCGCGAGCGCGGCGGGCACGCCGAGCTGGGTGTGGCCGCCGAGCACCGGCACGCCGTACGCGTCGGCGGCCCGGCGCAGCCCGCCGAGCACCCGGGCGGCGTGCGAGGCGTCCCGCGCGCCGAGCGCGTCGAGCAGGCCGACCGGCTCCGCGCCCATCGCGGCGAGGTCGTTGACGTTGACCAGCACCGCGCACCAGCCGGCCCACTCCGGGTCGCGCTCGATCATCGACGGGATGATCGCGTCGCACGCCGCGACCAGGTCGGTGCCCGGCACCGGGGCGCCGTCGTCGCCCACGTACCCCGGCCCGCCGAGCACCGGACCGGCGGCGGGCGGGACGGCAGGGGACGCGTCCGCGCCGCCGGGCGTCCCCGCGGGTCCGCCCCGCCCGGCCGCCGTCCCGGACGCCGGGGCCGTGCCGGGCCCGGGGAGGAGCCGGCCGAGCAGCGGCCCCAGCGCCGCCTTGGTCGCCGCGACCTGGGCGGCGATCCGGCCGATCGGCCACCGCATGAGCACGTGCGGCGCGCCCGCGACGGTGACCGGGCGGACCGTCCGCCAGCCGAGGCGGCGGAAGAACACCTCGTTGCGGGCCTGCACGGTGGCGTCGAACCGCAGCGCGCCCTCGGCCTCGGCCCGGGCGCACGCGGCCCGCACCAGGGCCGCGCCCACGCCCATGCCGCCGCGCCGGGCCGCCGGGTCGACCACCAGCCGCCCGCCGGCCCACCAGCCGATGTCCGGGCCGGGGCCGGCGGGGCCGAGCCGTACCCCGCCGATCACCTCGCCGTCGCGGTCCCGGGCGACGAGCACCACGGTGCGCGGGTCGTCGTCCCGGTCGTCGAGGTCGTGCCCGTGGAACAGGCCCTGCTCCTCGACGAAGGCCTTCCGGCGCAGCCGCCGGTACGCCGCGTGCGTCGCCGCGTCGCCGGCCTGCTCGATGCGGAAGGCGGGCTGCCGGGCGAGCGTGGCGCCGTCGCCGAGCAGCAGCAGGATGTCCTCGACGGCCTGCGCGCCGGTGGCGGCGGATCCGTGCGCCATCGCCGTCACCCGCCCGCCACGCCCAGCACGCCGCACGCCCCGCAGGCGGCGCAGCCCGCGCGCTGGTCGGCCCCGCGCATGCCCGCGGCCCGCAGCAGCGCGGCCACCCGCTCGGTGACGTACCGCAGCAGCTCCGGCGACGGCCCGCCGATGCCGTCGCGGGCGGCGAGCGTGCCCGGCATCGGCCGGAACGGCACCACGAACGGGTACACGCCGCGGTCGATCAGCCGTCCCGCGCCCGCGATCAGCTCGTCGGGGTCCTCGCCGAGGCCGACGAGCAGGTACGTGGACACCCGGTTACGGCCGAAGACCCGGACCGCCTCGTCCCACGCCGCCTCGTACTCGGCGAGCGGCACCTTCGACTTGCCGGGCATCCAGCGCCGCCGTACCTCGTCGTCGAGCGACTCGACGTGGATGCCGATCGAGACGGCCCCGGCGTCGCGCAGCTCGCGGATCCAGGCGAGGTCGGCGGGCGGCTCGCACTGCACCTGGATCGGCAGGCCGGGCACGGCCTCCAGCACCGCGCGCACGCACCGGGCGAGATGCTTGGCGCCGCGGTCCGGCCCGGCGGTGGTGCCGGTGGTCATCACCATCTGCCGCACCCCGTCGAGCCGGACCGCCGCCTCGGCCACCTCGGCGAGCTGGGCCGGGGTCTTCGCGGCGACCGTGGTGCCCGCCCGCAGCGACTCCTCGATCGTGCAGAACCGGCAGCGTTCCGGCTCCGCGTACCGGATGCAGGTCTGCACCACGGTCGTGGCGAGCACGTCGGCGCCGTGCAGGCGGGCGATGTGCTCGTACGGCACGCCGTCCGCGGTGGACAGGTCGTAGAACCGGGGCCGCCGCACCGGGGTGAGGGTGAGCCCGGTGTCGGCGTCGCCGAGCAGGACCCGGCCGTCGCGGACCGTGTACGGGCTGGCCGGGTTGATGGGCAGGGCGGCGTTGCCGCCGTCGACGAGGACGTGGCCGTCGTCGCTCGGGCCCGCGCCCTGCGGCCGCCGCAGCGGGATCGGCCCGCGGACGCCGTACAGGGCCAGCTCGGCGCGAGTCCGGATCCGCACGTCCACCGTGGTGCCGGTGGCGCCCGCCGCCGGAGTGCCGACGCTCACGTGATCACCTCAGATCTGGTAGACGGAGTTGATGATCGCGCCCTTGCGCGCGTAGTGGATGAGCGCGTCCTGCACGTCGAGCGGGTGGGTGGGGATGACGCCCTCGATGAGGTCCTCCTCGCGGGCGCCGTGCAGGGACAGGCCGAACCGGCAGCAGTACACCTTGCCGCCCTCGGCGATGAACGTCTTGAGCTGGTTGTTGATGTTCAGCTCGCCGGGGAACGCGGCGTTGCCGGTGGTCGGGTAGCCGCGGGTGGCGAGGCAGTTGAGCGCGCCCGGCCCGTAGAAGTAGATCGCGCTCTCGAAGCCCTTCCGCAGCGCCCGGGTGGCCTGCAGGATCGCCACGAAGCTCACCGAGGACTCGTGCGCGATGCCGTGGATGAGGGTGAAGTACGCCTCGCCGTTCTCCGCCTTGTAGTCGGGGAACACCTTGGTGCTGCCGTACAGGCTGGAGCCCTCGGGCAGCGACGGGTGCGGGATCTCGTTGAGGGACTGCTTCTCCAGCTCGGTGAGCTCGGCGCGGACGGCCTCGGACATGGATGCCTCCTTTGTGGCTTGTGTGTGGTTGTGCCGGTGCGAAGGGGGTTGGGAGAAAGCCGGGACGGGGTCGTCGTACGGGAGGGTCAGTCGTAGAGGGCGGCGAAGGTGTCGTGGAACACCCGCTTGGCGAGCTCGCCGTCGCCGAACGCGGCCGCCGCCCGGGCGTGCTCGCCGGCGAAGTCGCCCCACGGCCGGTCGCTGGCGAACAGCACCCGGTCGTGGCCGATGCCGCGGCGCTCGATCTCCCGGGCGAGCCAGTACGGCGCGAAGCCGATCGACCAGGACAGGTCGGTGTAGACCCGCTTGCCCGCCGCGATCCAGTCGAAGAACCGGGATCCGGCGAGCTTGATGTGGCCGCTCATGCCGCCGCCGAAGTGCACCAGGTGGATCGGCACGCGGTCGCCGTACCACTCGACGAGGTGGCCGACCTCGTCGATGTCGGACGCCGCGCCGGGGGAGGTGTGCACGTGCACGACGAGGCCGTGGCGCTCGGCCGCGTCGAAGATCCGGTCCAGGTGCGGGCGGCACTCCGGGTCGGTGGGGCGGCCGCCGAGCAGGAAGCTGAGCTTGAGCGCCCGCACCCCCGGCTCCCCGGCGAGAGCGAGCGCCGAGGCGGTGCGCTCGGTGTCCCGGGGCAGCGGGGACACCCACAGCCCGGCCCGGATGCGGTCGTCGGCCTGGGCGGCCTCGAGGGCGAGCGCGTTGAGGGAGAACGCCACCTCCGGGTCCGGCACGCCGTAGTTCGGCAGCACGAGGGCGCGCTCGACGCCCTCGGCGTCGAGGTCGGCGAGCAGCTGCCGGACCGTGCCGCGGGCGGTGACGTCCGGGTTGACCGGCGGGCCGCCGTAGAATGGGTACGCCGGGAGGATCCCGATGTGGCGGTGTGCGTCGAAGACCATCGCCCGCCTCCGCTCAGCCCGCCGCCGCACCGGTGAGGACCTGGCAGACGTCGGCGGGCCGTGCCCGGTCGGCGATGCGGTCCGCGAGGTACGCCGCGTCGCGGCCGACCGCCTCCAGCCGGCCCGAGCCCCAGGTGTGGAGCCAGGGCAGGCCGAGGAAGTACAGGCCAGGGCAGCCGGTGACGCCGCGCCAGTGCACCACGTCGCCGCGGCCGTCGAAGACCGGCACCTCGATCCAGCGGTGGTCGCGGGTGAACCCGGTCGCCCAGATCACCGTGGTGATCCCGGCCTCGGCCAGGTCGAGCGTGCGCGGATGGTCGGCGGGCGGCTCCCACACCGGGACGTACCGCGGCTCGGCCGGGGCGTCGATGCCGTTCGCGGCGATGTGCGCGTCGATCGCGTCCTTGATGCCCTCGGCGACCGCGTCGGCCCGGTCGAGGTTCTCCTTGAGGTCGCCGGCGAACTCCAGGACCGTGCCGCCGGGGCCGGTGGTGATGCCGGTGAGGTGGCCGTACAGCCGCATGCCGTCGCGGGCGAAGGCGCGCAGGTCGATGTCGCGCCCGCCGTCGCGGCCGGTGACGTAGTGGTTGGCCCGCTCGCGCACCTCCTCGGGGTCGTCGAACTCGTCGATCGTCTTGGCGTAGTGGCCCATCTCGTCGAGCCAGGCGACGCAGTCGCGGCCCCGGTAGAACCGGGCCACCCGCGGGGCGCTGCCGACCGCGAGGTGCACCTGCCGCCCGGCGAGGTGGAGGTCCTCGGCGATCTGGCAGCCGGACTGGCCGCTGCCCACCACGAGCACCGCGCCCTCCGGCAGCGCGTCCGGGTTGCGGTACTCCGAGGAGTGCAGCTGGGTGACGGTCGCGGGCAGCCGCTCGGCCATCCGGGGGATCTTCGGGCCGTGGTACGGGCCGGTGGCGACCACCACCTGGTCGGCGGTGAGCGTGCCCGCGGTGGTGGCCAGCTCGAACGCGCCGGACACGGCGCGGCGCAGCCGGGTGACCCGTACGCCCTCGGCCAGCGGCGGCCGCACGAACGCGGCGTACTCCTCGATGTACCGGATGATCTCCGCGCGGTTCATGAACCCGTCGGGGTCCGGGCCGCGGTACGGGAAGCCGGGCAGGCGGCACTGCCAGTTCGGGGTGACGAGGAAGAAGTTGTCCCAGCGCCGTTCCCGCCACTCGTACGCGACCCGCTCGGCCTCGAGCACGATGTGCCGGATGCCGCGTTCGCGCAGGTGGTAGCTGATCGACAGGCCGGCCTGGCCGCCGCCGACGACCGCGACCGGGTAGCGGGCCCCGGCCACGCGCGGCGCGCTCACCGGGCGCTCCCGCCTGGAACGTTCCCGCCGGGGGAGTACAGCCGCTCCACGGTCACCGCCGCCCCGGGGGCCGAGCCGTACCCGGCGGCGATCCGCTCGATCTCGGCGAGCTGGGCCTCCGCGGCGGTGCACGCGACGCCGAACTTGGCCCGCACCCGTTCGCTCGCGATCCGCAGCGCGGTCCGGCTGCGTGCCACGAAGTCCGCCACGTCGTACGACTCACCCGGGGCCAGGTGGTCGGCGACGACGGTGGAGGGGGAGTAACAGCGCTGGGTCCGGCCGTCCGGCCAGCGCACGTCGAAGTAGAGCTCAGGCATGGTTCCTCCACGCGCGACCTGCCTCGCCGTCGCGCTGAGCACTACTTCAACCTGCGGCGATTACCGAACGGGGTCATCCGGAATAACCCGCTGTTACTCGACCTGACGCAACGTGACGGGAGCGTAACGATGATCTTGCCTGCGCAGGATCGGGGCTGTGCGGGCCGTCACAACGGGATCCACACCGCGGTGGCGTCGTCGTGGACCTTCGCCGTGCCGCGCGGCCCGTGGGTGCGCTCGGCCTCGCGTACCAGCTCGACGAGCCGGGCCGGGCCGTACTTCTCCGCGATCGTGACGACCTGCGCCCAGGTGTGGCCGTACCACTCGACCAGCCGGTGGACGCCGTCCGTGCAGACCAGCACGCCGTCGAGGTCCGTGACCGGCACCGCGCCGGTGAGCGCCTCGCGGGCCGCCTCGGGCCTCGTCGACGCCACCCAGAAGCCGCCCGGCCGGTTGCGCATCGCGTCCACCAGCCCCGGCGGGTACGGCCGGCCACCGGGCAACCGGGCGACGCGGTCGTCGAGCACCTCCCGCACGCTGCCGTCGCGGTGGCGCAGCACGATCGGGGAGTCGCACAGGGCCAGGTAGTCGAGCGTGTCGCCGCGGCGGCGGACGATCGACACCGTGGCCGAGGGGGAGCGCGGGTTGGCCAGGTCGCAGGTGCCGGCGTGGGCGGCCATGGTGTCCCGGATCGCCTCCTCGAGGATCTCTGCCAGGCCGGCCTGGGGGCCGGTGGCGAGGGCGAGGGCGAGCGCGCCGCCGAGGCGGCCGACCAGCCACGGCACGCCGTGGCGGCACCCGGTGTCGGCGCCGGGGACGGGGGTGGCCCCGTCGAGCACGACGGCCCAGTCCGGGCCGCAGACCACGTAGTCCTCGTTGGGGCGGGGCGGGCTCGCCGGGGCGGCCTCGGTCGTATAGCTGATCGTCATCCGTGCCCTTCCGTTCGGGGATCGTCGTGGATGCGCGGCGCCGTACGGCTCGGCGCCCCCACCGGCATACCCCGCCGGGCGGGGACGGTCGCGCGGGCCGGGAAGTGTCGGACCCGTGTGCGATGCTGCGGGCGTGAAGGTCGTGTTCGATGGCGAGCTGTGGATCTGGGACGCGCGGCGGAGCGAGAGCTGGACGTTCGTCAGCCTGCCGGTCGAGGCGTCCGACGAGATCCGCGAGCGGTTCGCCGGGCGGCTGCGCGGGTTCGGGTCGCTGCGGGTCCGGGCCACGATCGGGGACACCACGTGGACGACCTCGATCTTTCCGGATGGCCGGGAGGGCGCCTACGCGCTGCCGATCAAACGCGCCGTCCGTCAGGCCGAGGGGGTCGAGGCCGGCGACGTCGCCACCGTGACCGTCGAGGTGCTCGGCGGCTGAGCAGGGTCAGGACATCGAGATGACCTGACCGGTGACCCGCCGCGCCTGCTCGGAGGCGAGGAAGACGATCACGTCGGCGACCTCCTCCGGGGTCGCGACCCGTCCGGTGGGGCTGTAGGCGCGCACCTCCGCCTCGACCTCGGGGGTGACCCATCCGGTGTCGGTGACGGGCGGGTGGACGACGTTCGCGGTGATGCCGTGGCGGCCCAGCTCGGCCGCGGCGGACATGGTGTAGTTCACCTGGGCCGCCTTGGCCGCGCCGTACGACACCTCCTGGGGGAAGCCGGACGGGCCGCCGGAGGTGAGGCCGATGATCCGGCCCCAGGTGGCGCCACGGCGGATGTGGCGGCGGGCGAACTCGGCGATGAGCAGCGCCGGGGCGCGGGCGTCGACGGCGAACTGCCGGTCGTACGACTCGGCGTTCACCGGGCGCAGCGCGCGGCCGGACCGGTCGCGGGCGTCCGGGAGGAACGTGTCGGCGAGCCAGCCGCTGGCGTTGTTCACCAGGATCTCCACCGGGCCGAAGGCCGCCTCCGCCCGGTCGAACAGCATCGGCACGCTCGCCGGGTCGGCCAGGTCGGCCTCGACCGCCTCGGCGCGCCCGCCGCTCGCGCGGATGCGGGCGAGCACCTCGTCGGCGTTCCGCGCGCGCAGCTCGCCGTACGCGGGCGGGAAGGCCGTGTCGTCGGCGTGCTCGGCCGGATCCAGCCGCTTGTAGGTGAGGAGGACGGCGACCCCGTGCACGGCGAGCGCGACCGCCGTGGCCGCCCCGATGCCCTGGTTCGCCCCGGTGACCAGCGCCACCCTGCCCGTCAGGCCCGGATCGATCATGCGCCCAGTCTCGCAGCCGGCGCCCGGCGTCTCACCGGATTTCCGCCCGTTCGCCGTGCGGCCGCGTCGCCGTGACCGAGTGGCGCGACACCGTCTTTCGCCACGCGGAACAGCCGGTAATCCCCGCAAAACGACGCGGTAAGGTCCTCGCATGACCGAGAAGGCGACGATCCCCGACGAGTACAAGGAACTGCTCGACGCCCCGGTGGCCATCCTCGCGACCAACGGCCCCAGCGGGCGGCCGCAGGTGTCGGCGATCTCATTCCTCTACGACACCGAGGACGGGCTGATCAAGATCTCCCTCAACGACACCCGGCAGAAGATGAAGAACCTGCGCCGGGATCCGAAGTGCACGCTCCTCATCGTGGACCCGCAGACGCCGTTCCGGACCCTGGAGATCCGGGCCGACGCGGAGATCCAGCCCGACCCGGACTTCTCCTGGTGCGCCCGCATCGGCCAGGGCAAGTACAACGCGGACTTCCGGGTGCACGACAAGCCGGGGGAGACCCGCTCGCTCGTCATCCTTCACCCCAAGCGCGTCGTCGGCACCGACCTGCGGCGCTGAGCGCGCGTTCCCACCGGGCCGGGCGTGTCCACGACGACCGCTCGCCCGGGGAGGCGGGGCCCGCGTCGCCGGAAACGTCGGCGGTCCGGCGCCCCGCCCCGCCGTGATCGGGCCGCGGCCGTGCGGCCCCGAGGCGCCGTGGCCCACCGCCGCGCCCGCCGCGCCCGCCGTGCAGACCGCCGCTCCCGGCGGTCCGTGGCGAAGCCGAGCCGCCGATGATCACGAGGCCGGCGCGCCGGGGAGTTCGCCGCGGCATGGGCCGTCACATTACGCGGTTCCGTTATTGCGGATTCGCACAGCCGTTATTCCGGCGTCGTTGGCCATTTCCTTCGCAATTGTTCACGCCATCTTCCGGCGCACTGTGAGCCATTCTCGGGAGTGGTCTTCCGCCGCCGCGCTCGCGGGTCCCGCCGCCGCGCCCGGCGACCCTCTCCCGGCACCCGGGCGCGGGTGACGCCCTCTGTCCTTTCCGCCGGAGACGCGGCCCACGACCCCTCTGTCCGGATTTGGCACGCAGCCGGTCCGGGATTCGGACGTGACCGAACCCGTAAATATTTCGGTACGGAAACAGAGCGCCGGATCCCGGTAGGCGTGGGGGCCCGAAAGCCGGTATAAGGGCAGTCGGCCATGCCGAAGATCGGCGACGACGCCGATGGCCGGGCCACTGGGAGACTCGGGGGCCTTCGCGCCTGCTTCACGCACCACGGAGAAACGGTGCGGGTGAGGCCGGCGTAACCGATATCGGTCGATATTGCTCGCACACCCGAACACACCGAGGAAGGCCGGCGGTGAATGGCGGCGGAGATGAATACGGCGGCGACGTCGGTCGGCGCATCGCGCACTGGCGCAAGGTCCGTGGGCTCACCCAGTCGGGGCTCGCCCACGAGGCGCACGTCTCGCGAAGTCTGATCGCCCAGGTGGAGGCCGGGCACAAGCCCGCCACGCCCTCACTGGTCGCGGCCGTGGCCGCCGCGCTGGGCGTGGAACCGGCGCTGCTGTCCGGCCGGCCGTACCGCAGGGAGGACGGCCGCGGCGACGCCGCGCACCGCGCGATCCCCGCGATCCGGCGCGCGCTGGCGTACGCGGACCTCGCGCCCGAGGTGGACACGCCACCGCGCTCGCTCGACGCGCTCGACGAGGAGCTCGCCACGGTGCAGCGGCTGCAGGGGGCGGCCCAGTACGTGCGGCTCGGCGCGCGGCTGCCCGCGATCATCGAGGAGCTCACCGTGCACGCGGTGCAGACCGACCGGCCCCGGGCGTGGCTGCTGCTCAACCGCGCCGACGCGGTCGCGGCCTCGCTCGCCCGGCGGCTGGGCTACCACGATCTCGCCCAGGTGGCGATCGAGCGCGCCGCGTTCGCCGCGCAGCGGGCCGACGATCCGCTGCTGCCGCGGCTCGTCGTGCTGTCGCGCGCGCTGCTCCTGCTCAGCGCCAAGGCGGCGGACCTGGCCCTGGCGATGGCCGTACGGGCGGCCGCCGAGGTCGACCGGGACGAGCCTGGCGGGCTCGCCGTGTACGGCGCGCTGCAGTTGCGGGCCGCGGTCGCGGCCGCGCGCGCCGGGCTGGCGCGGCAGGCCTGGGAGCACCTCGGCGAGGCCGAGGAGGTGGCGCGGAGCCTCGGCAACGCATCCGACCCGTACGGCCTGCAGGTGCTGCCGGGCAATGTCGCGATTCACGGTTGCGCCATCGCGGTCGAACTCGGCGACTACGACCGCGCGCTGCGCATGGACGAACGCATCGTGCTCTCCCCCCGCCTCTGGCCGGAGCGCCGCGCCCACCACGAAATCGATATGGCCCGCGCCTGCCTGGGCGTGGGGCGGCACAAAGAGGCACTCCACCGAATCCTGAAAGCGGAAAAGATCGCGCCACAAATGACGCGATATCACCCAACATCGCTCGAAACGGTCATGGAGCTGGAGCGGAAGTATCGCACCCTTCCGGAATCCCTGCGCGCGCTCGAGCGCCGGATGGGACTCTGATAATCGTTTTTGTCAAGGCGGCCGTTGTTCACAAGATGTGAACAACGGCCGCCGCGATTATTTCTAAGGTGTCCAACGGCTCCCGCGACTCCTGGGGAGCAGGTGAGGGATTACAACCGCCGGCCATCGGTTGCGATGCCGGCGGGCGACGCGCACAAGGGAGAAACGCAATGTCGAGGCCTCGGCCCACCCATGTCGACGAGAGTCCCGCCGCGCCGCGGTCGCGCGCGGCCACGGTCGACGGGCTGCGAGATCTGGGTGACATTCGCGATCCGCGCGTCGCCGCCGCGTTCTTCCGGGTCCCCCGGCACCTGTTCGCACCGGACGGGCCGCTGGAGGCCGCGTACGCCCTCGACCGGCCGGTGGACCGGCACTTCGCGCGCGTCCGGACGGCCGGGCGCGCCTCGGCCACCCGGCTCGAGGCGATGCTGCTCGAGCAGGCCGGCGTGGAACGCGGCATGCGCTGCCTGGAGATCGGCGCCGGCTACACCACCGCGCTCCTCGCCGAGCTGGTCGGGGAGGAGGGCGAGGTCGTCGCCGTCGACGCCGACCCCCACGTCGTCGACCGGACCGCCCGCCGCGTCGCCGCGGCCGGGTACGGCCGGGTGACCCTGGTCCGCGCCGACGGTGAGGACGGCGCGCCCGGGCACGCCCCCTTCGACCGGGTGATCGTCACCTCCGGGGCCTGTGACGTGCCGCCGACCTGGATCGACCAGCTCACCGACGACGGCGCGATCGTGGTGCCGCTGCGTATCCGCGGGCTCACCTGCGGGCTCGTGCTCGAGCGCGAGGACGACCACCTCGTCGCGCGCTCGGCGCAGGTCTGGGGGTTCGTCCCGCTGCGCGGCGCGGCGGCGTGCGCCGAGCACCTGGTGACCGTCGGCGCGCGGGAGATCGCGTTACGGTTCGACGGGGAACGGCCCGGCGACACCGACGCGCTCGCCGGCGCGCTCGACACGCCGCGCGTCGAGGCCTGGTCCGGGGTGCGGATCGGCCTCGGCAAGCCGTTCGAGCTGCTCGAGCTGTGGCTGGCGAGCGTGCTCGACGGCTTCTGCCTCCTGTCGGTCAACCCCACCCGCGACTCCGGCCGCGTCGATCCGGCACACCGCGTGGCCTGCCCCGCGATGGCCGGCGCGGGCGGTCTCGCCCACCTCGCGCTGCGCCGTACCGGCCCGATCGCGGAGTTCGGCGCGCACGGCTACGGCCCCGACGCGGCCCGGCTCGCCGAGGAGATCGCCGAGCAGGTGCGGGTCTGGGACCGGTACCACCGCGGCGGCCCCGGCCCGCGGATCACGGTCCATCCGGCCGGGGACGCCGCGGGGCCCACGGACGCGGGCCGCCTCCCCGACGGCCGCGTCATCGCCAGGCGGCACGTCCGCGTCGCGGTCCGATGGCCCTCGCCGACCGGCCCGGGGTTCGTCCCACACCCGTGCTACGACACCCTGCACGTCGGCTGAGCCCGTACGGCGAGCGTGCCCGGACCCTGGCCGTCGGCCGTGGGGACCCTGATGACGGCCGACGCGACTTCTCCGGGTCCGGGTCAGGGGCGAGGCCGGTACGGCCTCGCCGCGCTCGCCGGGACGCGCGTACCGCGGCCTGCCGGCGCCCGTCCGAGCGGGCGGTCGGCACATGCCCACCTGGCAGGTCTGGGGCCGCGGTCACCGAGCCCGGCCCGCCCGGCGGCCTACCCTCACCCAATCCGATCGAATCGGCGACGGCGCGGCGTCGGCGCGATCGGGGCGGGGCCGCCGGGCGGTGCCGTCCGGTGGATCAGTGGCCTGCGGTGTCCGCGGGCAGCTCGATCCGATCCAGCGAGTACGGCGTGCCGGCCAGCGCGTCCGACAGGATCGCCTGCATCACCGGCAGCGGCACCAGGCAGTCGGCGCACGCATCCGGCCCGGCCTCGATCCGCACCACGACCTTCTCCCCCTCGCCGACCTGCCAGTCGAGGCTGTAGCCGTCGGAGGCGAGCATCTCTTTGAAGCGGCCGAACGCGGCCTCCAGGGTCTGTT
>Ga0207866_1001859_pt1 | contig 17660 bp, 13 predicted proteins | sample HigsolmetaAR203D_FD_184835 | JGI IMG/M metagenome (GOLD analysis project Ga0207866, IMG submission 184835) | Ionic liquid and high solid enriched microbial communities from the Joint BioEnergy Institute, USA - AR20-3-D (SPAdes) (version 2) ...
CGCAGCGGCCCGAGGACGAACCGCTCCACGCTGATCGCCCGCCCCGGACAGATCAAGTTGGTGATCGGACGCGGCACCATGCAGCGGTACGGAATCGGGGTATAGTCCCGTTTGCGGCCTTCCGTCCCTTCGCCCATCGGCTGGTGGCTCGGCCGCTTCGGATCGGGCAGGTCCCATCCGTATCCGCTGAACCCGATCGTGTCCGGAAAATCCCGCTCCTCGATCAAATCCGCCACCGTGTACACGAAATCGCCGACGATGCGCCGCGTTTCCCGCACGCCGAGCACCGGCGCCACATGCCGAATGCGCGCCTGCGCAAAGCCGGGGATATGCTTGCGCATGATCCGAATCAGCTCATGCACTTCCCGCCTGCCGCGCATCATCCCCCGGCTGACCGACAGCCCGTCCGTGCCGTCGACGTCGGTAATCCGCGACGTGTTGATCATCATCGTCCCTTTTTCGTGAAGCTGCACGCTGATGAAAATATCGTAGGGAAACGTCCATTCCCCTTTCCGGCGCAGTTCGTCGATGATTTCCCGGAAGCGCGGCGAGTCGTTGGCGTAAATGTAGGCGGCGGTCTCGTCCTGATCGACTTGATCGACATGGAAAATGAGCGTCGCCGGCGTCATCAGCCCGTCTTCCTCGCGCCCCTTGACCACCTCGCAGCCGCTTCGCGCCGCCACGTCGGCGTCGCCGGTGGCGTCCACGACCGCCTTGGCCGGCACCGCGAACAGGCCGCTCTTGTTGAACGCCACCACATGCGTGATCCGGCCGTCCCGCTTGAACACATCGACAAATTGCGTAAAGAACAGCACGTCGACGCCGGCTTCCAACATTTTCTCGTCCAGCAGTCCGACCATGGCGATCGGGTTGAACGGCACGCCGGCGGCGAGAAATTTTTTCCAGCCGAAGGGGGAATACTTTTCGTCGGGAATCGTGCGCGGATCGACCGCTTCCCCCCTGCGGAACAGCTCTTCGGTAATTTCCCGGAAGATGCCCGCGACGCAGGCGCGGCGATTGTCCGGCGTCCGTCCGCCGAGCAGGTGGCTCACCCCCGCCGACGTACCGACGCCTCCCAACTGCCCGGTCGCTTCGATCAGCAGCACCTTCAGTCCGGCCCGGCGCGCGGCGAGCGCCGCCGGAATCCCCGAAGGCCCGCCCCCGCACACGACGACATCGTATCCTTCCCACTCCGGTATTTCTCTCGCAAATTGCATCGCATTCACCCGCCCTTTTCACGATTGAACCCCAAAAACCCTCAAATCGGATTCGGGGATCGTTCCCGATTGACTGTCCGGCATATGACAACCCAACGTACCTTTGCGGGAGCCCGGCCCGCCTGTCCAATGAACGCGCGCCGAGCCTCCCCTTTTTTCCCGCATCGGACTAGGGATGTTTTGGATCGCCTTTAGCGTCGGCTACCCTTTCAAGCCGCTCGTGGCGATGCCCTGGATGAAATATTTCTGGAACATGAGGAACACGATCATCAAAGGCAGCACGGCGCAGGTGGCCCCCGCCATCACGAGATTGTACTGCGTCCCTTCCTCGTCGAGCAGCGCCTGCAGTCCGACGGGAATCGTGTACAACGATTTGTCGGTCAGGAAAATCAGCGGATCCAGGTAATTGTTCCAATTCCACACGAACGACAAGATCAACAGCGACACGAATCCCGGCTTGGACAACGGCAGAATGACCCGCCAAAAGATTCTGAAATGTCCGGCGCCGTCCATATACGCCGCTTCCGATAGCTCTCTCGGGATGCCCATAAAAAACTGCCGCAGGAGAAAAATGCCCAACACATTGAAGACGTTCGGCAGCACCAACGCCCAGTGCGTGTTGTAAATGCCCAGCCAATGAAACAGCACGAACCGCGGAACGAGCGTGATGTGCTGGGGCACCATCAAGGTCGCCAAGTAGGCGAGGAAAATGACGTTCTTGCCCGGAAAGTTCACCCTGGCGAACGCGTACGCCGACGTGGCGCTGACGAACAGCGTTCCGGCGATGGACAGCGCCCCGACCTTCAGCGAGTTGACGTAAAAGCGGTAAAACGGATAGTACTCGTTGAGCCAAACGGTCTTGTAATTGTGCCATTGGACGTCCTGGGGAATCCATTGGATCGGAAACGCGAACACCTCGATCGGTTTCTTGAGCGAGGAGGAAATCATCCACCCGAACGGCATCAGCATCAGCAGTCCAAAGAAAGCCACCATGATCGTCAACGCCAGTTTCCACAACGTTTTCGAGATCGCGGCTTTACGGCCGGAATAAGCGGCTGTCCGCGCCGCCGCGCCCGTTGCGATTGTCCGCATCGGTTTCCCTCCTTTCTAGCTGTAAGTCACCCAGCGGTCCTGCCGCTTCCATTGAATCAGCGTCACCACGAAAATGATGAGGAACAGCACCCAGGCGATCGCCGAACCGTAACCGAAGTTGTAGAAGCGAAACGCCTGCACGTACATGTGATAAACGAGCACCGACGTGGAATCGCCCGGTCCTCCCTGGGTCATGATGTTGACCGGCGCGAACACTTCAAACGAATGGATGATGCGGGTGACGAACAGAAAAAAGGTCGTGGGCGACAACATCGGCAAGGTGACATGGAAAAATTTCCGCATCGCCCCCGCTCCGTCGACTTCCGCCGCTTCATACAGCACCTTGGGCACGCCCTGCAGCCCGGCCAAGTAAATGATGAGGTCGAATCCGAGCCCGCTCCACACCATCATGAACACGAGGGAGATCAACGCCCAGCGCGGACTGCTCAGCCAACCGGGCGGATGCTCGATGCCGATCGACATCAGAAATTGGTTGATCGGCCCTTGCGACGGATGAAACAACTGCAGCCAGACGACGGAGACGGCGACGATCGTGGTGATGTACGGCATAAAATACATCAGCCGGAGCGCGTTCCTGCCGTACACTTTTCCATTCAACAGGATCGCAAGGAACAGCGCGACGGCCATCGTCAGCGGCACCGTTACGGCGGTAAATATGAAATTGTTTTTCAACGAGGACAGGAAAATTTTGTCCTGCGGCAAGTCGAGAAAATTTTGCAATCCCACAAAGCGGATATTGCGGAATCCGGAAACCAAATCCCATTCGCAGAACGCAAGAAACAACGAAAAACAGATCGGGAACAACAAAAACACGAAAAACCCCGCCAGACTGGGAACGAGAAACAGATAGCCGGTCACCGTTTCTCTGCTGCGGTTCATGGTCGATCACCTCCGCTGATCGTAAGTAGGGTGAAAGGATAGTTTCATTGTAGACCGCCCGATGCGCCGCCGGAATGAACGATCTTTCAAGAAACGTTCATTTATCTGCGTTTTGTTGGCGCGCTGGCGGCGAATGTTCAAAATTTTTCGCGGCACTTTCATTCGTTTTGGCCAAACAAAAAACCCGCCGGCAGCGGGTTATTCAATGGGAGCACTTCCGTTCGCCCATCGCTTGGGCGCGTCAATTGTTCGCGTTCTTGATCGCTTCGTCGGATTCCTTTTTCATCACCTGAATCGCCTCGTCCACGGTCTGCATGTCGAACATGACCTTCTCCGCTTCGTCCTGCATGATTTTGTACACTTGCGCGTAGGCGGTCAGCTCCGTATCGTTGTACGAGGGTTGATCGTTGTTCAGCACGACGCGTTTGAACGCTTCCACGTCGACGATCTTGTCCGCGTCTTCTCCGAGCATGATCTTGACGACTTCATCCTTGTCGGTCTTTTTCCAGGTGGGAATATGTCCCACTTCGGCCAGGTAGACGGAACCTTCCGTGGCCAGCCATTTCATGAACGTCCAGGCTTCGTCTTTATGCTTCGAATTTTTGCTGATCGCCAAAAATCCGAAATATTGCAGCCCCAGGTTGAAGTTTTCCGCCTGGTCCTTCTCCAGCGTGGGGAGCGGAGCGGCGGTGGCGATGAAATCGCGCGGATATTTTTCCGTGTCCTTCAAAAACCGCGCCATCGCGTTGGACGCGACGACCATCGCCGCCTTTTGCTGCATGAAAATATCGAAAGCCTGCGCTTTGGACGCCTTGTACTCGGTGTACGGATACTGGATTTTCTCCACATTTTCCATGTCGTATTTGAATTGCAGCGACGTTTTGAACGCCGGATGGTCGAAGTTGGAGGTGCCGTCCTCTTTATACCACGCGTTGGAGCCCAACGTTCCCCTCGCCGGATTCGCCCAATAATACATGGAGTGAAAATCCGCGGCGCCGTACACTTTGTCGGCCCCTTCTCCTTGGGTCAGTTTGGCGGCGTATTGCTTGAATTCCTCGATCGTCCACTTTTCCGGAACGGGCAAATTCGCCGCGTCCAGCATTTTTTTGTTGATAAACACCGCGTTGGACACCGAACTGACCGGCAGTCCGTAATATTTGCCGTCATAGGTCAAAATCCCCGTGCCCAATTCTTCCTCGACGTTGAATTGATCCCGCTCCAGGTAAGGCGTCAGGTCCAGCAGCAAATTTTTTTTCGCGCGCGGGTCGAACCGCGTGACGTTGTAGTTGAAAAACACGTCGATATCTTCGCTGGCCAGAAGCGCCGTATCGATTTTCACGTTGCCTTCGTCCGTGTTGTTAAACTGCACGTAACGGACGTGGATGTTCGGGTATTTCTCGTTGAAATGCTTGATGATGTTCGCGGGTCCGGCGTCTTCGCCCCATGCCCCCCACCAGCTGATCGTCACTTCTTTTTGTTGGTCCTCCGGTTTCGCCGCATTTCCGGCGTCTTTCGGACCGGAATCCGGTTGGTTGTTCGCGGGCGCCTTGTCTCCGTTCGCTGCGCCGCCGGTTCCGCCGCCGCAGCCGGCGAGCAGCGATCCGATCAAAGCCACGAGCAAACAGATCAGTCCGAACCGTTTCATGCTGCGCATGGTTGTTCCTCCTTTTTTCGGAAAAAGTGTAATCAAAATAGCAAACGTTTACATGATCGATTATAGGAACGGCCGGACGGAGGTTGAAGGAACAATATTTCGCGGAACGTTCACTTTTTTTTCCGAATCGACGGAACGTTTCACTATTTTTCGCGAATTGTTCAATGCTCTTTTGGGCGGATGTGAAATCGGCCGCGAAATTGGCTCGGGCTCACGCCCATCACTTTCTTGAACGACCTGCCGAAGTAATTGATGTTTTCGTAACCGACTTTTTCGGCGATGATGTAGCTCGGCATATCGGACGTTTTCAACAGCTCGGCGGCTTTTTCGATCCGCAGCCGGGTCAAATATTCGACAAAACTGACGCCGGTCTCTTTTTTGAACATCGTGCTCAAGTAACTTTCGCTCATATTGATATATCGCGCCGCGCTGCTCAACGTGATGTTTTCGGCAAAATGCAGTTTCAGGTAATCGATCAGACGGCTGATTTCCTTGCGGTAGGTCTGGGAGCGAACGCGGGTCATCGCCCCGATCGCCTTATCGGCCAGCATTTCGAACCACCGCCTCGTCTCGTCGATCGTTTCCAGTTCGAGAATTTGGGTGTAAACGGAGCGTTCATCGTCGAACAGACTTGGCCAAGGGATGTCCCACTTGCGGACGGACATTTTGAACTGCTGCGCCAAGTCCAGAAAAAACTCCTGCCTGCGTTCGGGCGGGTCCCTTCTGTCCGCAAGAACCGCAAAAAGGCGCTCCAACGCCCGGTGAACCCCTTCCTTGTCGCAGATTTCGAGACGCTGCAGCAGTTCGTCTTCCCCGGAACCCGGCGGCGACTCCGGCATTTCCCGCGGCGAAGCGTCGAACCGGTAGCATTTCCCCAAACCGCCGTAGAAACTGTCCTTCACGGCATCCTTGGCCTGCCGGACAGCCGCCGGAAAATGCCCGAAACGCCGGAACGGTTCGCTGATGCCCACGCTGACGCAAACGTTGATCAGGCGCTTTGCCGCCCGGATCACATCCCCGCCGATGTCCAGGAGCTGCCGCTCATCGGGCGGTTCCGCAAAAAACAGCACCATGATCATTTCGTTGTCTTTGTAGGGAAACACTTGTTTACCCGCCGCTTCCCGCGTTTGCTGCTCGAGCAGATGGAGCAGCGAACGGCTGACCGACTTCGCGTCCGGACCGAGCCTGTAAAAATGGTGGAGATGTACGGCGAAGACAGCCGTATCGGACGATTCCGGCCAATCCAGTTCCTCCCGATAACGCTGAAAGGTCGACTCGTCGGGCGACGGCTCCACGAGCAGGCGCATAAACAGCTGCTGTTTCCTTTCCGATACCGTCGGACTCTCGGCGGTCTGCTTCCATTTTTTCCGCTCCTGCTCGGCTTTCCGGCGGGTCTCGTTGAGGATGTTGAGAAATTGTTCGGGCCGGACCGACGTTTTCAGCACATAATCATCGGCACCGAGCTTCATCGCTTCCCTGACATAATCGAAATCGCTGTAGCTGCTTAAGGCGATGAAGCGAACTCCCGGGTATTTTTTCCCTGCCGCCTCGATCAGCCGCAGACCGTCCATCCCCGGCATCACAATGTCCGTCAGCACGATATCCGGCACTTCCGATTCCATCAAGGCAAGCGCCGCTTCTCCGTCGGAGGCGTCGCCGATCACGCGAAAACCGTGCTCCTCCCACTGAATGAGCGACCTCATGCCCACTCTCACCAGCATTTCGTCATCCACGATCAAGATCTTCAACATAGCGGTTCACCCCCTCCCACAGGATGAACGGGAGCCTTACCGTAATCGTCGTTCCCCGCATTTCCGCGCTTTCCAGCCGGATGCCGTAGCCCTCCCCGAACTGCATGCGAATTCGCTCGTGCACGCTGGCAAGGCCGAGTTTGTCGCCGGCGGTCAAACCGCCGCCTCGTTCGAGCGCTTCGCGCAGCGTGTCCAGCCGCTCCGGCGGGATGCCCAAACCGTTGTCCTCCACGATGATGACCAAATCTCCGCCCTCCGTACGCGCGGAAATGCGGATGACGCCTTTGCCTCGTTTTTTGTCCAGCCCATGATAAATGCTGTTTTCCACCAGCGGCTGCAGCGTGAATTTGATCATGCGGGCGCGCAGCACTTCGGTGGGAATGTCGTATCGGACTTCGATTTTTTCGTCGTACTTGATTTTTTGCAGGGCGATATAGCTCCGGATGTTGTGGATCTCCTCGCCCAGCGGGATGATATCTTCCCCTTTGCCGATGCTGGATTCCATAATGACGCCCAGATGGCTGATCATGTCGCCGACTTCGCGGTCCTGCCTCATATACGCCATCCATTTGATGTTGTTCAGCGTGTTCAGCAAAAAGTGCGGGTTGATTTGCGCCTGCAGCGCTTTGAACCGCATGTTTTCCTTATGTTTTTGCTCCGACTTCACATGCTCGATCAATTCCTGGATGCGGGCGATCATCGTGTTGTAGGTGCGCATCAAGTCGGCCGCTTCGTCGTTTCCCCGGATGGAAGCGATGGCGTGGAAACGCCCGTCCTCCACCTGCTTCATTTTTCGCCTCAGCAGTTTCAGCTGCCGGGTGACGCTGTACGAGATCGTGACGGAAATGAACAAAAACAGGAAAAAGATGCCCGTCACGACCAGGATGTTGATTTTTCGCAAGCGGAAAATGTCCTGAAACACGGAGTCGTAGGGAATGCGCTGAATCAACTTCCATCCGGTCATGCCGATCGTCGTGTAATTGACGATCGCTTTTTCGCCGCCGCTGTCGTCGACCAGCTGCCCGGCGTCCGTATTGACGATTTGTTGGAAAAAGTCGCTGTCGGAAAAATTCACTTGGGAAGCGGATTCCGGGCGGTTTGCGGCCAACAGCTGTCCGTCCCGGCTCATCAGCAAAACGTCGCCGTCCAGCCCCCGGAACAAATACAGCAAGTCGTTCACCGTAATCGAGGACATCGCGACGCCGATCGGCGGTCCGCCGCCCGCGCCTCGCTGGACCCGCGCCACCGTGATCAATTTGCCGCTTCTTCGGCTGATGAAACCGTTTTCCTGCACCATCCAAACGAAATTGTCGTCGGAGGCGAGAATGCCTTGAAACCAAGTGCTGCCGCGAATTTCCTCGTACTTGCCGATCTGGTTCTCCCAGGAGGCGTACAGGTGGCCGTGAAAATCCAGGACGGTGATGTTGTTTTCCATATTCTGCAAGTAGGAAGAGTACATCTGCTGTACCGTATCGTCCATCGTGTTCAAACGGTCGTAATCGCTGTACGCGTCGGGATTTTTGAGGATGTTGATCGCCAGCTCGTTCGCGGTCAGGCTGGTGACGGAAGACATCATCGCGTTCAGCGCGCCTTCCACGTTCAGCTTGGTAATATGCAGCGCTTCCTGCGCGGATTCTCCGATTTTTTCCCGAATGGTCCGTTCCAGCGGTTTGTCGATGAAGTAAAACGTCACGCAAAACGGAATGATCAAAAACAACAAAATGGAGACAAAAATTTTGTTTTGCAGCGAACGGCCGACCGACCATTGGCTCCATCCGCGGCGCATCGTCCATCTCCCCCCGCCGTCTTCATCGCCGGCCCGTGCCGCCGCCGAATTTCCATTATACAAAAATCTTCGACAGATAAAGGGATTTCCCCTTCACGCGGTGCGGTTTTTGTCGTTCGAAGTCGAACGGTGAAAGAAAGGCCGACGACGGATGTCCATCCGTTGATGGGACGGCTCCGCCGCCGGATGGGGGAAGCGTCGTTATTGGCGCGTATCGATTTTGAACACGACTTTGCGCACGGTGGCGGTACGCCCGTCGACGGCGCACCAGGGGCGATGGGCGTCCGCCGGGAAAAGCACGGCAAAATTCCCCGGCCTCAGCACGCAGGCGATTTCGTCCGCCTTGTCGCCGTACAAAATGTAATCTTTTTCCGCGAGCTCATCCTTGTACACCACGGCATGATCCCGGGCGGCGGAAACGTAAATCGTTTCTTCCCCGGAAAGCACGCAATGAATGTCGAGATAAGCCGCGTGCGCCTCCGCGCGGACTTCGCTCTCCGGTTTCGTTTCGCGCTCCTGGATCATGTAATACATCCGTTTGCCGTCGATTCCATACGTGCCGTTTTCCAGGGCGGAGAAGTCGGTTTCCTTCAAGATGTCGAACGCGCGGGCCAACGCCGGCACCCATGCTTTCAGATCGTCCAGCCGGTCAATATGGCCGTAAATCATGCAAACCTCCCCATTCATCCGTACGAATTTGAATGAAAACTGCCGGGTGAAAACCGGTACACGCTGATTACCCGTTCCGCGCCGCGCGGCAATAGGCGCATTTCAGCGCGGTTCCTTACATCGAGCGCCTTCGAGCGCCCGCTTATTGCCGCCCGATGCCCAGCACGGCGTGTCGTTCGGCGAAGGCTCGAATGTGTTCCCGCTGTTCGGGCGACAGTTGCTGGATCGGTTTTCGCGGCGGTCCGACGGGGATGCCCTGCAGCCGCAAAATTTCCCGTTCAAAAGCGATGAAATCGTATTTCAGCAGTTCGGCGATCACCCGGTTCGCTTCGGCCTGCTTGCTGCGCGCTTCTTCCCAACGGCCCGCCTGGAAGGCGCGGAACAGATCGATAAACACGCCGGGCATGATGTTGTAGGTGCTGCCGATCGCCCCGCAGCAGCCCGTCGCCAGTCCGGCCAGCAAACATTCGTCGGGACCGTTGAACACGAGAAAGTCGTCGCCGCAAACCTCGATGATCTGCTGCAGCTCGAAGGTGTCCTTCGAAGTGTATTTCACGCCGATGATTTGATCGACTTTGGCCAATTCCCCGTAAAAGGATGCGGTGGCGGAAACCCCGGTAAAATCGGGAAAGTGATAAATCATGAGCGGGATATCCGCCGCCCGGACAATATCCAGATAATGATTGCGGATCTCCTGCGGGCGATGCTTGTAGTAAAAGGGCGCAACCGCCGAGACGGCGTCCGCCCCCGCCTTGGCCGCATGGCGGGTCAAATCGACCGTTGTCGCCGTGTCCATCGTCCCGACATGGGCAATGACGGGCACCTGTCCCTTGACTTCGTCCAGCACGATTTCCAGCACCCGCTTGCGTTCGTCGGCCGTCAACAGAAACCCTTCGCCGGTGCTGCCGCACAAATACAGACCGGCCACTCCCCGGTCGAGCAAATGGCGAACCAAACGCCGCGTTCTCCCTTCGTGAATCGCCCCGTCTTCGTCATAAGGCGTCAGCATCGCCGGAAAAATGCCCTTCCAACGTTCGTCGATCATGTCGTCACCTCATCGGAAAAGTTAACGGTATATATTAAACCGTTTAATTTTAATTTATATGATTTTTTTGGAGAAGGCAATCGGTTTAATTTTGGAGCAAAAAAATACCGGAGCATGCCGGCGTTTTGCGCCTGACAGCCCCGGTGGTTCGGTTCCCGGTTAAACGAATCGTCATTCCCGTTTGCTTTCGCAAGTTGAAATCCACCCGCCGCGAACGGGCACGTACATGAACGGTTTGCGGCGTTCTCTCCGGCTATTCGGCCGGTTTTCCGACGCCTTTCGTGCTGTCCCGGACGACCAACTCGGGCTGAAGCACGGCCGTGCGGTTTTTGCGCCGCGGCGTTCCTTCCAGGCTCTGCACGAGAAATTCGGCGGCGATTTTCCCGGTATCGTATTTCGGATACCCGACGCTGCTTAATTTGACGGGCAATTTTTCGCAAATCGCGGTATCGCCGTTGCCGATCACGAGCAGTTTTTCCCCGATCGGAACGTCCAGTTCGGCCGCCGCGCGGTACAATCCGACCGCCACGCTGTCGTTGAAGCAGACGACGCCGTCGGGCGGACGGCTGGCGGACAAAACCTCTTTGCCGCACACATAGCCCGCTTCCTCCTGATCCAATCGGTCTTCCAGAAACACCAGTTCCTCGTCCACGGGCAGTCCGGCGTCCCGCAGCGCCCCGAGAAACCCTTGATATCGCTGTTCGGACGACAGATACACGGGAGAAGCGATATAGGACAGCCTTGTGGCCCCCCGGTCGATCAAATGCCGTGTTCCCGCATACCCGGCGGTATAGTTGTCGTACAGCACGCGCGGCGCGGCGACGCCGTCGACTCCCCGGTTGCAGAACACGAAGGAGATGCCCTTTTCCTGCAGCATCCGGTAATGCTCCGCGGATTTTTCCCCGGTGGAAATGACCGGAACGATAATGACGCCTTCCGCCCCCGAACGGATCAGCTGTTCGACGTATTTGCGCTCCTTCGCCGGGTCGTTGTCGGTATTGCACAAAATGACGTTGGTCCCCCGCCGCTCGGCCACATCCTCCACGCCGCGCACGATGGCGGTATAAAAATCGTCCAGCACGTCGGGCACGAGAACGCCCCAAGCCGAAACGGGAGGCCGTTGCACCGCGTCGTTCCGCGTCCCGGCCGGTTCCGCACTTTCCGCCGCGGCGGGAGCCACGTACGTCCCGCTGCCTCTGCGGGAATACAGAACGCCCCGGCCGACCAGTTCGGACACCGCCTTCTCGATCGTGGTCGCCGTGACGCCGTACTGCTTCGCCAGCGCCTGGCGGGAAGGAAGGCGCGTATGCGCCGGCATGTTGCGGACGCTCTGATGGATGCGCTCCCTGATTTCGTGATACAAATACGCTTCCTTGTTCAAATGACACCACTCAATTCCCGGTTCCCATCCCGGTGCAGGTTCAATTAAACGGTTTAATTATTATCTTAATACAGTATCATGCAATGTCAAATGGACTCGCGCTTATGAAGCCGTCCGGCCTGACGGACTTTGCATATTTTTTTCCCCCATCTCTGGCAAACACCTCTCGCCGCCCATCGATTCGCCGCCAAAAATTTGTCGATTTCTGTGGACAATGAGGGTCGCCCAACGATTACCATTAAATGTAACTTAATCGTACAACACAGCGCTTGGTCTGAAAAGGACGAAGATGGATACCATCATCTCAAAAATTGATACCATCATCTCAAAGTGAGTTGAAAGATCCGAGTCGAACAAATGGGAACGCCATCTTGGCGTATACGGGGTTTGCTTGCAAGGGGAAAAAATGCTGCTGACGATGAAAAATAGAGGACTCTATAAAGGCAGATGGGATTTGCCCGGGGGACGGATCGAACCGAACGAGTCCATATTGGAGGCATTACGCAGGGAGTTTGCGGAAGAAACCGGATATCGGATCCGCGTCGTTGAAAATCTCGGGGCCTATGATTTTTTGTTGCCGAATTATCCGGATCAGACGAGCCGTTTTCATCACATCGCGTTGTTTTATCGAGTGGAAGCAGGCAAGAAAATGGATTTTCGTCCTGCCGGGGATCAAGATTCGTCGGGAGAACTTTGGGTGGACTTGGACCGGATCCATGAAGCGAATTCCTCGCCCTTGGTCATGGCGGCGAAAAGAATCCTCTCTTCTGCTCATCCGTTGGATTTGACGGAGTATGAAGACTGGAAGGTTTTGGACTGATCCGCTTGGATCGTAATCGCTTTCTCCTATACTTCCGATCCCTTTGCCCGTGCTCGCCCGCCCGCTTCATTCGGCACTAGATTTAGAATACACGGAGTTGTTACACTCGCATGTGACTGAAAGATAATTTATTTTGATTTTATTATTGCAGTTCTAATTGCATGAGCTAAGTTTCCATCGCGAACGGTACCGCCAATACTGATAGCTTCTTCCTCTAAATGTACAAAACCCTTCCTGCCGTTATTTTTAGTCGGTATCATTTTGTAACCCTCATCAGAATCCCATTCAACGCTAATATAACTCATATGCTTAACAGCTTTTAAATAGCCTTTTATTTTAAGGATTTTTTCTATTGCACTCGGCTTTAATTCCTCTGCAGGTTCAATCGAGTTCCAATCCTCAAATGCTTCAAGAACACATGACTCGAGCATGTCATTTGTAAAACCTTTCTCCAAAAATCGGTATCTCTCAATATCAATTATTGTCCCACCCCACTTCTTAGAGATTCCTCGAGAAAGTATAAACAAATCTCCGTCCGCTGTAACATAGATGCTTACCGATTTGAACTCCATATATACAGCCCCTTATCTATATTACTCTACAATTTTGATAATAATTTTTACTCCCTGCTTGGATGCCTCTTTTGTAATTTTTTCAAGTTGATTGGCTTGAGACTTTGTCAATTGCACAGGTGGAAGCGCCAGTTCCATTCAGTCGCTTACCCGTTTACATTCATACCGATCAATCTAGTGTGTTTTGGACATAACGTTCATAAAGTTCATGATATTTCATATTGCATGAGTCCCTGTCGCCAACACCTTACCGTTTTCCATCAAAATGATCATATCGCAATCGATAGCCGTAGACAGACGATGCGTAATCATGATGACCGTCTGTTGCGATTTCAATGAGTCAAGCTGTTTCAATATGAATTCTTCCGTTTTGATGTCCAACGCGGAAGTGGCTTCATCGAATACGATGGACTGGTTCCCTACCATCGCCCGCGCCAAAGCGATTCGCTGTCTTTGACCGCCGGACAATTTGGTTCCTCGCTCGCCTACTTGAAATTGGTATTGATTGGGAAGTTCGGATATGAAATGATCCGCATTCGCCGCCACGGCAGCCTTGTATACTTGTTCTTCGGTCGCATCGGTCTCGCCATATTGTATATTTTGATAAATCGTATCATCAAATAAGAAATCATCTTGCGGAACATAAGAAACATAAGGGTTGATCCCCTCCAATTTCCCCTTCCGTCACCGGATATAATCCCAGCAAAAGCTTCATCAGCGTACTCTTGCCCGAACCGCTCTCTCCAATGACCGCAATCCGTTGACCGGACTTTATCGTAATATTTACGGAATCAAGGGCTTTCTTATCGTCTCCATACGAAAAACTGACATTTCTGAATTCAACATTCACGGGCACTTGCTCGACTTCCTGCTTGATCGCCCTGTCTTTGGCAATTTGAAAAAACTCGTGGATTCGCATGACGGCAGCCAAGGAGCGTTGCAGACCCGCCCATAAATGACCGATGTTTGAAAATGGAGCAATAAGCGATTGCGAAAGGACAATGAAGGCAAAAAGATCACCTAGATGAAGAAAGCAAACCTGAATCCGCGATCTTCCAAAAATAAACCATGGGCGGCAACATCATGCAATGTCGCTTGATCCCAATTACTCATTTCCGATCACTTCAAACTCTACAGCCAAGTATATTCGATCGAAACGTTGCGAACTTGTAAATGTAACCCCTCTGGCATCAATGTCTTTCATCACACGATATTTGCCCACTGATATTTGCGCGGGAACTTCAAATCGTTGACTAAACACTTCACCTGCCACACTGCTACAAGCCCTTGAGTTGAAATCTAAAGGCAACGGTACTTGGTACCATTCCCCGTTTTCATATTGCTCAATGGAGTAGTTGCCCCCAAAATACAGCATGTTTGGCCCATAGTTCTTCAAATGAAGCGTAGTTTCCGTCGTTTGGTGTGCTCAAAAATGGTTTGGTCGAGCGTCAATTCGGCATTCACGACTTGCGGCACGACTTCAAAAAACTACCATGGCCGATTCCAGTTATTGGATACTGCATCATACATTCCTCTATCCTAAAATCTGTCCCGTGTGATTTGTAAAACTTCGTTTTTTCGTTTTGTGATTTCTCTCATCAAAGTAACCCAACAATATCAAGGGGTTGTTTGGACAAGTTGCGACTGTTGCGTTACTAACTTTTTATACTCACCGGATTTTTCCATGAGTTCTTGATGGGTACCACTCTCGCACACACGCCCATCTTTAATGACATATATGACATCGGCGTTAATAACCGTTGTTAATCGGTGGGCAATAATGATCGTGGTTTTTCCCTGACGAATCATATCGATGTTGGATTGTATCTCCTTCTCGCTCTCAACATCCAACGCTGATGTCGCTTCATCCAAAATAAGAATTTCCGGATCTCTAAGTATGGCCCGGGCAAGCGCTATTCTTTGCCTTTGTCCGCCTGAGAGCGTGATTCCCCTTTCCCCAATTGGGGTCTCGTATGTATCCGGCAGCTGAGATACGAAAGAATCAACGAGCATTTTTTGGCACACCAGCATAAACCATTCATCCGGTACACTGCGACCCAATAACAGATTATTCCGTATCGTATCAGGAAATAGGTATGGATCTTGAAGTACGATGCCGATTCTTTTGGACCATGCATCCGAACGAATAGAACTTAGATTTATGCATTTATTAAGATTTCTCCCTTCGTAGGGTTGAAAAATCTCATTAAGAGGTTCGCAACTGTAGATTTCCCCCCACCACTAATGCCAACGATTGCAATCTTTTTGCCTGCCGGAATGATGAGGTTGAATTGTTCAAGTACCTTATTGGAATCACTCGCATACTGGAAGTCTATATTATAAAAAGCGATTTCTTTGATGGATCCTTCTATTTCGTCATGTTTCACTTCGTTATCCTTATATTTATTAGACATATCATAAATTCTCTCTACGGAAGCCCAGTTCGAGGCAATCCCCAAGAAAGTCTTAAATAGAGTATCCATTGAGCTTAAGAAAGTTGCGGCAATTTGGAAAACAACAACGAATTCGCCTATGGTGATTCGACCATGAAAAACCAAATAACCGCTGTAACTTAAAACCGCTAACTGTGATCCCCAAAGCAAAGGTTCTGTAACAAGCAATACACGATTATCCAACTTCCCTTTCCTTAATACAGAATGAAAGTATCGATTATAAATTTTGTTATACAACCTAGTCTCCCAAGACATGCGGTTATAAGCAATCACCTCGCGGGTAGAGGAGATCCCTTCTTCCAGGAAGACCATCAGCCTCGATTTCTCCTCCTCAACGGCTTTTGAGGCATTTTTACTATCCCTTCCATAATGATAACCTAACCAGACATAGATGAAACCAAACCCCACCAAAAGAAGGAGAACATAAACATTGGTTGACAGAACGATAGCCATGGATAATGCAACAGCAAAACATCGTTGAAATCCCCGAATCATCTGTTCAACCAAACTAGCCGCTTTGGGTATGTCATTGGTAAAGATATGAGAGAGCGTCATCGTCCGTTCATTTTGAAGTGTACCGATTTGTTGCTTAAACAAGCTTTTCATCAACTGCTGCAATAGTATGGATTGAATGGACACAACGCTCCTGTTTGAAACGACAGGTGTAATAAACATCATGGCGCAAAACACCAAAATACTTACGGAAATGAGGATGATAAAAGTGAGAAATTGACGATAATCGGATTCAATTAAAACATCATCAATGAAATCCTTCTGAACCCAAGTCAAAAAGGTAAGGGTTGTGGTTTCCACGATGACCAAGAACAAGGATAAAAGGATCATGCCTTTTACCTTAAACAAATATGAACAAAACCAACGAATGCTACCCATTTTGCACCTCTAAGGTTTGATGCATCCTGTAATAAATGCCCTTCTTGTTCAGCAACTCAGTATGTGAACCCCACTCTGCAATCCTGCCATGATGAAGGACAAGGATACGATCCATGTGGACGATGGAAGAAAGGCGATGCGTCACCATGATGGTTGTTCTCCCGCGACACAGTTTTTCCAGGGCATTCATCACTTCCAATTCACTTAAATTATCGAGTGCGGACGTTGCTTCATCCAATATGATGATCTTGGGGTTTCGGAGGAACATTCGGGCGATGGAAATTCTTTGCCGCTGTCCACCCGATAGTTTCACCCCTCTTTCGCCGACAAATGTATCATAGCCATTTGGAAGCGCCATAATAAAATCATGTGCGTTGGCGGATTTTGCCGCTTGAATGACTTCCTCTTCAGAAGCATCGGGATTTCCGAATAAAATGTTTTCACGAACAGTCCGACCAAAAAGATAGGTTTCCTGAAAAACAAAACCCATCAAATCTCGCAATTCATGAATCTCATAATGTTGAAGCGGTACTCCATCCAGCAAAACCACTCCATCGCTGGGAGTATAAAATCTTCCAAGAATTTTTAATATTGTAGATTTTCCGCTTCCACTTGCCCCTACAATCGCTACCTTCTCTCCACTTTCCACTGTAAAACTCAAATTGTTCAGCAGAACCGAACTATGATGGGGATAACGGAATGTAACGTTTTGAAATTCAAGATTTCCACGAATATTTTGGCATTTGATAGCATTGGGCCGGGAATCATCATCGGGTTCCATTTGACAGAAATCATATAACTTCTCGACTTGATGCATCAGAACTTTTTGCTCCGATATGGAAGCAATGACACCGGTTATTCTTTTCATTGTATCAATATAATAGATGAGGAATGCAGAGATCCCCCCGATGGTAAGCTCGTTTCTCTGTATAAGCCAGTACCCATAGAGCAGCAATATGACAAAACCAATGTAAAAGGAAAAATTTCTGACGGCAAACTTTGCATAGGCATAAAAAACAACTTTAATGAAACTTTTGCCCATGTTTGACTGATATTCCGTTAGCCTCGACAATCCCCAATTTTCGGCCGAGTTGATTTTTAATTCAGGCAAACTTGACATGGTTTCATTAACCTTCTGATTAAACTGAATTCGTTGATCCGACAACCGTTTTCCGTACAATGCCGATTTTTTTACAAAAGAAGGCCCTATTATATAGTAAAACAACAAGCATGGGAGTGTGGAAAGAGCCAATTTAAAGTTAATTTGAAACATCATGATGCCTGCAATCAAAGCGTAGATGGTGTTGACGCTCACGTAAATTGTCGGCGCGTTTCTCAACGACATTGACGTGAGTGTTTGCATGCCAGCCACGCCACCTGAGTGAGAAAGGAATCGCCAATCATCGTAATGGCGGACAAAGGGGACACC
>Ga0207866_1001862_pt1 | contig 17649 bp, 20 predicted proteins | sample HigsolmetaAR203D_FD_184835 | JGI IMG/M metagenome (GOLD analysis project Ga0207866, IMG submission 184835) | Ionic liquid and high solid enriched microbial communities from the Joint BioEnergy Institute, USA - AR20-3-D (SPAdes) (version 2) ...
CAAGCCTCCTGGAACGCGGCATCCTGTGGTGGTCCTCGCCCGAGCGCATCCGCCGCCTGGTGCAGATCGAAGGCGAAGAACATCTCGAAGCGGTCGGCGACCGGCCGGTCATCCTGCTCGCACCGCATTTCGTCGGGCTCGATATGGGCGGTATGCGCCTGACGCTGGATCGCAAAGCGGCCTCCGTTTACGGACCGCAGCGCAATCGCGTGGTCGATCGTCTGCTGTTGCATGGCCGGACGCGCTTCGGCAACGCCCGTCTCATTTCGCGCAAGGAAGGCGTGCGTCCCATCATCGCCGCATTGAAGGAGAAATATCCGCTGTACTACCTCCCCGACCAGGATTTCGGGCCTCGCAACGCCGTATTCGTGCCTTTCTTCGGCATACCCGCGGCAACCGTCACCGCGTTGCCGCGCATCGCCAAAATGGCAGGCGCCGTGGTGGTGCCGTTCGTGACCCGTCAGACCGACAGGGGCTATGTCGCAAGGTACTATCCGGCCTGGGAGAATTTCCCGAGCGGCGACGTGACGGCCGATACCGCGAGAATGAACGCCTTCATCGAAAGTGTCGTGCGTGAAATGCCCGAGCAGTACTACTGGCTGCATCGGCGCTTCAAAACCAGGCCGCCTGGGGAACCGAAGCTGTACGACGACTGATGCACGCACGCCGACTGAGCTACGAACTGCGCGATCCCGCGCCGCGCTTGCCCGTTGAAATCCCATTCGACGGCGCCGTCCTGCGCTGCACAACGATGTTGCGCCACCTGCCGGGCAAGCGTCTGGTCTGCCTGGGCGTCTACGGCGACCGCCAGACGGTGGCGAAGATTTATGTCGACTCGAAACGCGCGCACGTCCATGCCGAACGTGAGGTGCGCGGCGCCCGCGCGATGATCGAACGCGGCATTCGTACCGCCCCGTTGCTGGCAGTAGCCTCAATAGAAGGTATACATGTGGTCGCATACGAACGCGTCATGCCGGCACAGACAGCAGCGGAACTTTGGACTTCGGCCACGCCGTCTGAGCGCGTGCGTTTGTTCCGCCGTCTCGTGCAGACCGTCGCACAGCACCACAACGCCGGTCTCCTGCAGGAAGACCTGCATTTGGGCAACTTCTTGATTTCCGAGGACCGCGTCTACACGTTGGATGCTGCAGCCGTGGTCATCGAGCAGGCGCCGGTCGAAAGAAGAAAAGCACTCGAAAACCTGGCACTCTTATACGCGCAGGTGCCACCTGCGCATGACGCGTCAAATCTCGCAGCATTCGAGGACTACGCCCGCATCCGCAACTGGCCCATATCGAACAAAGACCTGGCCGACCTGCGGGGCACCATCGACCGGCAGCGAGAGCGGCGAGAACGTCTCTTCTTTCGGAAGGTCTTCCGCGAGTCCTCGGCGTTCGTCTGCCGAAAGCGTCTCGAGCACTACTACGTATGCGACAGGCGTGACTACAACGACGCCATGCGACGGGCGCTGGAACATCCGGAATCGTTATTCGAGGATGCCCGCTTTCTGAAACGCGGCAACACCGCCACAGTAGCCGTGGCGCAGGTCGGCGGACGCGAAGTGGTGGTCAAGCGCTACAATATCAAAGGGCCTCTTCACGCGCTCAACCGCGCCTTCCGTCCGACCCGCGCCGCGACATCCTGGCGCAATGCTCAACGCCTGCGTTTCTACGACATCGCCACACCACGCCCCATCGCGCTCGTTGAAAAACGTTTCGGCCCGTTGCGGCGCACCGCCTACTTCATCACCGAGTTTCATCCCGGCGAAGCGGCGTCGGAATTCTTCAGCCGCAACGACGTCCCGCAGGAACAAAAGAGGCGCATTGCCGAGCGAATCGCTGCGCTGATCGGCAGCCTCCGCACGCTGAGGCTTAGCCACGGCGACATGAAGGCGACGAATTTCCTGGTTTCAGGAGAGGACGTGGCGCTCATCGATCTGGACGCCATGCACAAGCACCGCAGCACTTCCCGTGCGGCATGCGCGCTCGCGCGCGACGTCCGTCGATTCATGCAGAACTGGTCGAACGACCCGGACGTCGCGGGCTTGTTCCGGACGTCCCTAGCGCGGCACTTGGAACTGCCGGATCACCCAACATGAAGCGCTTGTCATATGACGACTACCAGCGCCTGGTAAAAGGCGGCCGCGTGCTTGCCGAGGATACGTATGGCCCTAAAATCATCGAAACCAATGACGGGCGCATGGTCAAGCTGTTCAGGACCAAGCGCCTGCTGACCACGGCACGCTGGCATCCCTATGCCAAGCGTTTCGCACGTAACGCACGCCGCCTAGCGGAGCTTGGGTTTCCCACGGTCGAGGTCGAAGCTGTACTCCGTGTGCCCGCGATCCGACGCGACATCGTCGTATACCAGCCCGCTGGATGGAGAAACGTTGCGGGACTATCTGAGCGGTAAGCAGTCCGACGCGGCCGATATATTTCCCCGTTTTGCCGCCCTCCTGGCGCAGCTTCACCGTCACGGCGTGCTTTTCCGCTCCGTCCATTTCGGCAATGTGATCGTCATGCCGGATGGCAGGCTGGGGCTCATCGACGTCGCCGACATGCGCAAACCACTATGGGGCGCCCTGACGCTCAAGCAGCGTCTGCGCAACTTCCGCCACATGCTGCGTTATGCCGAGGACTGCCGGCTCCTGGCCGCCTATGGTGTCAGTCGCTTCGCCACCGACTACGCATTGGCAAGCGAAATGGATGCGAGACACTTCGCTTCGCTCAATGAGACGCTGGCCGCGCTGACCGCAAATCATCGACCTTGAAGATCAGCACTCGATCGTTCGCTTTGTTCTGGAATTCCCGGATCGGCTGGGCCCACGCGAACGCCGGTGGCAGCTGCTCACGGCGTTTGAGCACGACGGCCGCGTAGTCATAGCACTCGAGCGCCTCCATCGGTTTGGTTTGCTGCGCAAGGCGCCACTCGTCGCCAGATTTGTCAGCGTAAAAATGCAGTACCCGGTTTTCACTATAAATGCGCGCGTCACTGGGGGTATGGTCACGCAACCACAGACCCGCCTCTTTTACGTAGGCTTTCGATGCGCCGAACGAAAAGAGGCTGTCGACAACCATGAACAGAAAGAGCGCGACCGCCGCGACGAAAGGCCAGTTGCGCGCGGGACGGTTTCCCCTCCACTGCTTCCAGCGGTCGTAGGCGCGGCTCAGACCGAACGGCACCATCAGTGCAAGGGTCAGGCCGAGCGTCATCACATACCGTCCCGTGAGGAAGAACTGCACGACCACGAACGCCAGCAAGATGCCGAAGTTCAACACCACGGCGAGCCAGAACGCCTGGGTCTGCCGATGGGGATAAGCCGAAGGCCGGGCACCGAATGCCAACCCTGCAATGCCGAGCGCGCCGACGCTCTTGACGGTATGCGTGAGCAGAATGAGCAACAGGATCGTAAAGACCGCGGGCAAGGCAAAGCCCGTCGAATACTTGGGCAGTACGATTTGCCCGAGGCTTGCCGCTTTCTCGCCCAGACCGGCGCTGATCTGCGAGCGCAGGAGCTCGATCCACATGAGCGGCTCGTTCAAGCGCCCCAGAAAAGCCTGCATCCCTTCGATACGAAGCCAGACAAGAGTGATCGCCGCCGCTACGGCCAGGCCGAGATTCAACTGCAGGAAGCGCACGATCCGCTGACACCAGGGACTCGGGCGGTCGAAAAAGGCGACCAGCGGCATCCCGACCAGGAAAACGAGGCCTTCGAGCCTGAACAGCGTCGCGACAATCATCGACGCCCCCCAACCCGCCGCGGCGCCCCAACCGGGATTGCGCTGGAATTTGAAGATCGCCAGCAGGGCGAGCATGTAGAACGGCCAGAAGCCGATGTCCCGTATCACGAACCCGCGATAGTCGTTGACGGACGGCAACGCGAGAAAGAACGCCAGCGCGATGAGAAGGTCGCGACGCGCCCCCCCGAGCGCCTCGATGCACGCCACATAAGCCCATGCCAGGAGCGCATAGAAGGCTGTGTTGAGGATGTACGCCGCGATATCGAATCCCGCGCCGGTCGCCTTCTGGACGACGGCGATGAGGATGGAGTAGAGCGGCCAGGGGTAGATTTCCGCCGCTTCCTGCCAACGGCCTTCGGCGAACGCTTCGGCGCTCTTGATGTAGAGCACGCCGTCGTCGTTGAGCACGTTGTCCATGCACAACAGCCATACGGATAGCGCGACGCTCGCCAGGGCGGCCGTGATTTCCAATCCTCTTGTTCGCGTTGTTGTCATCGCCTTGAGCATCTGCGGTCCCGCAGCCGTAATTTGGCGCCGACCTAGAGTCGGTGCGCTTTGCCGTAAAGGCGCTCTCCCCGCCTGACGACTCGTGTCCAGAACGACGATTCTTCGGCGAGCACGGCGCGCAACGGGCGTTGGCGGTATGCCTTCAGGAACCTCAGCCGGTCACGGTGCGTGAGGCCGATGTCGAGGCTGGAAAAATAGAGCCCGCCGAGATCCTTGATCAACCATCGCCGCGGGACGGTCTTGCGCAATTGCGCACGATGCAGATCCATCAGATACAAGCGATCTTCGCGTCCGTCCCGGTAGCGGCGGAAATGGCAGATGTAGAAGTCGCGGTGGTTGACGCCGCCTTGGTGCAGCCGCCTAGCAATTTCGGCAACCTGCGCGATCAATTGCCACTTGAAGCGCGGCGCAGGAGGCGCGTGCTTCCAGTTCTCGGTAAGTTGTTCCAGGGTGAGGGTGTCGCCCAGATCCTCGGTGACAACGAAGGATTCGATGCGCGCCGGATTGCCGCCGCGCGCGCCGTAGCCAACCACACGCGGCACGGCGATGCCCAGTTCGCCGGCGCGCTCGATGGCGCGCACTTCGTTCAGCGCGCTGAGCACCGGCAGCTTGAGGGTAACGAGGTTCTTGAGGATCTCCGTCCACCCGACGCCGAAATGCGCCTTGATGAAGTAGCGTCTGCCGCCGCATTCGATACGCGAGGTGCGCCGCGTCGCGACCTGTCGGATCACCTCGCCCTGCAGGTTGAGGACGTCGTCGAAGCCGTCCCGCCCGCCGAGGCGCGCGCGAAAATCGGGCGCGAGGTAGAAGACGTTCATGCGCGGACCGCCTGTTTCGCACGGGCGCGCGCTTCGATGACGTCGACGGCGGCTTGCGCGCGGTCCGGCGCCGAGAAATTCCTCATGTATGCGATGCCGCTGCGGCTCCATTCCGGCCGCCGCGTCTCGTCCAGCATCTCGGCCAACAGCGCATCCAGCCGCGCCTGGCTGAAGGGAGACTCCACCACCATGCCGCCGCCGGAAGCGACGACGTGATTGGCCCAGCCGCAGGCGTCGGTGGTGAGCACGGGCAGACCGGCCGACAGCGCTTCGAGCAGCACGTTGCCGGTGTTTTCATGATAGGCCGGATGCAGCAGCACGTCACCGGCGAGCAGGTGCTTCGGCACGTCGTCGCGGCCGCCAGCGAACACCACGCGGTCGCCGATACCCAGCCGACGCGCAAGCGACCGGTAGCGCTGCGGCTGGTCCTGCCCGATGACGAGCAGCCGTGCGCGTTCGCGAAGCGACGACGGCAGCGCGGCCACCGCACGGACGGCACGGTCCAGACCTTTGGCGCGGAAGCCGGAACCGACGAAGAGAATCAGCTTCTCCCGCGGATCGATCCCCAGCTCGCGCCGCGCCGCCGCGCGCGCGCCTTCGTAATCGTCCGGCGCCATCGCCGCGCGATTGATCACCGGCGGCAGCAGATGGAAGCGCTCGGCCTGCGTGCCGTAATGCTGCATGTATTTGCGCTGTTCGTTCTCGGCGAGTACCAGGATATGGGTCGGCGCCGACGGGTCGAACACCGCGCGTTCGAAGGCGACGGAATGGCGGTACCGCGGCGTCAGCCGGTAGAGCCAGCTTCGTTCCTCCAGGCTGCGCGCCTTGTAGCAGGCGTCAGCGGCATAGTAGACGTCAAGCCCGGGCATTTTGTTGAAGCCGACGACCACGTCATAGCGCGCTTGCGCCAGCCGCGGCGCAAGCGCGCGATAGAACGCCCGGTTGTGTGCGTGATTGCTCCAGCCGCGCGCGGGCAGGACGGTCAGACGCGCGCCTTCAGGCACCGGCCCTTCCCAGAGCTGCGCATAAAGATCCAGTGAATGCCCGCGCGCGAGCCACGCTTCGGCGATACGCAGCAGGTTGCGCGGCATGCCGCCGTAACGAATGTGGTTGAAGACGCAGAAGGCCGCTCTCATGACCGTCGGACCGGGACCGGCCTGTAGCTCGGTCGAAGGTGCATACGATAACAGCGCGCGCAAGCCGGCGGCGCCGGAGCAAATTGTCGCCGCGCAAAAAACAAAGGGGCCAGCCCATGCCAGCCCCTTCGCGAATCTTCTGGTAGGGCGTGTAGGATTCGAACCTACGACCAACGGATTAAAAGTCCGCTGCTCTACCAACTGAGCTAACGCCCCGAAAGACGCGGGATTTTAATTGGCCGGCACCGTCCGGTCAACGTTTGCGCGTTCGATCGCATCACGCTTCGCGCATCAGGCGCCAGTACTGGTACTTCATCGTGGCGGCGGCGCCCGCGACGATGGCGACAAACGTCAGGATCGAACCGAGCGCCAACGTCGAGAAGCCGCTGATGCCCTGACCGATCGTGCAGCCCAGCGCCGTGATGCCGCCGAAGCCCATGAGCACGCCGCCCAGCATGTGGTTGAGCATGTCGCCGGCGTCGCGGAAAGACTCCAGGCGGAAGCTGCGGCTTGCGAGCGCGTAGGCGAGCGAGCCGGCCACCACGCCGACGGCGCTCAGAATCCCGAAGGTGAGCACCTTCGACGTATCGGTCCAGAGCATCAGCCATTCCAGCAGATAGGCCTGCGGCCCGACGAAGGACAGCGATTCCATGCGCCCGGAGTTGGTCGCCACCCAGGCTTCCTGCAGCGACTCCGGATCCTCGGGCACATAACCGAGGACGCCCGTCACATACCACCCGCCGACGATTACCAGGCCGGTGACGATGCCGCCGAGCAGTACGTCCGCGGTCCGGCCGTCGCGATGCGCGAACACGAAGGCGAGCAGCGCCGCCGCGGTGGCGACCGCGGCGATCGGCGCGACGAAATCGCGTTCCAGTCCGAACCAGCCCGCGAGCAGCGAAGGCAGATCCTGATTCGTCGGCAACTGCACCGCCACGGCATCGAGGAAGTTGACGCGGAAGGCGCCGAACAGGCCGCGCAGGGTCATGTAGGCCGCGATCGCCATGAACACGACGACGATCAGCGATTTGAGGTTGCCGGTGCCGACGCGGATGAGCGTCTTGGACCCGCAGCCCGAGCCGAGCGTCATGCCGACGCCGAACAGGAAGCCGCCGACCAGATGCGACAGCCAGATGAAGTTCGGGGAGGTGTAGATCGAATTGCGCGTATCGATGAGGTCCAGGGCGTCGAGCGCGGCGGTGCCGAGGATCGCCACGGCGATGGCCAGCAGCCACATGCGCATGCGTGCCCAGCTGCCCATGTTGACGATGTCGGACACCGCGCCCATGGTGCAGAAGTGGGTCTTGTTGGCGACGAAGCCAAATACGAAGGCGAGCAGGAAGCCGCCCCATTGCACGTAGGGGACGAGCGTTGCGGGATCGATGTCGTTCATGACAGGCGCGTCAACGGCCGGAATGGGACAGGGGCGGAATTAAAACACGTAAGGCGTCGGATCCGGCACGCCGGCCGCCTCGAAACCGGCGCGGCGCAGCCGGCAGGCATCGCAGCGCCCGCAGGCCCGGCCGTCCTCGTCAGCCTGATAGCAGGAGACGGTGAGCGAGTAGTCCACCCCCAGTTCCGTTCCCCGGCGGATGATGTCGGCCTTGCTCAGGGCGATGATGGGTGCGTGGATGTGCAAACGCTGTCCCGTCACCCCCGCCTTCGTGGCCAGATTCGCCATCGCCTCGAAGGCGCGCACGTATTCGGGCCGGCAATCCGGATAGCCGGAATAATCGACGGCGTTGGCGCCGTAGAAGATGTGCTGCGCGCCCAGCACTTCGGCCCAGGCGAGTGCGAGCGAGAGCATGATCGTATTGCGCGCCGGAACGTAGGTGACCGGAATCTCGCCGGCCGCCGCGCCACCCACCGGCACCTCGATGCTGCGGTCGGTCAATGCCGAGCCGCCGAATGCGGACAGGTCCACCGCCACGCATTTGTGCTCGCGCGCACCGAGCGCCTTAGCCACCCGCTCGGCCGCCTTCAGCTCGGTGTTGTGCCGCTGGCCGTAATCGACGGACAGCGCATAGCAGGCGTAGCCCTCGGCGCGCGCGATCGCGAGCACGGTCGCCGAATCGAGACCGCCTGACAAAAGAACAACGGCTTTGGGCGCTTCGTTCACTGCGGGGTTGAAAGCACGAGCGTCGGCCGCGACGGGCTCAACGCTTGGCCAGCCGCTGCTTCGCCTGTTCGGCAGCGGGGCTGTTCGGATATTTGGAAATCAGGGTCTGCAAAGTCTTGCGCGATCCCGGCAGATCGCCCGATTCGGCCTGGCTGCTCGCCTTGTTGAGCAGCGCATCCGGCGCCTTGGGATGATCCGGCCAGGTCTGCACGACCTTGTCCTGCGCGGCGATCGCCGCCTTGTAGTCGCGCAAGGCGTAGTAGGCGTTGCCGATCCAATATTGCGCCGCCGGCGCGAGCTGGCTTTGCGGATAGGTGCTGAGGAAGGACTGCAAGGCCTGGATGGCAGCCCCGTAGTTGTTGGCCTTGAAATGGGCAAGGCCCGCTTCGTAGGCCTGCTGCTCCGCCGCGGCGGCCTGCGCGGCCTGATCGCGTTCGGCCTGCGCCTGCTCGAACTTCCGCAGGCGGTTGTCGAGATCGACGTAGAGATCCTTCTGGCGTTTGTCGAGCAGATCGATCCGGCTGTGCAGGACCTCGACCTGTCCGCGCAGCTCGGTGATTTCGCGCCGCAGTTCGTCGATGGCGTCGGCCAGCCGCAGCAGCGACTCGCTGCTGGCGGCCTGGTCGAGCCGGCGCTGCTGTTCGTCGACGCGGGCCCGCAGTTCGTTGACCGCCTTGCGGGCCTCGTCGTCCGAGAAAAGGGCGTGTGCCGCGGCGCTGTAGGCGACCAGCAGCGCGGCGCTCAGGATACGGTGATATTTCGCCATGTCCCGTTCCCTTTTCCCGGATTCAAATCAGCGATCAGTAGACCAGATCGCCGCGACGGTTCTCCGCGTAGCAGCTCTCAGTCTTCTCGGTGCAGCGCGGTTTCTCTTCGCCGTAGCTGATGGTCTCGATCTGGCTGGCGCTCGCGCCCAGCAGCGTCATGCGGCTCTTGATCGCGTCGGCACGGCGCTGACCGAGGCCGATGTTGTACTCGCGGCTGCCGCGCTCGTCCGCGTGCCCCTCGATGCGCACCTTGCGGTTAGGGTTGTCGCGCAGGTAGCGCGCATGCGCTTCGACCACGGGCGCGAATTCCGGCTTGATCGCGTCGCTGTCGAAATCGAAATACACGCTGCGCGCCTGCAGCTGCTTGTAGAGCGGATGGCTGGGATCGGTCAGCGGATCCCCGGCGACGCTGCGCTCTTGCACCGCACCCGTCGAGGGCCCAGTCGAAGGCGTCGCCCCTTCCTGCACCGGGGCGCCGCTGTCCGTGCTCGGCTGACTCGCGCACCCGGCAATCAACGCCGCCAACGCGGCAATGGCGAAGCTCTTTTTCATTCGTTTCTCCTTAGTGTGACTTCCATCAATTCGTCGGGAAAGGACCCCAAGCAGGTTCGCGCACGTCGGCTGCCGTCACCGACAAGCGCTGAGGACTCATGCGACCGTCGCTCGAGGTGATGGACAGCACGCCACGCCCCCCTACTTCGGTCGCATACAAAATCAGCTTGCCGTTGGGCGCGAAACTGGGCGACTCGTCCCGTTGCGTATCGGTCAGCACCTGCGATTGTCCACTTGCCAGGTCCATCACCGCAACCCGGAATTGACCCTCTTCACGCGTGACATAGGCCATCGTGCGCCCGTCCGGGCTGATCCGCGGGCTCACGTTGTAACTCCCCGAAAGTGTCACGCGCTCGACACGCCCTCCGGTCAGCGACATACGGTAGATCTGCGGCGACCCGCCGCGATCGGACGTGAAGTAAATCGTCTGGCCGTCCGGTGCGAAGAACGGCTCGGTATCGATGGCACGGGTATGGGTCAGACGCCGCAGTCCCGTACCGTCGGCATTGACCAGGAATATTTGGGTGCCACCTTCCTTGGACAAGGCCACTGCGAGCTGGCGACCGTCCGGCGACCAGGCCGGCGCACTGTTCGAACCGGGGAAACTCGCCACCGCCCTGCGCTGGCCGGTATGCAGGTTGTGGACGTAGACGACCGGCCGCTTGTTCTCGAAGGAGACGTAGGCAATCTGGGTACCGTCCGGCGACCAGGCCGGCGACAGGATCGGCTCCCGCGAGCTGAGCGCCGTCTGCGGATTCATGCCGTCGGCGTCGGCGATCTGAAGCTGGTAATTGGTCCCGGCCTTGACCACGTAGGCCAGACGGGTGCTGAACACGCCGCGGTCGCCCGTCAGCTTCTCGTAGATGTAATCGGCGATCCGGTGCGCCACCCGCCGGGCCTGGTCCGGCGTCACGTTGAAGCTCAGGCCGCCGAGCGAAGTCTGGCGGGGCGCGTCGTAGAGCCGGAAGCGCACTTCCACCCGGCCGCCCGCCTGCGGGTAGACGCCGCCCACGGCGATGGCATCGGCCGAGCGGGCGCGCCAGGCGCCCAGATCGACGGGACTGTCGTCGGACAGGGGCGGGTTCTGCGGCGGCACGTACAGGGTCCGGAACCGTCCGCTGCGCGTGAGGTCGGCTTCCACGACCTGGGTGATGGAGGTGGGCAGGGCGCTCTCGCCCACGAACGGCGCGATCGCGATGGGGATCTGGTTCGCCCCGCCGCCGGTGATCTCGATGTTGAGCTGGGCGTGGGCGGTACCGGCCCACAACAGCAGGCCGAACAGGAAGAGTCGTAGCGGTAAAGTCACGTCGTCGTAGACCGCGAAGTTGCGGCGCATTATATCGAGTCGTTTATCTAGCCAGAACAATGCCGTGTCGCCGCCAGGCGACGCTATTCCACCGGCCGGAACCTGAGATTCAGGCGCGGCTCGAAGAGTTCCCGCCGCTCGGGCAGGGGCAGCGGCGAGGACTTCCAGATCGCCCGCTCCACGGCGGCGTCATAACTGGGGACGCCGCTCGATTTCCTCAAGGTGACCGACACGACCTCGCCGGTCGGCAACTGCTGCACCTCGAACTGCGCCTCGGGGTTGCCCGGGATATCGGGCGGCAGCACGACGTTGCCGCGGATCTTGGCGCGGATCTTGTCCACATAGGCGGCGCGCGCCGTCGGGTCGCCCGGCGCCGGCGCGCCGGTGACCGGGCCGCTGCTCGGCTTGGGCGGCGCCTCGACATTGCCCAATTCCGCCAGCATGCGCTTGCGTTCCGCTTCGGCGATCTCGCGCCGGTAGCGCTCTTCCGCCTCGCGTTTGCGGCGCGCCTCTTCTTCCGCCTTTCTCTTGCGCTCGGCCTCTTCCTTCTTCTTCCGTTCGGCCTCTTCCTTCGCCTTGCGCAGCCGCTCTTCCTCTTCCTTCTTCTTCAGCTCTTCCTGGCGCTTCTTCTCCTGCTCGAGCGCGATGTCCGGCTTCTTCGGCTCGGGCTTGGGTTCGGGTTTCGGCGGCTCCGGCTTCGGCTCGGGTTTGGGTTCCGGCTTGGGCTCGGGCTGCGGCGGTTCCGGCCGGGACGGCGGCTGCGGCTGCACCTTCGGCAGCTCGCTCCACAACTCCGCCACCATGGGTGTCGGATGCTCTGTCGTCCAGCGCACGCCGAAGAACAGGAACAGCGCGAGCAGCAGATGCACGCCCACGGCGAGCACGAGCGCGAGCTTGCGCCCCGGTTCCGGGCGACGATCCTGCAGGTCCATCAGCGGTCCGCCGGTTTCACCATGAGGCCGACACGCGCCACCTGCTGCCGTTGCAGCTCTTCCATCACCTTGAGCACGGCTTCGTAGCGCACATCCTTGTCGGCCGAAATCACCACTGCCCGTTCGGGCGATTGCGCCTGTTTGGTCTTCACGGCTTCGACGAGCCCGCGCATGTCGACATCGCGATCGGCCGGCTTGCCCTGCGTGCGTTCGCGCAGCACCATCGAGCCGTCTCGCCTGACGATCACCTCCAGCGGCGCCTCGGGCACCTGCGCCGCCGACTTGCCCACGCTGGGCAGCTCCACCAGCGCCGGATTGAGCATCGGCGCCGTCACCATGAAGATGACGAGCAGCACCAGCATCACGTCGATGTACGGCACGACGTTGATCTGGTTCATCAGCTTGCGTTGTCTCATGGCGCTTCCTGTCGCGAGGCGTTCACCTCACTTCACCGTGCGTTGCGGCGCGCGGTAGCCGGGCGCCTGCGAGTGCTCCGGTCGCTGCAGCGGCCGGTGCGCCTGGCGCTGCAGGATGTTGGAGAACTCCTCCATGAAGCTTTCGAAATGGATCGAAAGCCGGTCGATGTCGTGCGAGAAGCGGTTGTAGGCCACCACCGCCGGAATCGCCGCGAACAGACCGATGGCCGTGGCGACCAGCGCTTCGGCGATGCCGGGCGCGACGGTCGCGAGCGTCGCGGAGGTCACGTTCGCCAGGCCGCGGAAGGCATGCATGATGCCCCATACCGTCCCGAGCAGACCCACGTAGGGGCTCACCGAGCCGACCGAGGCGAGGAACGCGAGATGCGATTCCAGATAATCGATCTCGCGCTGATAGGTCGCACGCATCGCACGGCGGGCGCTGTCGACCAGATCGCTCGAATCGACGTCCTGCGACTTGAGTTTCACGAAGTCGCGGAACCCCGCCTCGAAGATCCGCTCGAGCGAACCGGTGCGGTGTCGCGCGTTCACGGCGGCCTGATAGAGCGCGTTCAGATCGGGCCGGCTCCAGAACGTGCGCTCGAACTCCTCCGTCTGCTTGCGCGCGGTGCGGATCACGAACATCTTGCGGAAGATGTAGTACCAGGAAACCACCGACACGCCGAGCAGCAGGGCCATGATCGCCTGCACGACCCAGCTCGCGTTGAGGATGAGTTCCAGGATCGAAAGATCTTGTGTCACGTTCATATCCGGTTCGGCGCGAAGCCGCCTCGCATTATTGGGGTTGCACTTGCGCGCGCAGCCGCTCGGGGACGGGAATGGGTTTCAGCGTCCGCGGATGCACCGTGGCGATGCTGACCTGCGCGCTCACGAGCGTTTCCTCACCGCGCTTGATGAGCTGCTCGAAAATCAGCCGTGCGCGCCCCGCGTGACGCACCGCGACCGTGATCTGCAGGGAATCGTGCAGCCGCGCGGGCTTGTGATAGCGCATCTCCAGCGCATAGACCACGAACAGCACGCCGTCCTCGGCGCGTTGCAGCTCGGCGACGTTGTAGCCGAGCGACTGCAAAAATTCGGTGCGCGCCGCTTCCATGAAATGCAGGTAATTGCCATGGAAGACGATGCCGCCCGCATCGGTGTCGTGAAAGTACACCCGGACCGGCCAGACGAAGGGCCGGGGCCCCGCCTCATTCATCGTCGAACAACTCCCCGACTGCGCCGCCAGCGCGCGGCGCGTTGAAACCGAAATGGCGATAGGCGCTCGGCGTCGCCGTGCGTCCGCGCGGCGTGCGCTGCAGATAGCCTTGCTGGATCAGATAAGGTTCGAGGACATCCTCGATGGTGTCGCGTTCTTCGCCGATCGCCGCGGCGAGGTTGTCGATGCCGACCGGCCCGCCGCCGAATTTTTCGATCACGGCGAGCAGCAATTTGCGGTCCATGATGTCCAGGCCGCGCTTGTCCACATCCAGCATCGACAGCGCCGCATCGGCGATCTCCTGGGTGATGCGGCCCTGGCCCTTCACCTGGGCGTAGTCGCGCACGCGGCGCAACAATCTGTTGGCGATGCGCGGTGTCCCCCGGGAACGACGCGCGACTTCCATTGCGCCGCCCTCGTCCATCTCCACGTTGAGCAGCGCGGCAGAGCGCGTGACGATCTGCTTGATTTCCTCCGGCGTGTAGAACTCCAGCCGCGCGACGATGCCGAAGCGGTCGCGCAAGGGGTTGGTCAGCATGCCCGCGCGCGTGGTCGCGCCCACCAGCGTGAAAGGCGGCAGATCGAGCTTCACCGAGCGCGCCGCCGGCCCTTCGCCGATCATGATGTCGATCTGGTAGTCCTCGAGCGCGGGGTAGAGGATTTCCTCCACCACCGGCGACAGGCGATGGATCTCGTCGATGAACAGCACGTCGTTCGGCTCGAGATTGGTGAGCAGCGCGGCGAGATCGCCCGGGCGCTCCAGCACCGGCCCGGAGGTCTGGCGCAGGTTGACGCCCATCTCGCGCGCGATGATGTGCGCGAGCGTGGTCTTGCCCAGGCCGGGCGGGCCGAACAGCAGCACGTGGTCGAGCGCTTCCCCGCGGCTGCGCGCGGCCTGGATGAAAATCTGCAACTGGTTGCGGATCTTCTCCTGGCCGACGTAGTCGCTCAACTGCTTCGGCCGCAGCGCGCGTTCGAGCGCTTCCTCCTGCGAGCCGGCGGGCTCCGGCGAGATGAGCCGGTCTGTTTCGATCGCCATGGTCGCGGATTATGGCAGCATCGCGGGCGGGCCGCGACCTGCGTTCAGCTTTTCGAGAGCGCCTTGAGCGCCTGTTTGATGCCTTCGGAGACCGACAGTCCCTCGGGCAACTGCTTGACCGCGGCGAGCGCTTCGCGTTCGTTGTAGCCGAGCGCAAGCAGCGCGTGCAGGATGTCGCTCGACTCCGGTTGCGTGCGATTGACCGCAGCCGCGCCGCCGAGTTCGACGCCGAGCTTGTCCTTCAATTCAAGCAGCAGGCGTTCGGCGGTCTTCTTGCCGATGCCGGGGATCTTGGTGAGCCGCCCGGTCTCCTGCAGCGTCACGGCTTCGGCCAGGTCCGCCACCGACATGCCGGAGAGCACCGCCAGCGCGGTACGCGCGCCGATGCCGCTGATCTTCACGAGCTGGCGGAAGACCTTGCGTTCCGACTCGGTCAGGAAACCGAACAGCAGATGCGCATCCTCGCGCACCACCATGTGCGTGAGCAGCGTCACCCGTTCCCCGTTCTGGGGCAGGTTGTAGAAGGTGCTCATCGGCACCTCCAGCTCGTAGCCCACGCCGTGGCAGTCCACAAGGATCTGCGGCGGGTTCTTTTCCAGCAGGATGCCTTGTATGCGTCCGATCACGCCGTACCGCTCACACGAAGTTGCTGAAAATGGCCAGGCACAGCGCGAGGAAAGCGGTGCCGAAAGCGATGAGGCTCGTCCAGCGCGCCGCCTCGATGCGGCGGTGCAGCGTCTCGCGCAGCCCCGCCACTTCGGCGCGCTCCTTTTCCAGCGCCGCGATCTGTTCCTTGAGCTCGGCGATGAGCCGTTCATGCTCCGTCGCGCCCGCCTCCAGCGCCTTCACCGTCTGCTGCAACTGCTCGGCGAGCGCCTTGATCGCCTCGGCGTTGCGCTGCACCGCCTGCTGCAGTTCCGCGATCTGCTGGGCGGTAAGATCGGCCGCGTCCTTCGCGCCCTCCTTGTTCTTGGTGAAGGCCGGCAGCCGGTCGGCGACGATTTCCGCCACATAAGGCAGTCCCGCTTTCAGCAGACTGAGCCAAGCGCTCATGATCGTGCCCTCCGCTAAAGGGTCGTGCGCCGGCGCGCGCGGCCCTGGATGAGACGGCCGCCGCGTATGCGGTAGCCGCTGGTCGCCAGGGCGCCCAGCCCCTGTCCGCCGTGCGCGTGGCAGATGGCGCAGGCGAGCGCGTCGGCGGCGTCCGTACTGGGATGACCGGGGAGTTTCAGCAGACGCTTCACCATCTCCTGCACCTGCTCCTTGCGCGCATGGCCGGTGCCCACCACCGCCTGCTTCACCTGCAGGGCCGTGTACTCGCACACCGGCAACTGCGCCGCCACCGCCGCGCAGATCGCCGTCCCGCGCGCCTGGCCCAGCAGCAGCGTGGACTGGGGGTTGACGTTGACGAACACCTTTTCGATCGCCACTTGCGCCGGCCGGTAGGTGGCGATCACCTCGCCGAGCGAATCCAGGATGATCTTGAGGCGCTCGGGCAGGCTGTCGATCTCCGGCGTGCGGATGCAGCCGCTCGTCACGTAGGCGAGCCGGGTGCCGGTCTTGTCGATAATGCCGAAGCCGGTCACCCGCAGGCCGGGGTCGATGCCGAGGATGCGGAGCGCGCCCAAACTAATCCTGCAAGACCGCGGTGGTATAGACTTCCTGCACGTCGTCGAGCGCTTCCAGCGCGTCGAGCAGTTTCTGCATTTTCACCGCGTCCTCGCCCTTCAGCTCCACTTCGTTGAGCGGCTTGTGGGTGATCTCGGCGAACTCCGGTTTGAGGCCGGCCTGCTCCAGCGCCGCCTTGACCGCATGGAATTCGTTGGTCGGCGGCGTGATGACCTCGATGCTGCCGTCGTCGTTGGTGATGATGTCCTCGGCGCCGGCTTCCAGCGCGATCTCCATCACCTTGTCCTCGTCCGCACCGGGCGCCAGGACGAGCTGGCCGCAGTGCTTGAACAGGAAGGCGACCGAACCGTCGGTCCCCAGGTTGCCGCCGTGCTTGGAGAAAACGTGCCGCACGTCGGCCACCGTCCGGGTGCGGTTGTCGGTCAGGCAGTCCACCATCACCGCGGCGCCGCCGATGCCGTAGCCTTCGTAGCGCACTTCCTCGTACTGCGCCCCTTCCAGCTCGCCGGTGCCGCGCTTGATGGCGCGCTCGACGTTCTCCTTCGGCATATTGGCTTCCTGCGCCTTGTCCATCGCCAGGCGCAGGCGCGGGTTCATGGCCGGGTCTCCGCCGCCCAGGCGCGCAGCGACCGTGATCTCCTTGATGAGCCGGGTGAAGATCTTGCCCTTCTTGGCGTCAGCGGCCGCCTTCTTGTGCTTGATGTTGGCCCATTTGCTGTGTCCAGCCATAGTGCTCTCGCTGCTCAATGGTCACGAACCGGAGTTCGTGAATAATATGCGCGTACTTCGTAAGGGCCGATTTTACACCCCCCTTCATCACTCACCCGCCGGAGTCCGGATATGCCCGAACCGCTGATCGTCGCCAAAGCCGGCCCCACCGAACTCGCCCTGCTGCCCGGACTCGCCAACCGGCACGGCCTCATCGCCGGCGCCACCGGCACGGGCAAGACGGTCACGCTGCAGGTCTTCGCCGAAGCCTTCTCCCGCATCGGCGTGCCGGTGTTCCTGGCGGACGTCAAAGGCGATCTGTCCGGCCTGGCGGCACCGGGGCAGCCGACGCCCAAGCTCAGGCAGCGGCTGGAGGCCCTGCAACTGCCGGAACCGGTCTGGGAGGCCTGCCCGGTGACGTTCTGGGACGTGTACGGCGAGAAAGGCCACCCGGTCCGCACGACGGTGTCCGAACTCGGCCCGCTGCTCCTGGGCCGCATGCTGGACCTCAACGACACCCAGCAGGGCGTGCTGACGCTGGTCTTCAAGGTCGCGGACGATCACGGCCTGCTGCTGCTCGACCTCAAGGATCTTCGCGCCATGCTGCAGTACGTCGGCGACAACGCGAAGGCCATCAGGACCACCTACGGCAACGTCTCGGCGGCCTCCATCGGCGCCATCCAGCGCGGCCTGCTGGAGCTCGAGCACCAGGACGCGGAGCGCTTCTTCGGCGAGCCGGCGCTCGACATCAACGATTTCATCCA
>Ga0207866_1001865_pt1 | contig 17621 bp, 15 predicted proteins | sample HigsolmetaAR203D_FD_184835 | JGI IMG/M metagenome (GOLD analysis project Ga0207866, IMG submission 184835) | Ionic liquid and high solid enriched microbial communities from the Joint BioEnergy Institute, USA - AR20-3-D (SPAdes) (version 2) ...
GCGCGCGGCCCAAAGTTGACGGAGTTGATCTTTGGGATTCATTGAGGCAACCTCCTGCTTAAAAGATTGCCTTCATTTTCACACAGATGTCACCAGATGTTGAAGGTGGGAAAGGTTTGACGCTTACGTTTGACACAAATTTGTAATAAACTTCGTTTGGATTTGTCCCGATTTTAATTTATAATGACTATCATGACAAAATCGCTCTAACATTGACTTTGTCCATTTAGAGTGATACCATTTTACTTATCATCATGAAGCTACAAGGAGGATTCAGGAAATGGCAGAACGATTGGTTGGCAAACCGGCACCTGATTTTACAATGGAAGTCGCATTCGGTAACGGCAAAGACTTCGGGAATGTATCGTTATCCGACTACAGGGGGAAATGGCTCGTATTGTTCTTCTATCCCCTCGACTTTACTTTCGTATGCCCTACCGAAATTACAGCATTAAGCCAAGCTTATGACCAGTTCAAGAGCTTGAATACGGAGATTCTCGGTGTCAGTGTGGACAGCAAGCACTCGCACCGGGCCTGGATCAATGCTCCTGTAAGCGAGAACGGTCTCGGTCCGCTGAATTTCCCGTTGGCTTCCGACATCACCAAGAGCGTCTCTCGCGATTACGGCGTACTGATTGAAGAGGAAGGCGTCGCGCTTCGCGGTCTGTTCATCATCGATCCCGAAGGCGTCGTGAAATACCAGGTGGTCAACCATAATGACGTTGGCCGCAGCGTGGATGAAACGCTCCGCGTCCTGCAAGCACTGCAATCCGGCGGATTGTGCCCGATGAACTGGAAACCGGGAGACAAGCATCTGGTGGCAAAATAAGCGGAAAACACGCGCATATTTCAACAGGGAAGCTTCTTGTTCCGCCAGGCGGACAGGAAGCTTCTTCTGCTTTTTCAAAGACCGTTGTATATTTTCGGCTGTTCGGGGATCCCGCCGTTTTTCTTTTGCTTTATGGCCGATCATTCTATATAATGAGGGAAATTGGGAGGTAATGAACATGTACATACCCGAGCATTTGAAATATACGGAAGATCATTTGTGGGTCCGGCTCGACGGCAGGCGGGCCACGATCGGCGTCACCGATTTTGTCCAGCGGGAATTGGGGGATATCGTGTTTGTTGAGCTTCCGGAAGCCGGAACAACCGTGAAAGCGGGGGATCCCTTTGCCAGCGTTGAATCCGTCAAAACCGTTTCCGAGTTGTATGCGCCGGTTTCCGGTACGGTGGCTGAAGTGAACGAAGCGTTGCATGAGGCGCCGAACCGGATTAACGACGATCCCTATGGAGCAGGCTGGCTGATCGTGGTCGAAAGCGCGGAGGACGGAGAGTCGGCGCCGCTTTGGTCCGCGGAAAAGTACAAGAAGACGTACGGCGAGTAATTTCCGGAACACTTGTAAGGGGAGCGGCCTTCAACCCGTTTTCCCGCGGTCGCTTCCGGCACGGTGTGGAAAAATATTCAATTTGAAACAATGGGAGAAAAAGCAGGAATTTTCAATCAAGGAAGCGAATATTTTTTTCAAAGGAGGGATCGTCATGAGTTTTTGCTGCGGTGCCAGCATGATTGGTACGAAAGGAACATTAAAACATATGCGCACATGGATTCACCATGTTCCGTTGTTATTTTGCCCGGTATGTCACCGTGTCGAGGTACATTATCTTGTGCACAGCGAATACGAAATGTTGGCCGAATATGCTCATGCTGACGGCGCGGCGGAAGTTGACTTTCCCGAATACATCGACAACAAAAAAATAGATGAACTGTTCGAAAATTGCACGAATCACGAAGGTGAAGATCCGCTGCAAGTCATTACGAATCAAATCGATATGTCCCTGGATTTGCTGCTGATAGCCAAACAGCTTCAAGACGAAGAGTGGGAAGCGCAACTGAAGAAACGGTTGAACGTTCTGAGCGACAGGAAAGCGAAGTTGCTGGAAAAGAGGGCTATGCGTTAATACGGCGCATGAAAGGTCATGGTGGATTCGGACGTCTCCTGGTGGGGACGTTTTTTTCGCAATAAGGAACATTCCGTTGGCGGACTTTTCATTTCAATGCGGGGAGGGGACCGAGTATGCCTTATGTGATCAGACATAAACAAACCGGCCAAATTTTTTCTTGCAAGTTGATCAATATCCACGGTTTTGAATATTATGGCATCAAAAGTTGGGAAGACCTGAATACCGCAGAGAAGGAATGGGTTGGTTTTCTGCGGGAGCGGGGTACGGAGGCTCCCCGGGAATGGGAATTGTCCGAAGTGGACGAGCATCAGCATAAGATGTGCAATGTCAGGCTGGGTAATAACGCCTCAAGGCGTGTATACATAGACGGGCAGGGACGGATTGAAACGAAAACCAATGCGGAAAAGGAAGAAAACGGATGACATATAACGAATTTATCCAAGAGTATCTTGAACTGCTGAAAGAAATTCCCGATGACCCGGAAGAGGCTGTGCTTGTCACGGGTTTTTTGAACGAACAAATGGCGCTGAACGACTTTCAGGTTCCGTTGCAGGAACTGATGGTGATTCTCAAAGCGCAGAAACCGGCCATCGCCGGTTATCTGGAATTGATCGGATCGCGGGATTTCAAAAAGCTGTTCAGAAGCGGGATGACGTTGGAAGAAGCGTTGGAGCGTATTAAGGCGGACAGTCCGGAATGAAAAAAGGTTCCGTACCCCCGAAATTTTTGGGGGGGATCCGAACCATTTGATGCGAGGTGGGATGGTTGCTATTATTACTTGTTAAAAAATTCCTCGGAAAACGCCAGTCTCGCCAAACCTCCAGTGCGGACATTCCAACAACCGCTCCGGAGCAAATTGTTGAACGGATAAAACAAGGGGATCTAAGACTCCGAAATCAATTCATTACCGATTACCAGCCTTTTATCGCCAAAGTGACCAGCCAATTTTGCAAAAGATACATTGATCCCTCCCGTGACGATGAGTTCAGCATTGCGATGAACGCATTTAATGAAGCGATTAATCAATACGATTCTCAGAAGGGCCGCCCTTTTTTAAGTTTTTCTGAAACGGTGATCCGGCGCCGTTTGATCGACTATTTACGCAAGGAGCAGCGTTTACAGCAAACCCCTTTCAGTTCGTTTGAAATGGAAGACGAAGAAGAGAATATTGTCAATCCCTTGGAGATCCGCCAGGCGGTGGAGAGTTACGAATACGAAAGGATTGCGGAAGAACGGAGGAGTGAAATTATCGATTTGGACCGCCGGCTGATGGAGTTTGATATCCGTTTCGGCGATTTGGTGGAAGCTTCCCCAAAACATGTGGATTCACGGCAAACGCTGTTTTCGATCGGCAGGATGCTTGCGGAAGAGCGGGAGCTTATGGATCTGTTGCAGTCGAAAAAAATGCTTCCGATCAAAGAATTGATGGCCAGGGTCAAGGTTTCCAGGAAAACGCTGGAGCGCAACCGGAAATATATCATTGCCATCGCTTTGATCTATAGCGGTTCTTATCCATACTTACAGGAATATTTGCGAGTCCCCGACCAACGTGTACGGTTTGAAGAAAGGAGCCAGGGGGATGAATAGGGGGATTGTCGTAAATCAGACAGCCAAACATTTGATTGTCATGACTCCGGACGGTGTGTTTGACAAGATTCCCAAAGAGGGAAGAGAGTGCCGAATCGGAGAAGAAATCATGTTTCCCGCTCGCCGGGGACGGCGCCATGCGCGGCTGTTTGCCGTTGTCTCGACGATGGCGGCTGCGGCCATTCTGAGTTTCGTTTTCGTGACCTGGTTGTCTGGCGTATTTCCACCTGGCCGGGTTGTAGCTTATATTACGGTAGATATTAATCCGAGTGTAGAGATGGGGATTGACGCCGATCAGAATGTGATCGAGCTCAGGGGATTGAATACCGAGGGCATGCAACTTGTGGAGCAGTTGGACTATAAAGGGAAAAAGATCGCGGATGTTACCGGCGGATTGATCCGACGGGCGGAGGAACAAGGGTATTTGGCAAGCGGCCCGGCTGAAATTGTTGTGACCAGCACGGTTGTGAAACCGACCGTATCCGTTGACGAAAACGCCCTGATTGAGAATTTGAAGCAAACCGTTGACAACCATATTCAGGAAAATCATCCGCAGCAAGCCCGGGAATACCGGGTGACGACCATTTCGGCGCCGGTGGAATTGCGGGAACAAGCGCAAAAAAGCGGGCTTTCCACAGGGAAATACGCGATTTACCTCAGCGCAAAATACAGCGGACATTCCATTTCCATCGAACAATTGAAAAACGAACCGATTTCCAGTCTGGCGGGGAAAAACATACCGTTGGAGACCATTTTGCAACAAGACCAATTGCTGTCGAAAGAAGAATGGAAGCGGCTATTAAAGAAAGAAAGCGAAAACCTGACGGATCAGAATGGGAGCGGACAGCAACTGGCGGCGCAGGTTTTCAAAAATGATTCCGCCGGGGATTCCGAAAACGAAAACGAGGAATCCGCAAACGGGAAACGGAATGCGGATCAAGATAATTACGGCCGCAAGAACAATGAAAACAATGATGAAGAAAAAAGAAATCGGTACAGTCAGAACCGGGACAGGGACCGGGACCAAAACGCAGGCAACGGTAAAGAATGGACCGGGCAAGATGACAGGTTCAAACATGACGGCGATAAGAAGAGAAATAATGTGCGTTCCAGGGACAACGATGATACGAGTCGGAATACACGGGGAACGAAACGCGGAAACGAATTTTCAAATTCCGTCGACAAAGGATTCAGCCAAGGAGGCCGTCAGGGAACCGGCCGCGGCGAGCAAAATCATGGATACGACCGTCAAAACGAACGCAACAGCCAAGAAAAGAACAACACTGCCCGCGAAGATACGAATCGGCGCGAAGCAAGAAGCGGGAATGAAGAAAAATCGAGACAGGGACAATATTTCGGCCGCGACGGGAAGAACGGCGCAGGGGCGGATCAGGTCCGCAACGGTTCCGGGCAGAACCGCGGACAGCAAGACGCCGGCGGAGCGGATCGCGATGGCGGCGGTGGAGATGGCGCCAATGCGGCGGAAGAGGACGGCGGCAAGAAGAACATCCGCGGGACGGAGCGTAATGGCCGCGGCGCAGGGGCGGATCAGACCCGCGGCGAATCCGGGGAGAACCGCGGACAGCAAGACGCCGGCGGAGCGGATCGCGATGGCGGCGGTGGAGACGGCGCCAATGCGGCGGAAGAGGACGGCGGCAAGAAGAACATCCGCGGGACGGAGCGTAATGGCCGCGGCGCAGGGGCGGATCAGACCCGGGGCGAATCCGGGGAGAACCGCGGACAGCAAGACGCCGGCGGAGCGGACCGCGAAGGCGGCGGGGGAGACGGCGCCGATGCGGCGGATAAGGATAGCGATGTGAAGAACATCCGCAGAACGGACCGTAATGGCCGCGGCGCAGGGGCGGATCAGGTCCGCAACGGTTCCGGACAGAACCGCGGACAGCAAGACGCCGGCGGAGCGGACCGCGAAGGCGGCGGGGGAGATGGCGCCAATCCGGCGGATAAGGATAGCGATAAGAAGAACTCCGGCGAAACGGATCAACGCGTCCGGGACCAATCAACTTCATCGTCGGACGAAGGCCGTCAGAAGAGTTCCGGCGGATCAGAACGCAATGACGGCCGGAAGCTGCAAAAAATGCACATTCCTTTCCTAAACCCGTATTCCCTTTGGTAGGGAAACGGGTTTTTCACAAGGAAGTGGTATACTTATGGAAACGAACGGTTTTATGGAAAAGACCGATTGATTGTGAAAAGGAGCATGGACATGGACAGGAATCGGAACATTGGCGCGGATTTGCACATCGGCAAAAACGGGGACGCGAAATTGAACCAACGCATTTTCCCCGTCGCGCAATACGAAAAAAGGTTTTCTTCCGTTATCCGGAATGAACTGCAGGCGGATGTTTTGATTGTTTTTGCGGCAAAAAACACGTTGCCGGCCGGGTTGCACCCTTCGATCGACCGGCAGTTGCAGCAGTTGCGGAATCGCAACATTTTTGCGGGGGAATCAAAACAAGTGGAGGTATTCCCGACAATGGGGCTGCTTCCAATTTTTCATATCATTGCCGCAGGGCTCGGCGACCCCGGACAACTTCACCATTGGCGGGAAGCGGCTGCGCTGGCGGTGAAACAGGCGGCAAAACGGAAAGCTGAAACCGTAGCGGTCGCCTACGATCCGCAGATCATCGGGTTGTCCGGTTTATCCTTGGGCGATATTGTATACGGCGTCACGGAAGGATTGCTTCTGGGAAGTTACCGCAGGAAAACGTACCGGCACAGTTCTTCCGAAAATGAAGATGTCCCGATCCGTGAACTCGTTCATCTGTTTCCGGCGGACACGGAGGAACCGGAAAAGCCGGAGGAAGGCGCATGGTCCCCGGCCATAGCGGAGGCGGAGCGCGGGATGAAGCTGGCGGAAATCTATGCCGCGGCAACGAATTATGCCCGTGATTTGACCAATTTGCCGGGGAATATGTTGACGCCGGCCAAATTGGCGGACGAAGCCATGCTGTTGGCCGAACGATTCGGGTTGGAATGCCTTGTGCTTGATGAGCGGCAAATCGCCGACCGCGGTATGGGGGGCCTGTATGCGGTAGGACAAGGCAGCAGCAACCCTCCGCGCATGATCGCCCTAAAGTATCGGGGCCGGGAGCAATCGGCGGACGTGCTGGGACTGGTCGGCAAAGGCATCACGTTCGACACGGGCGGGATTTCGCTGAAAAAAGCGGACGGCATGGAAGAAATGGTCAGCGATATGGGAGGCGCCGCCGTTGTGCTTGCCGCGCTATACGCTGTAGCCCGTTTGCGGCTGCCGGTCAATATCGTCGCCGTGATTCCTTCGGCGGAAAATATGCCGTCCGGTTCGGCGCTGAAACCGGGAGACATCATTTCGACGTATAGCGGAAAAACGGTGGAGGTGCTGAATACGGATGCGGAAGGGCGGCTCGTGCTTGCGGACGGCATAACCTACGCCAAAGAATTGGGGGCGGACCGTTTGATTGATGTTGCCACGTTGACGGGTGCCGTGCTGGTCGCTCTCGGCGATGTAGCGACGGGAGCCGTAACGAACGACGAGACGTTCCTGAAGCAATTGCAGGAAGCGTCGTCCCGTGTCGGCGAAAAACTTTGGCAGTTGCCGTCTTATCCGGAGTATCGGGAGATGTTGAAAAGCGAGGTGGCCGATGTGAAAAATTCGACCTCACCCGACCGTTGGGCAGGCTGCATTACGGGCGGTCTGTTCGTCGGCGCTTTCGCCGAAGATATGCCATGGATTCACTTGGACATCGGCGGCACGGCCTGGTTATGGCAGGAAAAACCTCTCGATCCCAAAGGGGGCAGCGGGGCGATGGTTCGTTCGATTGTCGAATTGGTACGGCGGTTGGCGATGACGGAATAAAGACGGAATCCATATAATGACCGGGCTTTCACCGGTTGCGCCGAAGCAACAGGGCAGCGGGCAGGAAATAAAAAATCTATGGACTGCGCCTGTGGGGTGTCTTATTATAGGTATAGCACATTGCAGCCCGCAACCGTTTCGATTGCGGAACATTTCAAATGGCCCGTTTGCACAGGCGGCAACCACCCGGGGGAGTAAAAACACTCTATGGCTATGCTTCAACTCAGACATCCCAGAAAGAAACTGTCGGCAAACCGCAAACATTTACTCGTTGTCACTTCGGAAGGCATTCCCGCCATCGTGATCTATCAGTTGCTCGGCGGGCCGTTTTTAACCGGGTATTTACTCTATTTGGGAGGATCATCCCAGCAAGTCGGCCTGGTCATGGCGATTCCTACGGCAGTGAACGTATTGCAAATCGCTATGGCTTTTTTGATGCAGAAATTGAAAAACCGGCATCTTGCGCTGGTCTTGGGCGGAACGGTCCACCGGCTGTTGTGGGTAGCCACAGGACTGATTCCGTTTGTCTTTCCGTGCGAATGGTGGATTCCGGTATTTATCGCGATGTACAGTATCGCCTTTGCCGCCAATGCGGTGACGACGGTAGTCTGGTCATCCCTTGTAGGCGACATCATTCCGCTGAAAATCCGCGGCCGTTACCTTGGGATTCGCAATACGATTTTATGGGCCGCCGGCAGTATCATGACTTTTGTCGGGGGATTGATTTTGGAGAGCGTTCCGGAAGGCCGCGGATTTGCGGTCCTGTATCTCATTTGCGCGGTTTGCGCGGTATTGAATATTTTTTTGTACGGGTTGTATCCGAATCCTCCTTTTGAAAAGTCCAAATTGCAAAACGGTTGGACGATGTTTGCTTCCCCTTTCCGGGACCGCCCGTTTTTGAAGACGATGCTGTTTTTGTCCCTCTGGCTGTTTTTGCAAGGAATCGTCGTGCCGTTGTTCAGCTATGTCATGCTGGATGTGATGAAAATCGGTTACCGTTGGGTGTCCGTGTTTACGATGGTCCAGACGTTGGCGATGATGGCGAGTTATTATTTCTGGGGGAACCTGAACGCCAAATATTCGTCGCGTACGCTGCTTTTATGGGTGTTGCCGATGTTGGCGCTCTCCTGTCTGCTTTGGGCAGGCCTGGCAGTTTTGCCGATGATTCCGGTGCTTCTGTTTGTCCATATTTTTCTTGGCATCGGCACGGGAGGGTATAATCAGATCGTGTTCAATTTTACCATTAGCGACACGCCCAAAAGCGAAAGACCTATGTATATAGCCGTATTTTCAGCCTTGACCGGTTTTGCGGCGTTTCTCGGCCCCTTGTTGGGCGGAATGCTGTACAAAACGGTGGCTTCCATGCCCGCATGGATACAAATATACGGATTGTCTGCAAGCATCGGCATTTTACTGACGGTTCTTGCGTTTGCGATGGCTCCGAAAATTTTTAAACAGTCTTGACCGCGGATGGAGACCGCGGCGTTTGCCGCATGCTTGTTGCCGCACGTTTTACCGCGTGTTTTTATCGCGTGTTTTTACAGCGTGTTTTTGTCGCACGTTTGTTTTACCTTGTGTTTTTACCGCAAGTTTTTACCGTACGTTTTTTGCCATATGTTTTTACCGCAAGTTTTTTATCGCATGTTTTTTTGATCTTGGCGGCATGCCGGTACAAACGATTTGTGATAATGGACAGACAAAAGGAAAATGTTCGTTTTTTCGGAAGCATTCGTTGTCGGGGTTTTTGATGTGAACTCACTTGGAACTTTCGGGAAGAGCGAAAAGCTTTCGGGAAGAGCGAAGTTTTTGGGCGGGGCGAAAGGTGAGGGATTTCTTATTGAGAGATTTTTTATATTGAGGTTTCGTGCACCACCGCAGTATTGCGCTTTGTTGGGGTTCGCGGTGAGGACGCTTTTTCGCGGAGACCGCATATCATAATAAAAAAATAAAATGATCCCGGAGCAATACCGGCATCATCGAACGGCTTGAAGCAACGACCAGATACATGTTAAAATAAAATGCGGATAGGCAAAAATAATAATTATTCAAATAAATACCCAAATTAATTATAATACAAAAGGTCGTTTCTTGTCAACCATGAAGAACATAGAAAACATGATGATCATAAAAAACATGATGATCATGGAAAGCGGATGAACATAGAAAATTTAGAGCGTTCAAGTGAAAGGGCTGTTTATGAGATGAATGAGAAAGAATGGCACGAGGAAAAACAGCGGCTTGAAGAAGTACGGTCGGTCATCTCGCGGCAGATGGGAAAAATGCGCGAGGTCGTACAACACCGCAAGGCGGATGCGTTGGATATCCGCAAACATCTTTGGGATGAAATCTCCATCAATAAGGATCATTCTGACGATTTGTTGGAGACGCAGGCCAGCATCATTCAGCAATCGATTGTCATGAAGGGACAAGAGCAGAGCCAGGCCCAGGCGGAACAATTGTTGAAAAGGCTGGAAAAACAATGGTTGTCGCCTTATTTCGGCCGGGTCGATTTTGTCGAGCAGGGAAGCACAGGGAAAAAATCGTTTTATATCGGCATTTCTTCCTTGCATGAAGAAGGGGAGGAAGATCCCATCATCTATGACTGGAGAGCTCCGGTATCGCAATTATTTTATGACCATGCGCCCGGTCCGGCTTCCTATGAAGCGCCGGAAGAGGTGGTGCACGGCGAGATTACGCTGAAAAGGCAGTACGTTATCAGGCAGGGACAACTGGAAAACATGTTCGATACCGGCGTGCACATCGTCGATGACATGCTGCAGCATATGCTGGGCAGAAATGCGGAAGAGAAAATGAAAAGTATCGTCACCACCATTCAGAAAGAGCAGAATGAAATTATCCGCGAAGATCAACATCCTCTGATTATTGTGCAGGGTGCGGCGGGAAGCGGAAAAACGTCCGTTGCGCTGCAACGCGTTGCCTACTTGCTGTACAAATACCGCAACACGCTGGATGCCGACCAGATGTTGTTGTTTTCACCCAATTCGCTGTTTAACGATTATGTATCCACAGTGTTGCCGGAGCTGGGCGAGCGCAATATGCGGCAAACGACGTTCCAGCAATATTTGGAACATCGTCTGGACACCGACTGGAAGTTGGAGGATGCTTACGACCAACTGGAATCTCTTCTCCTAGTGGAAGACGAAAACGAACTGCTGGAACGGCAAGAGGTCATACGATTTAAAGCTTCGGCCGATTTCGTCAAAATGTTAAACGCCTATGCCGTCTTGCTGCAAGAAGACGGTATGCGATTCATTGACTTTGCCATACGCGGCGGCGTCGTGATATCGGGCGATCAGATGCGCGGCAAATTTTACGAAAAAGACCGCCATCTGGCCATTAGCCGCAGACTGGAGAAATTTCAGGAATGGTTGCTGGAAGAACTGAGCGAAAAACAGAAGCAGTGGACCCGCGCATATTACCGCAAATTGTTGAAGGTGCCGCAGTACATCGGCACGGAGGAAGAACTGAAAGCGGAAAGCATACGCGTTATGCGACGCCGTTTTACTCCTTTGCGGCAAATGGTAAAGAAGCTGCAGTTCATCGACCTGACCGGCATGTACCGCTGTTTGTTTGAAGACGAGGCACTCTGTTCCCGCATTTTGGACGCTGTCGGGATGGAAAAACCGGCTGGATGGGAGATGATCCGGAAACGCACGCTGAAATGTTTCGACCAAAAAATGATCCCTTATGAGGACAGCGTTCCGCTGCTTTATTTCAAGGAGTTGCTGGAAGGTTTTCAGGTATTTCACGGAATTCGCCATGTCGTCATCGATGAGGCGCAGGATTACACCCCTTTCCAATTTGAAATTTTGAAGCGCATGTTTCCGCGCAGCAAGATGACATTGCTGGGAGATTTGAATCAGGGAATTTTTCCTCATACCGCGCAAAAAAATTACGAGATCATCCGGGGATTGTTCGGTGAGGAACGGACCCGCATGTTCCGTTTGTTCAAGAGCTACCGTTCGACGCAAGAAATCGTGGAATTTACGCGGCGTCTTTTGCCGGGGGGCGAACCGATCGAAGCGATCAGCCGGCACGGGGAACTTCCGCAGATCGTTCAGGCCGAAGACGACGGCAAATTGGCGGAACTGATCGCAGCCGATGTGCGCCGCTTGCAACAATTGGGAAATAAGTCCATTGCCATCATTTGCAAAACGATGGAAGAAAGCAAAAATGTGCACAAAAAATTGCGCGAGACGCTCTCCCCGGTACTTGTGCATAAATATGCGCAATCATTCGTTTCCGGTTTGTTGGTCATTCCCGCCTATTTGGCCAAAGGTCTTGAGTTCGACGCGGTGATCATCCATAATGCCGGCGCCCAAGTATACCGCCGCGAAAGCGAACGGAAACTGCTGTACACCGCGTGCACCCGTGCGCTTCATCATCTTCATATTTTTTATACCGGCGAATTGACGCCGCTGATCGGAGCGGACGCCGCAGGAACTTACGTTGAGGCCGCCGTTCCCGCAAAGTTATAGCCTTTCCCGCCAAGATATAACCTTGGCGGGTTGCGGCTATTAGGCGTGCAAATGCATAGGTGCACATATGCATATGTGTATTGTGCATAGGTGCATATGTGTATAGGTGTATATGTATGTGTATAGGTGTATATGTGCGTGCACGGTTCAGTATGTGCCCGTTTTAGTCGAAGGTCGCACTAACGCAAAACTGCAAAACTGCAAAACTGCAGGTTTTTAGCCATCCGAACACTTGTTTGATGAGAATGCCTGCAAAAGTGCACTTTTTTTTCAATAAACCGACTGAAATCGCCTTTTTTGAAAAAAAATACATGTATTTTTGCAGGAATCTGGTCATTCTGTTTGTTTATAGCCGGGAAAAGATGTAGAATTGCAGGTTTACAACAACGCGCATACCCTTAACGTGCACATTCGTAACGCGCATATCCGTAACGTGCGCATTCGTAACGTGCGCATTCGTAACGTGCGTATCCGTAACGTGCGTATCCTTAACGTGCATACCCGTAATGTGCCTATCCGTCCGGAACGGAACGAGTTTTTATACGGTTTTGCGGGACACTTGGAAACGAGGTGGCGGTCAAGTTGTTGCGGCTACCGCCCTGCTGATTCTTACCTGTCATGTAGGAATTTTTACATAGACGTCGAATAAAAACGAAGATGAAAGATTGAAAGAGAAGATCGGGAAAAAGATAGGGGAAGAAGATTAGGAAGTTTTTTCTCTAAAACGCTGAATAAGAACAACTTTGCATAAGAAAAATGCTGCACAAGCAAAACGCTGCATAAACGCTGTTTTTCATTAGCGTCTGGCGGTTGAATTGCTGGCCGGAATTTTCGCGCCTGCGGCGGCTTTGCAAAAACCGGGAGGGTCTCCTTCTGTTTTATATTGAAGAATGCGCAGACATCAGAATTCAAAGAGAGAGACTCTGTCCGGGTGATCGTACAATTGAGGCAGGAACGGTTGTGGATTATGCGATTCGCATGGGTTTTCATGCGTACCCATTGTCCGCCCAGGCGAAACAGTGAATAGGACAAAACGTTATGGACCGAGTTGTTTCGTTGTTTCTATATAAAGTGTGAAATGAAGGAGATAAAGCGTGAAATGGACGGGACAAAGTCTGAAATGGACAAGAAAAAGCGCGAGATGAACGAGACAAAGCGTGAGACGAGCGAGACAAAGCGTGAAATGAACGGGACAGAGTGTGAGATGGAAGCATGGGATGCGGATGAAAGAAAACAAGTTCATCTCTCGCTGTCAATTCCCCGCTTGCGAACTCCTTGGAACCGTTCTGAAAAACTGCTTTACAAACGGGACGGTTTATGTTATTTTATTGCTATTATTTTCCCACTTAAAAGCTTAAAAGCGTGAAAGTGTTTTTTTTGCAGAGCAAGGAGGACGGTTCATATGGTCATCAACAGGAATTGCAAGATCGTCGATTGCACCATTCGCGACGGGGGACTTGTAAATAACTGGGATTTTAGCGTGGAGTTCGTGCAACATTTATATGAAGGGCTGAACGAGGCGGGCGTCGATTACATGGAGATCGGCTACAAAAATTCCCCGAAGCTGCTTGGGGGGGCCGATTCTTCCGGTCCGTGGCGTTTTTTGAACGACGATTTTCTTAAGAAAGTGATTCCGCAAAAAAAGAACACGAAGCTTTCCGCACTCGTGGATATCGGACGCGTCGACGAGAACGACATTTTGCCGCGGAACGAAAGCCTGTTGGATTTGATCCGGGTCGCCTGTTACAGCAAAGATGTCGACAAAGCGATCGATCTGGTAAACAAGTTTCATGAGCGGGGTTATGAGACGACCATTAACATCATGGCTCTTTCCAATGTGATGGAGAAAGACTTGCTGGAAAACCTGGAGATGATTAAAGATTGTCCGGTAGATGTTGTTTATGTGGTCGATTCGTACGGAAGTTTGGAACCGTCGGATATCCAATACTTGGTTGAAAAATTTATGCGCCACCTGCCGGACAAAAAATTGGGCATTCACGCGCACAACAATATGCAGCTTGCATTTGCCAATACATTGCTCGCTTCGCAACTGGGGGTCGAGTATCTGGATGCATCCGTGTACGGTATGGGACGCGCGGCCGGGAACTGCCCCACCGAACTGCTTGTGACCCGGCTGAAAAATCCGAAATACAATCTTCGGCCGGTCCTTGGCATCATTGAGCGTTATATGGTTCCGTTGCGGGAAAAAGAGGAATGGGGTTACCTGATTCCGTACATGATCACCGGCACGTTGGATGAGCATCCGCGCACGGCTATGGCGCTCAGGAACTCGCCGGACAAAGACCGTTATGTCGAGTTCTATGACAAGTTAACGACACCCGAAGTGCCGCAGAAAAAGTGAGTTTGAAGACAGCTGGCGCGGTTTGTGCGCCAGTACAGGGAGGAGAGGGACATGAATTTTCCGAAGGTGGTGAAAATCCGCCAACATTTCAGCGGCCCGTCCGTGGCCGACATCGAAGCCGCTGTCAGGGAACAAATGGCTCTATCCGGGATCGCCGGCCAACTCCGCCCGGGAATGCGGGTCGCCATTACCGCCGGGAGCCGGGGGATTGCCAACATCGCCCGGATCATAGCGGCCGTCGTCGCGGAATTAAAGGCCCGGGATACCCGGCCGTTCATTGTGCCGGCGATGGGCAGCCATGGCGGAGCGACGGCGGAAGGCCAGACGGAAGTGTTGGCGAGTCTGGGAATCACGGAGGAGAGCTGCGGCGCCCCGGTTCTTTCATCCATGGAAGTCATGCAGATCGGGGAAACGGACCGGGGAATCCCCGTTTATATGGACAAGTACGCCTCGGAAGCGGACGCTACGATACTGGTCGGACGCATTAAAGTGCATACCGATTTCAAATCGCCCATCGGGATAGAAAGCGGTTTGATGAAGATGGCTTCCATCGGCTTGGGCAAACATAAGCAGGCGCTTGCCCTCCATCGTTACGGCATACAGGGCATACGCGATTTCATGCCGGAAGTTTCGCGGATAGTGCTGGCGAAAGGCAACATATTGTGCGGAGTGGCCATCCTGGAAAACGCCAAAGAAGAGACTGCCAGGATCGAAGTGATACCCGCCGGTCAGATCGAGAGCCGGGAAAGGGAACTGTTGCGCGAATCGGCTTCGCTTATGCCCAGGCTTCCGGTGGAAGATATCGATATTTTGTACGTGGAAAAGATCGGCAAAAATTTCAGCGGTACCGGAATGGATACGAATATTATCGGACGAATGCGGATTCTCGGGGCGCAAGAGCCCGCTTCTCCCAGGATCAAATATATCATCGCCAGCGATTTGAGCGAGGAAACGCACGGAAATGCGCTCGGGATCGGTCTGGCGGACATTACGACCCGGAGACTGTTCGAGAAAATCGATTTTCGGAAGACGAATGAAAATGTGATCACGAGCACTTTTTTGCATCGGGGGATGATTCCCATCGTCTGTGAAAACGACCGGGAGGCTTTCGCCGCCGCTTTGCGGGCCAACTGGGGAGTCGATCCCGAGCGTACCCGCTTTGTGCGGATTGCCAATACCCTGCATCTTGAGGAATTGTACGTCTCCGAGCCACTGCTGCCGGAACTCGAGGGCCTGTCTCATGTGGAAATTGTGGGAGATCCTGAGGAGCTGAAATTTGACGGGCAAGGTTACTTGATTTAAAAATTTGCGTTTGCGAAAACGCGCATTGCGGTTTGTGGAGCGCATGGCCGCAATGCGCGTTCGTGTTTGCGGCCGAATGCGCGCCCCGTCTTCCAATACCGGTTCTAAACGGTAGACTTTTCCTGCAGATGTTGAACGTTAAACAATTTGGCGTAGATGCCATCTTTCATCATGAGTTCCTGATGCGTCCCCTTCTCCTTCACTTCCCCTTCCTCGATTACCACGATTTGGTCCGCGTGAGTGATGGTCGACAAGCGGTGGGCGACAATCAGCGTCGTCCGGTTCCGGACCAGAAGATCGAGCGATTTTTGAATCAGTTGTTCCGATTCCAGATCAAGAGCCGACGTCGCTTCATCGAGAATTAAAATGTCCGGATTTTTCAAAAATACCCTGGCGATGGCAATCCGTTGTTTCTGGCCGCCCGACAGTTTCACGTCCCGTTCCCCGATTTCCGTATCGTATCCTTTCGGCAAGCCGAGTATAAATTCGTGGGCGTTCGCCGCGATGGCCGCGCGGATCATTTCTTCTTCCGAAGCGCCCGGTCTGCCAAGCATAATGTTTTCGCGAACGGTGCCGCTGAACAAAAATGAATCCTGCAACACCATTCCGATCCGGCTGCGCAGACTGTTTTGCGTGACGTCGCGGATATTTTGTCCGTCTATGCGGATTGCGCCGCGCTGAATATCGTAAAACCGCGGGATCAGCGAAATGAGCGAAGATTTGCCGCCGCCGCTCATGCCCACTAGGGCGACCGTTTGGCCCGGGTGGATCGTCAGGTTGATGTTTTTAAGCACCCAGTCTCCCTGATCGTTGTAACGGAACCATACGTTTTCAAAGTCGATCCGGCCGGACGACGATTTCAACTCCACAGCGTGCGGAGCGTCAACAATTTCATAAGGCTCCCGCATAAATTCGAGAACACGGTCGAGCGAGGCCACAGCCTGCACGAGCGTCGTTGACGATGTGACCAGCCTCCGCAGCGGATTGTATATGCGGTCCAGGTAACCGAAAAAAGCGACAAAGGAGCCCGGACTCAGTTCGCCGCGGATCACTTCATAACCTCCGTAACCGATGACCAGAAGCGGCGCAATGTCGGTTAACGTATTGATGATCGCGAAAGTGAGCGCATTCCATCGGGTCAGGGCGAGAGCGCGTTGTAAATACTTCTGGTTTTTGCCGCCGAATTGTTCGCGTTCGTAACGTTCCAGCGTAAAGCTGCGGATCACCGGAATGCCCTGGATTCTTTCATGAAGGTAACCCTGGATTTCGGCCAAAGCCTGAGAGCGGCTCCGGGACAATTCCCGCAACCGTTTGTACAAAATTTTCGACGCGATTCCGTAGAACGGAAACACGCACAAGGAAATCAGCGTCAGCACCGGGTTTAAATAAAACATGACGCCAATGGCCAGCGATAGCGTAAACAGGTCCAGCCAAATATTCATCAGACCGGTCTCTACCAGGCTGCTTGTCGATTCGACATCGTTGATGAAACGGGAAATGATTTCCCCCGCTTTGCGGTTCTGGTAATAGCGGATCGATAACTTCTGGATATGATCGTACAATTTTTTCCGCATATCGAACAAAATTTTGCTGGTTGTGAGTTGGGCGAAATATTGGCGGTAATATTCCACGGGCCAACGGACGATAACGAACAATACAAGGGCGCCCGCCAAGGTGTATGCCAGTTTTTCCGTTTTTTCCGCAACCGTCAGATCCCCCAGCAGCAAATCGTCGACGACATATTTCATGATCAGCGGCAACGTAAGCGGAATGCCGAATTTGACGATGCCGACGGCAATCGTTAGCAGGATGAGTGCCCGGTACGGTTTCACAAATTGCCAGTACGCTTTGAAGTTTTCCATCGATTCGATGCCCCCTGTTTCATCCGGACCGCCATTTTAGAAAAGTTTTTTTGAAAAAAGTGGCTCTACACCAAACATAGTGCTTGACAAAATGTAGAGCGAAAAATTGAAATGCATCTGTCCATTCCCCTAAAATGGTTGTGCCACCAATCCAACTTGAGGAATGACAGATGCACAACCAGTATACC
>Ga0207866_1001866_pt1 | contig 17616 bp, 18 predicted proteins | sample HigsolmetaAR203D_FD_184835 | JGI IMG/M metagenome (GOLD analysis project Ga0207866, IMG submission 184835) | Ionic liquid and high solid enriched microbial communities from the Joint BioEnergy Institute, USA - AR20-3-D (SPAdes) (version 2) ...
CCGAAAAGCCGCCGACACCACCCCATAAGAACGCCGACGCCGCATTCGGGAAACTCTGGTCGGGCTACGCCCTCCCGACGTTCCCCGAATGCGCCGCCAAGTGGCCTACTTTTGCGCCGCCCAATGGTCTGGTTTTGCTCCGCCGTTGACAGTCAAGCCTTCCGGCTGCGAAATCAGGCAGACGATGCAATAGATTCGGTGATCGGCATAGCCCGTGGCGGGTCTGGTGATCCGGACGAGCTGTCCGACATGGAATGCCTCTTTCATCGGCGCCTCCAATCCCTTGGGATGCGATGAACAAGCGCTTGAAGCGGTTCAGGAACACCACGCCACCTCTTCCTAGCCGCCAAGCTTCGATCTTCTTCTCGCCTCTTCCCGACTTTGGTGCGGATCAAGAATGAAGGCTGAGGCGAAACGATGGCGAATTGCCGTTTCCTCCAGCTCCGCGGCATCAGGACGCCTCCCGATTCAAGCATCGTCCAGCAGAGCGCGAATGCCCTGTGGGCGCATTCACATGCGATAGCCTTGACAATTGAAACGCTCGAGCCTCACCCGCGCGCAATGACGTGGAAGAAGCTGCCCGTCACGAAGCCCCGTCGGTGGCCGGCGGTGCCCAGGTCATTGCCTTCGGCGTCCGCGATTGCGGCAAAGGCGGCTTCCGGGCTCGTGTCGCTTCGCGTGACAGAGGCATAGTGGAATTCATGGCCCACGAGACGCTGGCCGGAGGCTCCCAGCCCTCCATGGTGAAGCAGATGCGCGACCCGGTAGCCGAGATGCATCTTCCGCTTGGCATAGCTCGTCTCGACCGGCAGGAGGCCCGCCATGGGGTGCACGCGGCCGTCCGCGTCTTCCAGGGACTGGCCCAGCACCATGTAGCCGCCGCATTCGCCATGCACCGGGCGGCTTTCGGCAAAGCTGCGGAGGCCCTCGAGAAAGCGCCGGGCTCCGGCGATCCGCCCAGCGTGAAGCTCCGGATAGCCCCCGGGCAGCCAGCAGACATCGCAGTCCGGCGGCGGCGGTTCGTCCGCGAGCGGGGAGAAGGGCACGATCTCCGCTCCCGCCTTGCGCCAGCCCGCGAGCACATGCGGATAGACGAAGGAGAAGGCCTGGTCGGAGGCGAGCGCGATGCGCTGGCCCGGCGGCGGCAGGGGGACCACGCTCTCGACCGGATCGAGCCGCGTCGGGCGGGCGAGCGCCACGAGCCGGTCGAGGTCGAGGGCGCCTTCCACCGCATCGGCCAGACGCTCGAGTCGTGCATCCAGTTCCTCGGTCTCGCCCGCCTGGACGAGGCCGAGATGGCGCTCGGGCAGGACGAGGTCGGCATTGCGCGTGAGAGCGCCGAGCACCGGCAGGCCGATGCGGGCCATGCCGTCCTCCACCAGCCGCCGATGACGTTCGCTCGCGACCTTGTTCAGCACCACGCCGGCCACCGTGATCCGCGGGTCGAAGCGGGCGCAGCCGAGGGCGACGGCGGCGGCCGATTGCGCGTGCCCGGACACGTCCAGGACGAGGATGACCGGCCAGCCGAAGAGGGCGGCGATGTCGGCACTGGCCCCCGTACGGCCGATCTCCTGGCGGATGCCGTCGAAGAGACCCATCGAGCCTTCCGCGATGACGAGATCCGCATCGCGCGCGGCCTCGGAGGCGATCGCGCCGAGCAGGGGCCCGTTCATGGCGAAGCTGTCGAGGTTGAAGCTCGGAGCACCGGTGGCGGCGGCATGGAAGGCCGGGTCGATGTAGTCCGGGCCGCATTTCACGCCGCGAACATGCAGGCCTTTGCGGGCGAGCGCCCGCTGGAGGCCGAGAACGACGGTCGTCTTGCCCGATCCAGAACGGGGCGCGGCGATGAGAAGGCCGGGGCTGATGCTCACTGGGCCGCCTCGCTTCCAAACTCGAGCAGATGATTGGCGATGGCCGAGCGGAAGGCGGCAATCGCGCCGATGGCGATGATGGCGGGGGAGCGGATGAGGCCGTCCTCGGCGAGCTTCGGCAGGGTCGCGAGCGTTCCTTCCACCACGCTTTCCTTGGCGGTCGTGGCGCCGTGCACGGCGAGCGCCGGCGTGTCGCCGGAAAGCCCGCCGTCCATGAGGTCTTTCACGATGGAAGGCAAGCTCGACACCGCCATGTAGAGCACGATGGGGGCGCCGGTCCGGGCAAGCGACGTCCATTCGATTTCTGCATCCGGAGCGGAATGGCCGGTGGCGAGGATGACCGCATGGTTCGTCTTGCGCATGGTCGCCGGCACGCCGTGGATGGCGAGCGAGGCGAGACCGCTCGAGACGCCGGGGATGATGCGGAACGGAATGCCGGCTTCCGAGAGGGCCAGCGCCTCCTCGCCGCCGCGCCCGAAGATGAACGGGTCGCCACCCTTGAGGCGCAGCACCCGCTTGCCCTCGCGGGCGAGCAGGATCAGCCGCTCGCAGATGTCGCGCTGCGCCGCCGAGGGCCGGCCGCCGCGCTTGCCGGCGAATTCCATGGCGGCGCCCTCGCGGGCAAAGGACAGGACGGCAGGATCGACCAGGGCGTCGTAGACGATGACATCCGCCGCCGCGAGGGCGTTCAGCGCATGGATCGTGAGCAGGCCGGGATCGCCCGGGCCGGCACCGACGAGCCAGACCGTGCCAGGGGCAAAGGGGGGCGAGAGGCGGGAGAGGTCGGTCATGCGGGCCTCCGGCCGTGACCGGCGATCACGATGCGGCTATTGGAATTCATGGTGACGATGTAAGAGGGCGTATGGACGAGAGTAAACCCGCCGGATCGTTGCGCCGTGGCTGGACCACGGGCGCCTGCGCTACGGCGGCGGTCAAGGCGGCCTATTGGGGCTGGCTGACCGGCGATTTCCCGGATCCGGTGGAGATCGTGCTCCCGGGCGGAGCGCGTCCCGCCTTTTCCCTGGCGCTCATGGAGCCGGTCGAAGGCGGAGCGCGGGTGGGAATCGTCAAGGATGCGGGCGACGATCCGGACGTGACCCACGGCGCTCTGGTGGTCGCAACCGTTCGGGCCGGCGCGCCGGGATCGGGCGTGACCTTCCGGGCGGGCGAGGGCGTCGGCACCGTTACCCGCGCCGGGCTGCCCTTGCCGCCGGGAGAGCCCGCCATCAATCCCGCGCCGCGCCAGATGATCCGCGACAACCTGGATGAGGCGGCACGCAGCCTCGGCGGGCCCATCGATATCGAGGTCGAGATCTCCATTCCGGGCGGCGAGGCCATTGCCCAAAAAACCCTCAACCCGCGGCTCGGCATCCTGGGCGGGCTGTCGATCCTCGGCACCACCGGCGTGGTGGTGCCCTATTCGTGCTCGGCCTGGATCCACAGCATCTATCGCGGCATCGACGTGGCTCGCGCCGGCGGTCTCGACCATGTGGCGGGCGCGACGGGCTCCACGTCCGAGAAGGCCGTGCAGGCCCTGCATGACCTGCCGGACCACGCCCTCATCGATATGGGCGATTTCGCCGGCGGCATGCTGAAATATCTGCGCCGCAACCCGGTGCCCAAGGTCACCATCGCGGGCGGCTTCGCCAAGATGACCAAGCTCGGCCAGGGCCTGCTGGACCTGCATTCGCGCTCCGGCACGGTCGATCTCGCCTGGCTCGCCGAGCGTCTTGCCGAGGCCGGCGCCGAGCCCTCCGTCGTCAAGGAGGCGCGCCAGGCCAACACGGCGCTCGAAGTGCTGGAGACCGCAAAAAGCCTCGGCCTTCCGCTCGCGGACGTGGTGGCGCAGCATGCGTGGCGCACGGCCGCCAAGGCCCTGCGCGGCGCGGACATCGCGCTGGAAATCATGGTGTTCGACCGCAAGGGCGAGCTCGTCGGCCGCGTGCCGTTCCATCCGGTCGCCTGAAGCCGCGCGTCTCATCGGCTGTCCTCGCAGGCGCTGGGGCGGAAGCGGCGGTCGTAACCGGTCGAATAGAGGGCGCTGTCGCGGAAGTCTTTTGCTGCAAGCGTCTGTCCGACCAGGATCAGCGCCGTGCGTTCCAGTTTCTCGGCGCGGACCATGGCGGCAATCGTGCCAAGGGTGCCCTTGATCACCCGCTCGTCCGGCCAGGAGGCGCGCCAGACCACCGCGGCCGGGCAATCGGCGCCGTAAGAGGGCAGCAGGTCCTCGACCACCTGCTCGATCACGTGGATCGAGAGGTGGATGGCGAGCGTCGCCTTCGTCTGCGCGAAGGTGGCAAGCCGCTCCGTCTCCGGCATGGCGGAGGCCCGACCCGAGGTGCGGGTGAGAACCACCGATTGTCCGACCTCCGGCACCGTCAGCTCGCGCCCGAGCGCCGCCGCCGCCGCCGCGAAGGCGGGGACGCCAGGTGTGATCGTATAGGGAATGCCGAGCGCATCGAGCCGCCGCAACTGCTCGCCCATCGCGCTCCAGATCGAGAGATCGCCGGAATGGAGCCGCGCCACGTCCTCAGCATTCTCATGCGCCCGCACATACTCGGCCGTGATGGCATCGAGATCGAGGGGAGCCGTATCGACGAGCCGTGCGCCGGGCGGACACCAGGACAGGATTTCCGGCGGCACGATGGACCCGGCATAGAGGCAGACGGGGCAGCTTTCGACGAGCGTGCGCCCGCGCACGGTGATGAGATCGGCAGCGCCGGGGCCTGCGCCGATGAAATGGATGGTCATGGGCCGGTCTCCAGACGCGCGAGGGCACAGGTGGCAGAGGGGGAGGCGATGCGTTCCAGGATGAGTTCGGCCCGGGACCCCGCGGCTGCGAGCGCCGCCGCTTCCGCCACCGAGCCGATCCCATGCGCGGCAATGGAGCGGGCGGATTGCGTGCGCACGCGCGGCGCCGCTTCTGACAGGGCGGGCTCCGCAACGGAGGCGGCGACGACATTGAGCCGACGGGCCGCTTCCGTGAAGGCGGGAAGGGCGGCGAGCGCTTCGACGGTCGCAAGCTTTCCGAGCGCATCGGCTGCGATTGCAGCGCGATCCAGCGCCTGCTCCACCAGCGCCACGATCTCGTCGGCGGCGACGCTGCGCCTGAATCCTATGCCTGCCACGATCATGGCTTTGTCACCACCCACTGCGTGACGGGCATCGCCGCCCGCCAGCCGTGCATGCCGCCGACGGCTTCGAGACGCGAGACCGCCAAGCGCCGCATGGTGCCGCCATGGCGGGCGTAGAGCATGCCGAGAAGTGTCTCGGTTTCCAGCGTCACGGCATTGAGGACGAGGCGTCCGCCCGGTTTCAGCGCCGCCCAGGCCGCCTCGAACACGCCGGGTTCCGACGCGCCGCCGCCGATGAAGATGGCATCCGGCGCGGGAAGGTCGGCCAGGGCTTCCGGCGCGCGCCCGATACGGATGTCCAGCGCCGTCGCCCCGAGCTCGAGCGCGTTGCGGCGCGCCCGTTCGGCGCGTTCCGGGCGCTCCTCGATCCCGATGCAGCGGTTGCGCGGATGGCGCAGGCACCATTCGATGGCGATGGAGCCCGCACCCAGGCCGATGTCCCACAGCAGCTCGCCGGCCCGGGGCGCCAGCGCCGCCAGGGTCAGGGCACGGATCTCGGCCTTGGTGAGCTGGCCGTCGTTCTCGAACCAGGAATCGGGGAGACCGGGTGCGAGGGGGACGATGCGGGCGTCCCCCGTCGCCACGATCTCGAGGGCGATGGTGTTGAGCGGATCGATGTCGGCGATGGTAAAATCGTTCGCCACCGTATGGCGGATGCGTTCGCGCGGGCCGCCCATGGCTTCCAGCACCGTGATCGTCGAGGCGCCCAGGCCGTGCGCTTTCAGGAGCTCCGCGAGTTGGCCTGGCGTCGAGCCGTCCCAGGACAGCACGAGGAGGCGCGCTCCAGGCTGGAGGGAGGGAATGACCCGCTCCAGGGCCCGGCCGTGCAGGCTCAGGCATTCGCAATCCGGCAGCGACCAGCCCATCCGCGCGGCTGCGAGGCTGAAGGCGGAAGGCTGCGGAAAGCAGACGATCTCATCGGCAGGAACCAGCCGTGCCAGCTCCGCGCCGACACCGTAATGGAACGGGTCGCCCGTCGCGAGAACGCAGGTCGGCTGGCCCCGGCGGGCGAGGATCATCGAATAGCCATCGGAGAAGGGGCTCGGCCAGGTTTGCGTCTGCGCGGACAGAGGCGCTACGAGGGCGAGATGGCGGACACCGCCGATCACGAACTCCGCCCGGTCAAGCGCGGCGAGCGCTGCGGAGGAAAGCCCCGCGCGCCCGTCCTCGCCGATGCCGATGACGGTGAGCCAGGGAGCGTTCGGCGCCATGCTCGACTTAGCGCTAGAATTCGGGGAAAAGGGGCTCATGCGCATCCTCATTCTGGGCGGCACTTCCGAAGCCTCCGCACTCGCGGCGAGGCTTGCTGGCCAATCCGCCTTCCGCCCGCTTCTGTCCATGGCCGGCCGCACCAGCGACCCGCGCCCCCTGCCGGTCCCGACCCGCATCGGCGGCTTCGGCGGCGTGGAGGGGCTCGCCCGCTTCCTGGCGCAAGAGCGGATCGAGGCGGTGATCGACGCGACTCATCCCTTCGCGGCCGCGATGTCCCGCAACGCGGCCGAGGCCTGCGCGCAGGTGCAGGTTCCGCTGCTCGCCCTGCGTCGTCCGCCCTGGGTGCCGCAGGAGGGCGACCGGTGGATCGAGGTCGCGTCCATGGAGGAGGCCGTCCGCGCCTTGGGAGACATCCCTCGCCGCGTCTTTCTCACCGTCGGTCGTCTCGAGCTTCCGCCCTTCGCAGCCGCGCCGCAGCACACCTTTCTCGTGCGCACCATCGAGCCGATCGGCGAGGCGTTGCCCGTGCCGCACGTCATCGCCATCCGCGACCGCGCGCCCTTCGACGAAGCGGCCGAGCGGGCGCTCATGGAGCGCGAGCGCGTCGAGGTGGTGGTGACGAAGAACTCCGGCGGGGCCGCGACCTATCCGAAGATCGCGGCGGCGCGGGCTCTCGGCCTTCCGGTCATCGTCGTGGCGCGGCCGGAGAAGCCCCGCGGCGTCGAGGAGGTCGCAACCGCCGATGCGGCCTTCGATTGGCTGGAGGGCCGTCACGGCCGCACCCCGTAGGACCGCGGCGTGTAGACGAAAGGCGCCTTGCCCTCGGGCCGCTCGATCAATCGCGTGGTGCTCGCGCCGATGATCACGATAGTGGACATGTCGGCCATGGAGGCCTCCACCTCGGAGAGCGGCAGAATCCTGATCCGCTCGTCCGGACGCATGACGGCGCGCGCCAGGATGATCGGCGTGTCGGAGCCGCGCGTCTCGGCGACGATCTTGAACGCCGCGCCGAGCTGCCAGGGCCGGGCGGAGGAGATCGGGTTGTAGAGCGCTACGACGAAATCGGCGGCGAGCGCCGCACGCAGCCGCGCCTCGACGACCTCCCAGGGCTTCAGGTTGTCGGAAAGCGACATGGCGCAGAAATCGCCGCCGAGCGGCGCGCCCACGCGGGCGGCGGCGGCGAGCATCGCCGTGATGCCGGGCTCCACGCGGATGTCGAGGCTGCGCCAAATCGGATCGCCGTTCTCCACCGCCTCGAACACGGCCGCCGCCATGGCAAACACGCCGGGATCGCCGCCGGACACCACGGCCACGCGGGAGCCTTTCGCGGCAAGATCCAGCGCGAAGCGCGCGCGGTCGAGTTCGACGCGATTGTCAGACGCGTGGCGGCGCTGACCCGGCCGTTCCGGCACGCGGCCCACATAGGGTCCGTAGCCGACGAGATCGGTAGCGGAGGCGAGCGCCTCCGAAGCCGCGGGCGTCAGAAAGCGCGGATCGCCCGGGCCGAGGCCCACGATGGTGACGCGCCCCGTCATACGCGCCTCCCTTGTCCCGGCACGATGATGAGCGAGAAATAGGGAGCGTCGAAATCCTCAGGGAGTTCAGGCAGCGGGACGATCCTTTCCTCCGCCATGGTGGCGCGCTCCACATAGATCGCGCGCTCCAGGAGCCCGGCAGAAGCCAGCGCTGCGCGAACCTTCGGCAGGTTGCGTCCGAGCTTCATCACCACGGCCGCATCGGTGCCGGAGAGGCGCCGCGTCAGCTCCGCCTCGGGCAGCGTGCCGGGGACCACGGTGAGGACGTCGTCGCCCCAGGTGATCGGGGCGCCGGCGCGGGTCCAGGCGCCTGACATGGCTGTGACAGCCGGTACCACTTCAATTGGAATGCGGTCTTTCAGACGCCACCAGAGATGCATGAAGGAGCCGTAGAAGAAGGGATCTCCCTCGCAGAGCACGGCAACGGTACGCCCGGCCTCGACCTCGGCGAGGATCCGCGCCGCCGCTCCCTCATAGAAGGGGTTGAGGGCTGCCGCGTAGTCACGATGATCGGCCGGGATCTCCGTCGTCACCGGATAGACGAGGGCGATTTCCCGGTCAGGATTCTGTCCGACCACGGCATCCGCGATGACGCGCGCATTGCCGCGCCGCCCGCGCTTGCAGAAATGAACGAGCCGGTCGGCGCTCTCCAGCACCTTGCGGGCGCGCACGGTCATGTAGTCCGGGTCGCCGGGGCCGAGCCCCAGGCCGAAGAAGCGGATGGAGCATTCCGTCATGCCTCGCCTCACTCGACCGGGTTCGCGAGGGCATTGACCGCCGCGGCCGCCATGGCGCTGCCGCCGCGCCGTCCGTGGACGACGAGGTACGGCACGCGGCCGTCCCGGGCCAGCGCCTCCTTGGATTCCGCCGCCCCGATGAAGCCGACCGGAATGCCGATCACGGCGGCGGGCTTGGGCGCGCCGGCATCGAGCATTTCGAGCAGGCGGAAGAGGGCGGTGGGCGCATTGCCGAACACCACGAGGGCGCCTTCCAGCCGCTCGCGCCACAGCTCCATGGCGGCGGCCGAGCGGGTGTTGCCGAGCTCCGCGGCGAGCGCCGGAACGCGCGGATCGTCGAGGGTGCAGATCACCTCGTTGTTCGCCGGCAGTCTTGCGCGGGTGATGCCGTTCGCCACCATCTTGGCATCGCACAGGATCGGCGCACCGCGCTTGAGGGCGGCCTCCGCGGCTTCCGCAAAATCGGGCGAGAGATCGATATCGGCCGGCAGGTCCGTCATGCCGCAGGCATGGATCATGCGCACGACGACGCGCTCCGCCGTGCCGGAAAAGCGCGAAAGGTCCGCCTCGGCGCGGATGATCGCAAAGGAGCGGCGGTAAATTTCCGCGCCCTCGCGGATGTAATCGCGGGAGGTGCTCATCGCGGGCTCCCCGGAAAGGCGCGGCGCAGGTCGTCCAAAGTCTTTAGAGGCAATAGGCGGGTCATGAGATCGTCGACGGAAAGGTGAAGGGAGGCCGCATCGCGGCTGGAGCCGTTCGGCACCACGTCATAGCGGCCATCGCCGCGGCCCACCAGAGTGAGATCGGCCTTGCCGGGATGGGCGCAGCCTTTCGGGCAGCCGGACACGTGAAGGGAGGCGCCTTGAGCGAGAAGGCCCGTGCAGGCCTTCGCGATCCGCAGGGCATCGGCGGAGGCGGGCGTCATGGCGCCCGCGCAATCCGGCTTGCCGGGGCAGGCGAGCAGGGAGAGGCGCGGGTCAGACGGATCGGTGATGAAGCCGGTGCGGCCGGCCTCATCGATCAGCGAGGATACGTGATGGCCCGCAATGTCCGGCAGCATCACGCCGCGCGTGAAGGACAGGCGGATTTCTCCGGTGCCGAAGCGCTCGCTCCAGGCCGCCGCGTGATCCAGTTGCCCGGTGCTGCAGCGGCCGAAGGGAAGGGCGAGGAGAACGGCCTGCCCGTCTTCAAGCGGCATGGCGCCCGCGCGAGGGGCCATGGGGCGCCGGCGCGGAGCCGGGCATGGTTCGAGGGCGGCACGTTCCGCCAGTTCGCGAAGAAGATCGGGCTGAAGATCGCGCAGCCGCCGGGTTTCGGTCCGGCCCGTGCGCCTCATGGCCGCAAAGCCCGAGAGGATCATGTGAACGGCTTCCGGCGCCCGGGCGAGGGACGCCGCGCCGATCCCATGCAAGCCGTTGGATGAAGGCACGCCGAAAGCCATGGCGGCGTCCTCGCCTGTCGCCACCAGATGAAGATCGGCGCCGATGGCATCGAGCGGCATCGAGCCGCCGCCATCGACAGCCACGAAGAACTTTGCGGGCAGACCCTCGATGGCATGGGCTGCATTTTCGATGGCCTGCGCCAGGGCGAGGGTATCGCAGCGGTCGCGCGGATCGAGACCGGCGAGCGGCGAGAGAACGGTCAGACGGTTCGGGCCTTCGCCCTCGGGCTCGACCAGGCTTTCGCGGTCGACGAGGGCGAGCAGGTCGGGATAGGTGTCGTCGCTGACGCCGCGGATCTGCAGGTTGCCCCGGGCGGTGATGTCGAGATGGCCGTTGCCGTACTGCCGCGCAGCCTCGGCGATGAGCCGCGCCTGACCGGCGGTGAGCCTGCCGCCGAACGGGTGCAGGCGCACGAGCAGGCCGTCGCCGGTTGCCATCGGGCGGCGTACGCCCGGACACCAGCCGCGACGGCGCGCGATGTGGCCGTGAGCGCTCATTCGGCGGCCTCCTTCCGGTCATCGTCGAAGAAGGCTGCAACGGAATTGAGGCGGCTCTCCCACAGACCCCGCCGGCGCGCATCGGCAAGCCGGTCTTGGATGGCCTGGGCGGCGGCGGGATTGGCAGCGGTAATCTGCTGCCAGACCTGCTCGTCCGCGATCAGGGCCGTGAAGACGAGATCGAGAGCCGTGGCGGGAACGGCATCCGTCGTGGCGGCGAAGGCGAAGAGAGCATCCACCCCTTGGGCGATTTCCGCCGCGCCGCGCCAGCCATGGCGCAGCTGGCCCGCGATCCAGCGCGGATTCGTCAGGCGGCCGCGCACGAGCCGGTCGATATCTTCCTCAAGGGTGCGGGCTTTCGGAGCCTCGGGGCGGCTCGTGTCCAGGCTGTAGAGGGCCGGGGACGCGCCCAGCGCCTGGGCCGCCGCGGCGAAGCCGCCGATGGCATCCGCCGCCGAGTCGCCGTCGAGAATGTCGCGCTCGGCCACATCGCTCACATGGACGAAGGCCTCGGCCTGTTCGACCCTTTGCGGAAAGCTCTCATCGGCCTGCGCTTCGCCGCCGGCGCCGAAGGCATGGGAGGTGCTGTCGAGATAGGTGCGACCGAGATCGCGCTTCGTCCTCCATTCGCCGTCGAGCGCCTGCGCCGACACGCCCGCGCCATAGGTGCCCGGCGCCGATCCGAACACGCGCGAGAGCGTCTCGCCGCGTCGCCGTGCGGCGGCGAGTTCGTTCCACTCGTCCTCCTCCTCGAGCGCGGCGACCGCGCGGGCGGCCCGGTCGAGCAGGGCGATCTGATCCGGGAACGTGTCCCGGAAGGCGCCGGAGACCCGGACCGTCACATCGGCGCGGGGGCGGTCGAGGAGCGGCTGCGGCACGATCTCGAAGCCGGTCACGCGGGTGGAAGCATGGTCCCAGGTCGGGCGCACGCCCATGAGCGCGAGCGCGTGGGCGATATCCTCGCCGCCGGAGCGCAGCGTCGGAGAGGCCCAGAGATCCATCACGATGCGGCGCGGCCAGTCGCCTTCTTCCTGCAGATGGCGGCGCACCACCTCCGCCGCAGCACGCCAGCCGAGTTCGGTGGCGGCGCGGGTCGGGATCGAACGCGGATCGAGAGTCGCGAGATTGCGGCCGGTGGGCAGAACGTCTTTCTGGCCGCGCGAGGGCGAGCCCGAAGGGCCGGGGACGACGAAGCGACCGTCGAGGGCTTTCAGCAAGCCTTCACGCTCACCGGCGGCGCATGTCTTGAAACCGTCGGGGGCGCTGCCGAAGACATGCAGGCCGTCGCGGATCGTGACCTCGCCGAGATCGCAGAGATGGGCATCGAGCCGGGTCAGGGCTTCGTCCATCGGCATGCCGTCATCGACGCCGCAGGCGGCAGCAAGTCCGCTCGTCCGAGCACGCTCCAGAATCTCGTTCGCGACGAGTTCCGCCCGGCCGGGATGGAGCACCTGGGCGGATGAGAACTCCTCGACCAGCTCGCGCAGGGCGGCGGCCTCGCCGTGCAGGCCCGCTTCGCTCGTCTGCGGCGTGAGATGGCCGATGGTGACGGCGCCGATCCGGCGCTTGGCGGGAGCCGCCTCGCCTGGATCGTCGACGATGAAGGGATAGATCACCGGAACCGTGCCGATGGCGAGGCGCGGCCAGCATCGGCCTGAGAGCGCCACCGCCTTGCCCGGCAGCCATTCGGTGGTGCCGTGGGTGCCCAGATGCACGAGGGCGTGGATCTTCTCCAGGACCCTCAGACCGCAATAGAAGGCGAGATAGCCGTGGCTCGGAGGACATTCGGGATCGTGATAGAAGCCCTTGCGGTCGAGGCCGTGCCCCCGGTCGGGCTGCAGCGCCACGAGGACGTTGCCCGCACGCATGGCGCGGAAGCGGAACCTGCCGTTCCCGAAGGCAGGATCGTCCTCGACACGGCCCCAGCGCTCGTCGATCGCGGCGCGCTGCTCCTCCGGCAGCGTGTCGAGCCACGCGCGATAGACGACAAGCGGCACATCGAAGGATGCTTCGCCTTCGGTGAGGCGCGGCATCAGGTCGTCGGCCGTGAAATCACGCGCGGCGTCGTAACCGGCATCGCGCAGCAGATCGAGGATCGCGCAGGCGCTGGCCGGCGTGTCGAGCCCCACCGCGAAGCCGGCGCGGCCGCCGCGCGCAGGGTAATCCGAGAGAACGAGCGCCAGCCGCCGCTCAACGCGAGGCGTGCGGGCGAGGCGAATCCATGCGGCCGCCATGTCGGCGACCGCATCGATGCCGGATCCGTCCGGCGCCTGCACGCGACGGGAGAAGGCAAGCGCCGGGTCGGCCGCTTCCTCCGCCTTGAACGAGACCGGGCCAGCCACGATGCGTCCGTCGAATTCAGGTAACGCGATCTGCATGGCGAGATCGGCGGCGGAGAGACCGCGCGGAGAGGCTTCCCAGGCCTCCCTCGTGCTGCCGACCGGGATGGCCTGAAGGATCGGGCAATCGGCTTCGTCGAGCACGAAATCCGCATCGTCGCGGGACGAGAAGGCGGTCGTCGTGATGACGATGTCGGGACGGCGCGCTCGAATTGCGCTCCGAGCGACTGCAAGCGCTTCCGGATCCTTCAGGCTCGACACGGCGAGCACGAGCGAGTCGATGCCGCGCTCGTCGAGCGCCGCCGACAGAGCCTCGATGGCCTGCGTGTCGCCGGAGAGAACGGCGGAGCGATAGACGAGAAGATAGGCGAGGGGGCGTTCGCCGGAGAGGCGGGCAAGCAGGGCTTCGGGCGAGACGATGGGGCCAATCTCTCCTCCCCCTTGTGGGGAGGAGTTGGAGGTGGGGGTGCCGGCGCCTGTCCCGGATAGGCTATCGCTCACACCCCCACCCTTGATCCCTCCCCGCAAGGGGGAGGGAAAGGAGCCTGCGCTTTCAGAGGCGTTCAATCTCCTTGCCACCCACACGAAAGCACGCGGCACGACGCGCGGCGGCTCGATGACCTGATCCGTCTCACCGATCTCAACACCGATACGCGCGAGAAGCCGGCGCATGTTGTCGATGCCGCCGGCCTGGAAATAGGCTTCCAGTTCATTGCAGAGCGCTTGTGGAACGGTCGCATAGGCCGCAAGCCGCGGATCGGGGCGGTCGTCGCCGGGCAGCACCGCGAGCTTCACGCCGCGGGAGCGGCAGGTCTCGGCGAGGCGTTCGATGCCGTAGCGCCAGTAATCGAGCCCGCCGAGGCAGCGCACGAGGACGAAGCGGGCTTTCGCGGCTGTCTTGTCGATGTAGAGATCGACGGAAAGAGGATGGCGCAGGCGGCGCAACGAGGCGAGGCGGAGCGAGGCTCCGCGCCCTTTCAGACGATGCGCAGCCGCCAGCGCGCCGAGGTCACTGTCCGCAAAGGAGAGGACGACGATATCCCCCGGGGGCTGCTGGAGGTCGATGGCCTCCTGGCCCTCATCGAGGGAGACCGTTGTGACCGGAAGGAGGTGCATGTCATCCCGCGCGTAAAGCAGCCTCGACGGCCTTCACGTCGAAGCCTTTCAGGCCGATCACGACCATGCGTCCGTCCCGCGCCTCGCCGGCCTTCCACGGCCGATCGAAATGGTGAGCGATGCGCTGGCCGACGCCCTGGACCACGAGGCGCATGGGCCTGCCGTCAACGGGCGCGAAGCCCTTGATGCGCAGCACGCCGGCCGCCTCCGCCGCGCGCTCGACGCGGGCGACGAGCGCCTCCGGCGTGGCGACGGGATCGACGGGGATGGCGACGCTCTCGAAATCGTCGTGGTCGTGATCCTCGGCCGTCTCGTGATGCGAGGGGCGGGATTCGAGATCGGCCTCTGCGGCCGCGCCGAGGCCCAGCAGCACTTTCGGGTCCACCTTGCCGTGCGCGGTTTCGATCACCTTCACGGCGCGGGGCAAATGCGCGTTGATCTCGGCGACAACCTTGCCCTTGTCGCCGGCCTGCATCTGGTCGGTCTTGTTGAGAATGATGAGGTCGGCGCAGAGGAGCTGGTCCTCGAACACCTCCTCCAGCGGGTTCTCGTGATCGACGGAGGTGTCGGCGGCGCGCTGGGCTTCGAGCGCCTCCGGATCCTCCGCGAAGGCGCCGGAGGCGACCGCCGGGCCGTCGACCACGGCGATCACGCCGTCGACCGTCACGCGGGAGCGGATGTCCGGCCAGTTGAAGGCGCGAACCAGGGGCTTCGGCAGGGCCAGGCCCGAGGTTTCGATCAAGATGTGTTCGGGCGGGTTCGGCCGGTTGAGGAGCGTGTTCAGGGCCGGGACGAAATCGTCGGCCACCGTGCAGCACAGGCAACCGTTCGGGAGTTCGACGATGTCATCCTGCGTGCAGCCTTCAATGCCGCAGCCCTCGATGAAGGAGCCGTCGAAGCCGAGATCGCCGAACTCGTTGACGAGGACCGCAAGGCGGCGCCCGCCCGCATTTTCCAAAAGGTGGCGCACCAGAGTGGTTTTGCCGGCTCCCAAGAAACCGGTGATGATCGTGCAGGGGATCTTTCGAAGATCGCTCATGAAAGCTTGCCTTTCGGCGGCTTTTCCTCAAGCCGCGCTGTTTGCCTTGAAAGGGGGAATGCGGGCGACCACGCCTTTGCGGAAGGCCTCAGGCCGCTCGCGCCAGGGCACGAGGCCGTCGGACGTCGCCGCATAGCGGCGCAACCCGTCGAGGATGGTCTCGACCGAGGTCTCGGCATTCAGGTCGCCATAGATATAGGTCCAGCGCCCGCGACCGGAGACCGCGATGGTGCAGGGCCGCTTGCAGACGGACAGGCACTCGACCGCCTCCAACCGCACCTTCGGCGCGTCGGGATGCTGAAGCGCCTCCGTCAGGGCCCGGTGGAGGATCGCACCGGGCCGGAGCGCCTTGTCGTCCGGGCCACCCGCCTGGCGGCAGGTGACGCAGACATGCAGGCAGATCTCCTCATGGGTTGAGGTCATCGCTCTTGGGCCGATCCGCTCAGGCGAAGGCGGGCAGGGCCAGGGTCGCGACGCCCGTCACCAGGACCGCGAGACCCGCGAGGCGGACCTGCAGCGAGGGAGCGGCCAGCGAACCTTTCGCGAGAGAGCGGGCGACGAAGGCGATGCCCGTCGTCAGGGCCGTCTGAACGACGACGAGGCCGACGAGATAGGCGGCAAGCGGCGTGGTTTCCGCGCCGATGATCGATTCTCCCAGGGTATAGCCGTGCACGGCGCCGCCGGCGGCGAAGAGGGCCGCGATCAGGGCGTAGGGCAGGGTGGTACGCATGGTGGCTGCGATGCCGATGACGACGACGCTCAGCGCCACGAGCAGTTCGGCACGGGGCAGATCGGCGCTTGCAAGGTGCAGGCCGACGCCGGCTGCCATGGCCACGACCCAGAAGGCGGGGAGCGTGAGGCCGCGGGCGAAGCGCGCGGAGACGAGGCCGACGCCGACGAGGGCGGCGAGGTGATCGAGGCCGATGACCGGATGGCCGAGGCCCGAGAGCAGGCCCTGAACGAGGGTGGAAGGCGTCTGGCCGTCCATGGCGTGATGGGCCAGGGCGGGTGTCGCGGCGACAACGCCGGTAAGCGTCAGGGCAAGGAGGCGGGGCTTGGGCAGAATCGGTGCAGTCATCGTTCTCTCCGTCGGGAGACTCGTGTTGGGGGTCTGTTGCACTTCCACGGACGGAACCGAACGACGGGAGGTCATTCGACTACGGTCACCATCGGCACACCCCGTCCGACAGACCCGATAGAAGCAAAGGCTGACGGCAGGTCTCCTGGCTCGCGGGTCGATGCTTTTCGCCGCCTTCCCGGGCATTTCAGAGCCCAGTGGCCTATGGAGCGAAGGCTCGCCGCTTACAGTTGCGGGGGCAGCTGCGGTGTCTCACCGCATTCCCTTTTCACCCCGTCGCCGGGGCACCGTCGTTACCATGCTTACCGGGGGCAGGGGCATCTTTCAAGCCTGAGCGTCGAAATCGTCCAGCCTTGAAATCCGGACCGGGGGTGTTCATGGTGCGACCCCTCCACAGGAAGCAGGATGCCATGACCCCGGACGAAGAGGCGCGCCACCGCGCCAAGATGATCAAGCGCAAGGAAGTGCAGGACCGGGAGGTCGCCTCGAAGACCATCGAGAAGGGGCTCCTCATCGTCCATACGGGCCCCGGCAAGGGCAAGTCGACGGCGGCCTTCGGGCTCATGCTGCGGGCGCTCGGCCGCGGGTTCCATGTCGGCGTGGTGCAGTTCATCAAGGGCGCCTGGGAAACCGGCGAGCGAATGGCCTTCGACCGCTTCGCCGATCAGATCGAGTGGCACACCATGGGCGAAGGCTTCACGTGGGAGACGCAGGACCGCTCCCGCGACGTGGCGGCGGCGGAGCGCGCCTGGGCCAAGGCGAAGGAGCTGATGGCCCGCGAGGACATCCGCCTCCTGGTGCTCGACGAGCTCAACATCGCGCTGCGTTACGAGTACCTGGACCTGGCCGAGGTGGTCGAGACCCTGAAGCGGCGCCGGCCCGATCTCCACGTGGTGGTCACCGGCCGCAACGCCAAGCCGGAACTGATCGAGGCCGCCGATCTCGTGACCGAGATGACCCTGGTGAAGCATCATTTCGCCGCCGGGGTGAAGGCGCAGGAAGGCGTGGAGTTCTAGATGCGCGCGCTCATGGTGCAGGGCACCGGCTCGAATGTCGGCAAGTCGCTCCTGGTGGCGGGCCTGTGCCGGGTCTATGCGCGCAAGGGTTTGAGGGTGAGGCCCTTCAAGCCGCAGAACATGTCGAACAATGCCGCCGTGACGGCCGATGGCGGCGAGATCGGCCGCGCCCAGGCGCTCCAGGCGCGGGCCGCCGGTGTCGCGCCCAGCGTCCATATGAACCCGGTGCTGCTCAAGCCCCAGAGCGAGATCGGCGCGCAGGTGGTGGTGCAGGGCCGCGTCGTCGGGACCGCGAAGGCGCGGGAGTACCTGAGAACGGCGAACGCTTGCTGCGCGATCTGGCCGCGATGCGGCCGCTGCCGGCATCGCCCTTCGAGGCCTGCGACCAGGCCAGCGGCTGGGTCTCCTCGCAGGCGCTGGTGCGCTACAGGACCAACGACTACTCCGTTCCGGTCGCCTTCGGCTACCAGGACTGAACCGCGCCGGGATTGCCGGAGGCATTTTGGTTTGAGTCACGCTGCCATGGCCGGCTCTTCGAGCATAGCGTAGTAGCGCTCCTCGGCTTCGGCCGGCGGGATATTGCCGATGGGCTCCAGCAGC
>Ga0207866_1001868_pt1 | contig 17573 bp, 11 predicted proteins | sample HigsolmetaAR203D_FD_184835 | JGI IMG/M metagenome (GOLD analysis project Ga0207866, IMG submission 184835) | Ionic liquid and high solid enriched microbial communities from the Joint BioEnergy Institute, USA - AR20-3-D (SPAdes) (version 2) ...
TCGGGTAATGGATGTTTTACCAGCTCCGGAAGGAGCCGTTATAATGATGATTTTTTTATTAGCAGAAGCCATAGCACAAATTACGGTATTTGCACCCGGAGTAAAAAATTTGAATAATGGGTTTTTCCATATGCTTATTTACTTCAGCTTAGTTATATTTCTGAAGCCTAGAAAGTAGGAATAAGCCTTCCTATCTCCATCGCTATTCCATCATTCTCATAACTAAATGATCGGCCTTATATGAGGCTTATTATATTAAGTTTAAAAGTTCTATTGGTATAGAATTGTATAGAAACCCTCTTGTTAAAAAATAAATAACCAACACGTCCTCCAATATTTAGCGGAATTGAGAATTGTAAGGATGCGACAGGTGTGTATTGTTTTTCAATTAGTTATGTGAATTTCTTTGCTTTAGTTCAAAATAGTAACAAAAAAAGTTTTGTTATTAATAGAAAGTTTGTAAATTGGTCGGCCAAACAACTGGTCGACCAATTTTATAAAGGAAATGATCAGATAAATAGAATCGGAGATTCCGATACGAAAATTGCTTGTTATATGAAAAAAATTAAAAGACTGCTTTTATTATTTTGTCTGTTTCTACAAGTGCAGGCTTTTGCCCAACAAACGGTGCACGGAACCGTAACTGATTTACAAACAGGGGAGCCTATTGCGGGAGCATCTATAACGTTGACAGGAGTAAAAACGCCCATTAGTACACAAACCAAGGACGACGGAACCTTTGTCCTCAAGGTCTCCTCCCTTCTTAATGCTCGATTAATGGTATCAGCTATCGGGTACAATACTCAACTGGTAGAAGTTAATGGACAAGAAAATGTTTCGATTAAACTGGAAGCAACAGCCACAGTGTTAGACGATGTGGTGGTAATTGGTTACGGAGAACAAAAAAAATCGCATTTAACAGGTGCTGTAGCCAAGTTAAAGAACGAGAACCTAGATGAAATTCCGGCATCAAGTATCGATCGTATGTTGATTGGGAAGATGGCGGGGCTTACAGTGCAAAATCTGACTTCCGAAACCGGAGTTTCTCCAAGGATTCGGGTTCGTGGGCTAAGTTCTATTAGTGCTGGCGCAGATCCTTTGGTTGTAGTAGATGGCCATCCGATGCCCGACGGGCTTGCCGCGGTTAACCCGTTTGATGTGGAATCTGTTGAAGTATTAAAAGATGCTGCTTCTGCGGCAATATATGGTTCTCGAGGAGCAAATGGAGTGATTCTGATTACTACGAAAAGTGGCAAATCGAACAAACCGAAATATACTTTAAAGGCCTACTATGGAATTAAAGATGCCTATAAGCTACACCCGGTGATGACCACTCGAGAGTACACTGAAAAACTCTATGCCGAAGCAGCGATGCGAGCAAACGACCCCACAGTTCCTGCCAACCGGGTAAATTTAATTTCTGCTCAAGAAAAGGCACGTTATCTTGTTGAAAGTGTTTTAAGCAACGGACAAAGCACCAATTGGCAAAAAGAGGGACTTCAAACAGCGGGAATCTACAATATTCAATTAGGAGTTGCGGGTGGAAAGGAAATTAAATATTTCGTTTCCGGAAATTATCAGCAGGATGATGGTATTATGAATCATAATGAATTTAACCGAATCAACTTTAGAACTAAGATCGATGGTAATCTTGGAAGAAAAGTAAAATTTGGTGTGAATCTCAATCCCTCCTACTCCAAAACAATTCGCCCAACTACCAATTTTACCGACTACTATCGCTTCTATTCCGGGTTGCCTGTATATCATACTGTGGCAACAGCCGCTTTTGTAAATCAAAACGAGCAATGGAAAGATATTCGACCTGGTGACTGGGCTCAACCTCGCCATTTCTCGAATCTCACATATGCCGGATACATGCCCGACGGCACTTTTTGGGATAGTAACTTGGATCCCGGACTCACTGGCGGAAAGGTAAGTCCCTTTTCTTCTTCCAATAATACTCCAAAATCGATCGCTGATCGTCAAAGTAACATTACGAATAATTATCGATTACAATCAGGAGGAAATTTGAGTTTAGATCTTGCAAGAGGATTGGTGCTTAAAACTAGCGGAAGTATTTATTTCAACTACATTGAGCGGGATTTCTTTTCTAAGCGAGATGCTCGTGCCGATGGTGAAGTAAACCGAGGAGAGCATTTTACTCGAAAATATATTGATCTACTGTGGGAGAATACGCTTAATTATACTAAACGCGAAGGTCATCACAACTTTGCAGGACTACTTGGTTTTACGGCTCAAAAAACCAATATCCTTGAAGCACAGATCGTAGGGTTGAATCTTCCTTCCGACGATATTCAAACCCTAAATCAAGCTTCGTCTATTGAACTGGAAAATACCTATACTCGTAAAAATGCTATAGGTCTTCTTTCATACCTTGGTCGCATTACATACGACTACAAAAATCGTTACCTTTTTTCTGTTAGTCTACGTACTGACGGTAGTAGTTATTTTCCCAAGGGTAAGAAATACGGATGGTTTCCTGCTGTGTCTGCTGGATGGCGCCTGAACGAAGAGCCATTTTTAGCCGACGTACTCTGGTTAAACAATCTTAAAATTCGAACTAGCTATGGGGCTACAGGAAATAATAATATCGAGCCATTTGCCTATATGGAACTATTAAATATGGCAAATTATCCATTGGGAGGAGGAACGGGAACACTCGAAAATGGTTTAGCTGCTAATAATGATGTACTTCCTAACATACTTACTTGGGAGCGTACCTATCAATACAATGCGGGTATTGATGTTTCTGTACTCAATAATCGACTCAGCTTAAGTCTGGAATATTACAATGGGGTAACTGACAGATTGCTGCTCAAACAAGCAACAATGTCCTTTTCTGGTTCCAATCAATTTTGGAACAATATCGGTAAAGTTCGCAACAGGGGTTTTGAAATTGAGCTGAACACTGTCAATATTCGCAATAGAAAAACGGAATGGTCTACTTCTTTTAATCTTTCTACTAATAAAAATACCTTACTGGATCTAGGAGGAGAGGCGTACCAACTTAATTATGGAGAAAGAAATGAAGTTTATGCTGCAATAATAGGAGCCCCATCCGTTCAATTCTATGGCTATAAAACCAATGGGGTTTGGCTTTCAGATGAAGAAATTGCGAAAGCTCAAGCAGAAGGACTAACCAGCACACTTTCTAAATATTTTATTGCTGGCGGCTTAAAATTTGTCGATATAAACGGCGACAATGAGATAAATGAAAAAGACCGAACCGTACTGGGAACCCCTTTCCCCAACTTTACATGGGGTATGACAAATAATATCCGTTATGCAGGATTTGATTTAAGCTTTGTTATCCAGGGGGTGCAAGGGGTTAAACTAATTAACGGTGATGGATATTATAATGAATCAAAATGGTACAATAAAAATTATAACACTCCCAACAGATGGGTAAGTGCGGCATATCCAGGAGATGGCAAAACGCCATATGCAGCAGAAGGTGCAGACTGGATGCTAACAGATTATGTTATTGAGAATGGATCTTACGCAGCACTTAGGAGTGTAATTCTTGGTTATGCTCTTCCTTCATCGATTACAAAAAAGATGAAGATAAATGGTGCTCGGTTTTACGCTTCTGGTGAAAACCTTTTTTACATAATGGCTAAAGGCTATAGAGGCATCAACCCCGAGGCAAGAACTGTTTCAGGTAACTATGCTTCACCTTTGATAGACGGCTACCAGAGAGGAGCGTTTCCGATTGGAAGAACTATAACCTTTGGTATAGACATAAATTTCTAAGCCTGAAATCTTATAACAATGAAAAATATATTCCACATATACTTCCTTTGGATTAGCATATGTATTTTGTCTGCCTGCTCAAAAGTAATTGACCTACAGCCTGAGTCAAATGTGTCAGTCGACAATTTCTATCGAAACTACACCGAAGTGCGAACAGCGCTGACTGGTGTTTATAACGGGCTACAAAAACCATTAGAAACTGAATGGATGCTCACAGAACTTAGGTCTGATATCTCTAAGCAGGGATCTCCTGGGAGCACTTCAGTATCCAATATTGAGTTAAACGATTTAAATACTTATCTGCAAAACTCATCTCATCCACGTGTTTATGATTACTGGTTTTACACTTACAAAAATATTCGGAGTGCCAATTATGTACTTCGTAGTTTGGGTGTGCGTTACCAAGAAGGAGCAACCACCTTTGCGACGGAACCTACTGCTGTGATGGATGAAGAGCAACGACAACGACTGGCTGGTGAAGCGCTATTTATAAGGGCGTATCACTATTTTAATCTAACTCGCTTGTTCGGAGGTGTGTTTATTCTAACGGAACCACAAACACCTGCAGATCTTAAAAAAATAAACCGCTCTTCAATTGCCGATTGTTTCAAATTCATTGAGGCTGATTTGAAAGCTGCCATCGAATGGTTGCCGATTCAGACTTATGACAAACAGCCAGAAGCTGATAGAGGAAGAGTAACATTGTGGGCAGCAAAAGCGCTCCTGGCTAAGCTTTATTTAACAATGGATAAGAAGACCGATGCGCTCTCTTTATTAAACGATATCATTGATAGAAGTGGTCATGCACTATTAGCTTCCTTTGAAGATGTATTTTCTATTAATAATGAGATGAACCGGGAGATTTTATTTGCTGTTCGATACAAAGCCGGTGGATTAGGACTTGGTAACTTCATGGCTAATGCATTTGCGCCACTTAATAGTGGGAGTGCTATAGTTAACGGAAATGGCTCTGGACTAAACTATCCGACCCTCCATTTAGAATCACGTTATATTGTTCCTAATACAGGATTTAAGGATGAACGTAAAAGTGTAACCATCGGTCGATACAATACACTTAGCTATGTCCAAAAATTTATTTCACAAGTTATGACTCGCAATGATGCAGAAAATGATTTTCCTGTCATTCGTTACTCCGATGTATTGTTAATGAAAGCCGAAGCATTGGGATATTCTCAAGAGTCTGTCGATATTATTAATAGCATTCGAAAAAGAGCAGGGGCTGGTGTTTATCCTGGATCGGGAAACTTTTCTGCTGCGTTTTATCTATATCCCGATTCCGGTCCGGAAGCTATTACCGATTCGAATTTTTTGGATAAACTTCTTTTAGAACGTCGTCTAGAATTTGCTTTTGAGAACCATCGTTATTTCGATCTGGTTCGCACTGGACATTTTGAATCTGCAATGGATACATATTATGAGGCGGAATATGATCAACATTATCGTCGATTTCGACCACCTCTTGAGCTTGACGATTTAAAGAAGAATATTCGCATTCGTCCATTGCTGCCAATCCCGCAGCGTGAGATTGATACCAATAATGAAATTCAAATCATTCAAAATCCTGGTTATTGATATGAAACACTTTTTCAATCATATTGTATTATTAACGGCAATGTTGTTTCTTTTCTCCTGCAAGAAGAATGACTTTCTTGTTGCCTCCGGTGAATTGGAAACTCAAGAGTATGTGTACAATGTTGCCATAAACGGATTTGAACCTGAACCGGTAATCAAAGGGCGTATTGATGCAAACTTTGAAATACGCACGGTATATTACTATTTACAGCGTACAAATAAACCTGATTCATTATTACAAACGGACTTGGTTCCCATAGATCAACGCGGAAGAACTTATGATTTCGAGATTAAATCGGAGGCTTGGTTCGGTGTAGATTTATACGGTGTTAGAGGAATCAAGGTGATTTTTGTGCAGGATAATCAAATAGCATTGGAAAAGCAAATTGGCCTAAGCTATTATGATCCTGCGGCACCTGTCATCAGCGATATACCAGAAACCATTCGTCCTTCTTTAATTGAACCAACGGTTATTTCTGCAAAGCTTAGTTCCGAAACCGGAATTCGTAAAGTCGAAATTTTCGATAACCGGGATGGAGGTTTTGATGTACTTGAAACCATTAACCTAGAGGGTATTCATGAATACAACCTGAGTTATCCTTATATCTATAATGAGGGAGCTGGGCAAATGTTGATCAAAGTAATCGATATATATGGATTGCAAACCGAAAAAGTTATTCAATTTATAGGTATTCCATTTAAGCCGGTCGTGAACTTTAACGCATCCACTCTCGCAGCAGCATTGCCCGATGGTGTTCCGGTAGTGGCGGGTACTTTAAAAACATACTCCGAGCTTGAAGGGCTTAAAGTGTATGTTGTGCGAGCGAATGGAGAAACCTTAGTTGGTGATGCAGACTTTACGCTTACTAACCAAGGGCAAGATGAATATGATTATATATTTTCTTATGATCAGTTTCCGTATGACGATGATGTTGTGGCATGTAAAATCGAAGCAAAAGATGCGAGCGGAAGTGTTAATGCCAATAGTATTCCTGTAACTATTTTACCTTATTATCATTGGAAGAATGTTACAATGATGTCGCAGGGATTTTTCAGCGATTCCGAATCGTTGACTTCTAATAGTTGTTTCTTTATAGGAGAGGTAAATCGACCTGTAATTGGAAGCTGTGATGCTCAATCAGGTAATTACGACTCCAAAATAGACTTTGTCATTTACACAACTACTGCCCCTGCGTATACATTTTATAATCCCAACAATACTGGTAGTATACGAGGGAACTATCGTTGTAATGGAGGAACAACAGGCTGGACTCCTTCTACGATAAAAGATGTTCGTATTCGTGTACTATTACAAACATCCTCATCAAATGGTAGTGGTATCTATACTAAGTATAACGCCGGCAATATACAGCGGCTGGACGATGAGTTTTTTGCTGGGGTAAATGCTCCAAGTGCTAATACCGCCAAATATGATAATGTATCTGCCCCTGCATCAAATGTGTTCCACCCGAATGACGCCTATTTGATCTGGCTTAAAACTCCGGAAGGAAAAAATATCTTGGTGCATGTTAAAGAGGTAGATCTTTTCAGCACTCCGAATCAAGGGAAATCTACGGCCGTGATGGATATACTGAAACAGCGTTGATAAGAACAGTGTAAATTAGAACATCAGTAAGACAAAAATTTAAAAATGGAATCATCACCAATTATTCAAAGTATTCGAGCTATAGAAGTAGAAAGTCCTGTAGACAAGATTATTGATCAACTTAAACAATTGATAAGTTCAGGGCAACTGAAACCCGGAGATCGTCTTCCTTCTGAGAGGGCTCTCGCCGAGCGTTTTGGTGTCGGTAGAACTTATGTGCGTGATGCTATTCGGAAGTTAGAATTTTATGGTTTGTTAAAAACTTCACCACAAAGCGGCACATATGTTACCGGTTACAATATCAAAATGCTGGAAGGCATTCTCACGGACATTATCAATTTTAATAAAGATGACTTTGCGGCGATGGTAGAAGCCCGCTATTACATGGAAATTAATGCCGCCCGTCTGGCAGCTCAACGTCGTACCGATGAGGATCTGAAATTGATGCGCGCAGCTGTAGAAGATTACGATCAGAAAATCTCCAAACGACTGGATGGGGTACAGGAAGACATGTTCTTTCATCTCAAGATCGCCAGTGCTACTAAAAATCCCTTTTTCGAATCAATGCTCTTGATCCTCTTGCCCGATCTCATCCGGAATATTATCGATAAAAGAATCTGTGGTGATAATCGAGGGGTCAGTGCTATGAAAGAACATCATGAAATATTAAATGCAATTGCTGACAGGGACCCCGATGCGGCAGCCCTAGCAATGGCTGCACACCTCGATGACATTCTTAGGATTAGCAAATCGGAGTTTCAATTGAAATAACTAGGGAAATAATGAATTCGACCGGAAGCATATTAAAGAAGTATGTAATCATCACCTTGTTGTCATTTCTGTATTTGTCAACAAGGGCATCTAATATTGAAGTAGCGGATCCTCAACAACTACAATCCGCACTGAGGGATGTCCTTCCGGGCGATACGATTTTTCTATTGTCCGGAGTATGGAAAGATGTTGGAATGGAAGTCCGAAAAGGTGGAACGAATAACGAGCCAGTAGTAATCTGTGCAAAAAATCCGGGTTCTGTAAAATTTACGGGAAATTCTTTTATCAAATTCGGCGCGGATTATGTTACGGTGGCAGGAATTCATTTTACCGATGGGTATGCAGTAAAAGGTCCGATTGTTGAATTCAGAGTAAATGACAAGCTTATTGCTAATCATTGCCGGTTGACCAATTCGGTTATAGAGAAGTTTAGTAAACCCAATCGGATGGAAAGTGACAGCTGGATTGTGTTCTGGGGAAAATACAATCGGATAGATCACTGCCTGATTGGCGAAAAATACAATCTCGGTACTACGCTAATTGTAAACCTGAATGATGAGAGAAGTCAGAATAATCAACATAGCATCGACTCCAATTATTTCAGAGGGCGTCCACGGATGGGAGGAAATGGCGGCGAAACGATTCGAGTGGGCGTTTCACGTTACTCGCTTACTTCCTCTGAAACCAGAATTCATCATAACTATTTTGAAAGATGTAATGGAGAAGTTGAAATTATTTCACTCAAAAGCGGGAAAAATATCGTTTCCGACAATCTGTTTTTTGAAAGTGAAGGCGGATTAGTGCTTCGGCACGGGAACGAGAATGTTATTAAGAACAATATTTTCCTAGGAAATGGGAAACCCTATACGGGTGGTATCCGAGTGGTGAACCCCGGCCATGTAATCGTCAATAATTTATTGATCGGTCTAGCCGGAGAACGTTTCCATTCCGGCTTCAGTGTATTGAATGGGGTTCCCAATTCAGCCATCAACCGATATGCTCAGGTTAAGGATGTTTTGATCAAGAACAATTCTTTTATCGAATGCAACTCCATTCTATTCGGAGCAGGAAAAGATCCGGAAAGAACGGCCGCACCCGAAAATGTTCATTTTGTACAAAACCTGATCGTCAGCCGCTCTGAAAAACTATTTGAAGACCTTAATCAAGACGGTGGAATTGTTTTCTCCGAGAATGGCTATATTGCTTCGTCAGTAAAATCCGGTATTTCTGGATTTAATCCGATTCGAAGCCTTTCCGTTAAAAAAGTTCCGTTTGGAGATACCGTATATTTGATTCCTGTGAGCCGTCTCGGTGTCGATTTAGAGAAACTCTCATGGATGTCAGCACTGAATACCTGTCCGGATTGGTATCGCGCCGAGAAGTCGAAAGAAAGAGGTCCTCAGGTTTTTAAAGTAGCTTCCGCTGATGCTCAGCGATTAAATGAGATTTTCGAAAATGCTGTGGATGGCGACCGAATTGAACTCACCGAAGGTAGTATTTATGGAATAACGAAGCCTTTAATTGTCAAAGCCCGGATTCAATTTACTGCTTCGGATGGACTTTCTCGTAAGCCGGAATTGGTGAACCTCAGCAATACTTCGATACGGGGACTTATTGTTTTAGAAAATGGAGCAGATCTTACGGTGCAGAACATACGATTCATCAGCGCCTACAAAAACTTCGGATCGGCGGAGTCCGGAATAACAACAACCTCTGGACCGATGAATCTCCCATATAGGCTCTCTGTCAACGGTTGTGTATTTACGGGGTTTAATGAAACGGGTTACGCTTGTATACGTGGTACCAAATCGACCTTTGCCTCAAAGGTTGAAATTGAAAATTCATTCTTTATAAACAATTCCTGTTCTGGAATTGAATTCTCCGCGGAACGCGATGATAAGGGGTATTACAATGTCGAAGAATTATATGTTCGAAATTGTCTGTTCAGCAAAATGCTGAATTCCGCTATAAATGTGTATCGTGGAGGAAACGATGAAAGTACAACCGGGCCTCTCGTGGTAATTGATCATTGTACCTTCAATGAAGTAGATAATCGAATGCAAGGCTGTGTGGTTAAACTAATCGGTGTTCAGCAAGCCTCTGTTCTGAATTCTATTTTTTACAAAAGCGGTTCGGGCGGTCGCTCCATTTGGTTTGAAGAAATGGTTTGGGATAAGTTGAAAGTAGATTATTGCAATTTTTACGAAAGTGGAAGGGTTACAGCATTCTTTAATAATCTGAATACTACAAAGCAGTTTTCTGAGCGCCCCACATTCAGAGATGTTCGCAAAATGGATTATCGGCTAATGGAAAACGAGCAGATACTTCGCACAAGTCAAGGGCGTCCGATTGGAATAAGCATTGTCCCGGATGGGTTGTTTTAAATAATTGAATGATGAAGAGTATCATATTGGCTATAGTTTCTGTGTTATTGACGCAATTTCCAGCTTTGGCTCAGGAGCATCCTTCCATATTACTAACGAGGAATGATGTTAAAGCGCTGCGGGCAGGAGTTACGCAGTATCCGCTGTTGCGCCAGTCGTACAAATCGATTTTGAGAGCTGCCGATAAGGCTATCCAAATGGAAATTGCTGTCCCGCAGCCGACGGGAGAAGGAGGTAGTGTAGCACATGAGCGGCATAAACGAAATTATCTTGACATGCAAATGTGTGGTATAGTTTATCAGATATCCGGAGAAAAAAAATACGCTGAGCATGTTAAGAAACTTTTATTGAAATATGCCGAAGTATATAACAGTTGGCCTCGTCATCCCAATCGAAAAATTGAACCGGGTGGCAAGATGTTTTGGCAAAACCTCAACGATTGTGTATGGATGGTCTACACCGTTCAGGGATACGATTGTATTTACGATTATCTGACTCCTCCAGAGCGCCAAAAAATCGAAAGGGAACTTTTTGAGCCGGTGGTAAAAGAGTTGTCGGAAGTGAATACAAAAATCTTTAATCAGATTCATAACCACGGTACTTGGTCGGTAGCGGCCGTTGGAATGGCGGGATATGTTTGCGGAAGGAAGGATTGGGTTGAAAAAGCATTGAAAGGGTCGGCCTTAGATGGGAAAGGCGGATTTCTGGCGCAGCTTGACCAATTGTTTTCTCCCGACGGTTATTATGCAGAAGGACCCTATTACCAGCGTTATGCAATTCTTCCCTTTATTCTTTTTGCTCGTGCCATCCATCGTTATCAACCGGAATTGAACATATATGGATATCGAGACGGCTTGTTAAAGAAGGCGGTAGATATCTTACTTCAAATGACCTATACAAATAAAGTGTTTTTCCCTTTTAATGATGCATTAAAAGATAAAACTTACGAATCGGAGGAGTTGGTTTATGCGGTAAATATCGCTTACAGCGATATGGAAGCCGGAGATGACCTGTTGGATATAGCTGGAAAGCAAGGAAGGGTTATTGTCAGTGACGCAGGTCTTAAAGTTGCCCGCGCTATTGCAGAAGGGAAAACCAAACCGTTTCGTTATCGTTCACTTTGGATTCGGGATGGCGCTCAGGGAGATGAAGGAGGTATTGGTGTATTGCGTAACGGTCCTAATGAAAACCAAGCTTGTCTTGTTTTTAAAGCAGCATCCCAAGGAATGGGACATGGGCATTTCGATCGGCTGAACATTCTTTTTTTTGACAACAATGTGGAGGTATTTTCCGATTACGGGTCCGCTCGTTTCCTGAATATTGAAACAAAAAGCGGTGGTAGGTACACCCGGGAAAATGATACATGGGCTAAACAAACCATCGCACATAATACGTTGGTTGTTGATGGTCGATCTCATTTCAACGCAAACTTGAAAAAAGCCTCTGCCACTGCCCCTAAATTGCTTCAGTTTGAAAGCAACGACGATTACCAAGTTGTTTCCGCAATTGAAGAATATGCCGTTCCTGACGTTAGGCTTGAGAGATCGACAATCCTTTTCCATCCTGAAAAAAATGCTCCCTCGTTACTGATAGATGTATTCCGAGCAAAGAGTGATAAGCCGCATCGATACGAACTTCCGTTCTGGTACCAAGGTCATTTGGTTTATAATTCCTTTCCCCTTTCCGTAAACACCAACGCGCTAAAAGCTCTTGGTGCAGATTTCGGGTATCAACATGTTTGGTTAAATGCAACGGGTAATCCAGGTAATGGTAACGCCACTCTTACAGTTTTAAACAATAAGAGATTTTATTCAACTACGTTTCTTTCGGATTCTACCATGAAAGTACAATTGGTGACTTCTGGTGCCGGTGACCCGAACTTTAATATTCGATCAGAGAAAGCATTTATACTCTTAAAGGAGAATGTTGACTCGTACAGCTTTCTTTCGATTACGGAACCTCACGGCAGTGCGGATCCGGTGACAGAAGCAACCGCCGGTGCTTCGCCCCAGGTAAAAGGAATTAAAATGCTGGAGGATTCCGACTACCGTATATCATTCGAGTTTCGTTACAAAAATGTTCGGTATACCGTAGAAATAAATCATCAGGATAAGAAAACAACGATTACAAAAAATCAATAAGTATGATACAGAGTGCAGCTTTTCAATTTGACAACGAAATTCCCTGGCAAGATGTAGGTAATGGTATTTGCAGAAAAATTTTCGGGTACGACGATAAGATTATGCTGGTAAAGGCAAAATTTGAAAAAGGCGCTGTCGGCGAATTACATAAACACCCGCATGTACAAGTGACATACGTCGAGAGTGGTGTATTTGAAATGAACATAGATGGGGTAAAAAAGATAATTCGTCAGGGAGATGGTTATTATGTAGCTCCGAATCTAATGCACGGATGTGTTTGTCTGGAACCCGGAGTTTTGATTGATGTATTTACCCCGCATCGTGAAGATTTTTTAAAGTAAATCATGTATTAAAGATTTTGATATGAAAATAAAAGTTCTATTAATTGCCGGTTTGAGTATTTTGTGTTCATTGGGTGCTGGAGCACAGAATCCAACAGAATATAAGCCTGTAGAGTTGCCCCCGGGCTTTACTTCTCGGATGAATGTTACTTATACAAGTGGAAAGGGGTGGGAAAAACAGATGGATATTTATCTTCCGCCAAATCAGGGCGCTCCCACTCCGGTCGTGATTAATATTCATGGTGGCGGGTGGAATCATGGTGTACGGCAATCGCAAACCGGTTTCAGTACCTTTTTCAAAATGGGTTTTGCGGTGGCAAATATCTCTTATCGGTTGACTCCTGAAGCAACGGCACCAGCAGCTGTTGAAGATGCACGCTGCGCATTGATTTATCTTATCAAAAATGCGAAAGAACTGAATATCGATGTAAATAAAATTGTAGTAATGGGAGGTAGTGCCGGCGGACATTTGGCTTTGATGGCCGGCCTATTAGGCAACGATCGCCGATTCGATGGTAATTGCCCGTATGACGGAGAAGTTAAAGTTGCTGCAATTATCGATAAATATGGAATTACGGATGTCTGGGATTGGGGGAACGGTCCTGTAAAAAGCAAGTCTGCCGCTCGTTGGCTCGGAGATAAAGCCAATGATCAAAAATTCGCAATGTCGGTTTCTCCGATTAATTATGTTTCTAAGAATAGCCCCCCGGTATTTATCGTACACGGCGATGCTGATCCAGTAGTCCCGTACCGGCAGTCTGAGGATCTTTATAAAAAACTTCAAAAAGCCGGAGTGAAAAGCGTTTTCGTAACGATTCCAGGCGGACAGCATGGGAGATTTTCGAAGGAAGAAAATAGTGAGGTGAATAAAAAAATTACAGCTTTCATTAAAGAACTCGGCTTGGTATCCGACAAATAACAATTTTTGAAATGAGCATAAATTTAAAACCTGCAATAGGCAATCAAAGAAAGATAAAAGGACTTCGTTGGTATATTATTGCGCTGATTGGCATTGCTACCATTATCAACTATATCGACCGGGGAGCCATCAACTTCATGTGGCCGTATATTCACAAGGACTTCGGAATTTCGGAGGATGACGCCAAAAATGCATTAGCGTTTATCACAACTTTTTTTATGATAGCCTATGCAATCGGGCAAACGGTAACGGGGAAAATGATGGATGCGATCGGAACTCGTTTGGGTATGACGGTTAGTATTGTTGCTTGGAGCATTTCAATCGCCTTACATGCAGCAGCTCGTGGACTGGCATCTTTCAGTATATTTCGTTTTCTGTTGGGAATTTCTGAAGCCGGTAACTGGCCAGGGGCTACAAAAAGTAATGCGGAGTGGTTCCCACCTAAAGAAAGAGCGATTGCTCAGGGAATATTTGGAGCCGGTGCTTCTCTAGGATCGGTAGTTGCTGCACCGGTAATCGCTGCACTATTTATTGCATTCGGTTGGAAAACCACCTTTATCTTGATTGCACTGCTGGGTTTTATATGGGTGATACCTTGGTTATATATAAATAAAACAACACCCGATAAACACCCCTGGATTACCGAGGAAGAAAAAAATCATATCACCGGACAGATAGAGCAACAAAATGAGGATAAGGAAACGAGATACTCGTTGAAACAGTTGCTCCAGTACCGCTCGAGCTGGAGTATTATTCTTGGGCGGTTTTTTATTGATCCTGTTTGGTGGATGTTTGTCACCTGGCTACCAACGTTTTTAAAGGAACAATATGGTTTTGATATGAAGCAGATCGGTGCATCTGCGTGGGTGCCATACCTGTTCGCGGCTATTGGCGGACTTTTGGGTGGATTTTATTCCTCAGCCCGTATTCGAAAAGGGAGTACTCCTGTAGCCTCTCGAAAATCCGCAATTACATTGGGGTCTGTAATTATGTTGGTTTCATTGGTGCTGATCTCGGTAAACATGGAAAAGTTAAAGGATAATGCGGCTATGACGATAGCGCTGATCAGTGCCACCTTGTTTGGCTTTCAGTTTTTGATCAACAATTTACAGACGTTACCGTCCGATTATTTTAGTGGAAAAAATGTGGGGGCTGTTTCCGGCTTAGGTGGTACAGCTGCAGTTATGGGAACTTTAATTACGACTTGGATTGTGCCAGTAATAACAAAAACAGAATATACTTCATTTTTTATAATGGGAGCCCTGATGGTTCCGGTGGCTTGGGCTTTTGCCATATTTCTGACTACAAAAAAGATTTAATATATAATCTAAAAAAACAAGGATACAATGAAACTCAAAGGAAAGGTAGCCATCGTAACAGGTGGTGGTAGAGACATCGGGAAAGCAGTTGCGCTTAAGTTGGCTTCTGAAGGGGCCAAGGTTGTAGTAAATTATTTCAATAGTGCTACTGGGGCTGTAGAAACCGTGGATCAAATCCGTAATGCCGGAGGTGAAGCAATTGCTGTTAAAGGCGATGTATCGAAAGCTGCTGATGTAGCGGAGTTGGTTAGACAAACTCGTATAGCATTCGGCAATGCTATTGACATTTTAGTAAATGTTGCAGGTGGTATGGTGGCGCGAAAACTTCTTACGGAAATGGATGAGGAGTTTTGGGATAAAGTACTTGCACTAAATCTTAAATCAGTATTCCTTATTACGAAAGAAGTTGTCCCATATATGAAAGAAGGAAGTACTATTATTAACTTTTCTTCTCAGGCAGCGCGTGATGGAGGTGGTTTTGGCGCTTCGGCTTATGCAACTTCAAAGGGTGGGGTATCTACTTTTACACGCGCATTGGCTAAAGAGCTAGGGCCCAAAGGAATTCGTGTTAATGCTGTGGATCCGGGCATGATAGCTACTACTTTTCATGATACTTTTACATCAACTCAGATTCGAACTAATGTAGCAAATGGAACACCATTACGCCGTGAAGGGAAAGCCAGTGAAGTAGCTGATCTGGTATGTTATTTGGCAAGCGATGAAAGTAGCTTCATTACCGGAGCTAATATCGATATTAACGGAGGCACCTATTTCTCTTAACGGAGACTTTTCATCATTTTTCGTGTGTACAGGTAGCTTTTTCCGCTGCCTGTACATAAAAACGCTATTTGAATTTATGCGTTCCTTATTGATTTTAATTTTGGTTGTATTCTTGAATAATATTCTTTATGCTAAAGACTATTGGGCTGATACTCCTGAAGAAGCTGAAGAGTATTTTCGGAACGCTTGTGCGGGGGATCGCGTTTTTCTAAAAAATGGGGTTTATAAAAATGCTGCTATAACGCTTATTAATGACTGTGGTACCGAGAGTGCGCCTGTGGTTTTTATGGCGGAGACTCCAGGGCGAGTGTATTTTGAAGGGAATTCTATGTTAAGAATTGCTGGAAAATATCTAGGTATAAGTGGTTTTGTATGGCGAAATGGAGGAGAAGGGCTTGGTAGTCGTCCTGTGATCGAGTTCCGTTCGGAAAATAAAATTGCTGAATATTGTGTTTTATCCGATTGTGTGATCGATGACTATAATTCTGGTAGAAAGGAAAACATAGAAAATAAATGGGTTTCACTATACGGTAGATATAATACAGTAACGCGTTGTTTGTTTAAAAACAAAATTAATCGAGGTCCTACCGTTACGGTTTGGTTAGACAATAAAGAGCCTGCTTACCATACAATCAGTTTTAATTATTTTAAAATAAGGGGCAATGCACATAATGATAGCAACGGCTTGGAAACTATACGAATAGGAGACAGTCGCACCTCCTTTACCGAGGCCCATTGTGTAGTAGCTTTTAATAGATTCGAAGATTGTGATGGAGAAATAGAAATCATTTCCAATAAATCGTGTCGAAATTCTTATTTACATAATACGTTTTACACCAATGACGGTGGTCTTACACTCCGTCATGGAAACAATTGTTTGGTGAGTGGTAATTTCTTCTTTGGTGGAAATAAAAAATTATCCTACGGAGTAAGGATTATCGGGGAGGGGCATGCAGTTATTAATAATTACTTTTTTGCACTAAAAGGAGGTGAAAGTGCAGGATTTCGATCAGCAATCTGTATTGTAAACGGAATTACAAACAGCCCACTCAATGGTTATTTTCAAGTACGAAATGCGCTAATTGCTGGAAATATTTTTGTGAACTGTCCCGCTCCAGTGATCTATTCGGGATTTAATACGCGCCAGGAAGCACAATTAGCACCTCAACATGTAAAGATTCAAGAAAATCTATTCTATGCAGATTTCGGTATATCCGGAAGCGCTTATGCAGAAGCTACCCCCACGGAGACTCTTCAATTAGCTAGAAACTTTATCGTGGGATATACAGTTCCATCCAAGATGATTGGATTTACAAAGGTTTCTAGAAAGGGTATCAAAAGAAATGGGTACAAGCTTGATGGATTATCGGATCAACTTTCTAAAACCTTCGATACTATTATTCCCGTTTTAAACAAGTACGGCTCCTCATATATTTCACCAAGTATATCCAATCTTATGGGCAACAGAAAATTCAGTTACCTAACTCCTTCTGACGTTGGGCCCTTGTGGTTGCGGAATCTTGATTGAATTAAAACATTGTGGATGTTGCTGTGATTATGTATAGATACGGCTCGCAAAGTTTAAAAATAAATGTCAAGTTGCACATAGTGAGGAGCCCTACTATAAGTGTTTTGTGAAGAGATAAGCCCGAAAAGGTTATTCAAAATGGATGCAGCAGGTTGTCTAAATTAACGTATATCCTAAAGGTGCAATTGTTGCTGAAAACAAGTCGTTACCCGGTTTTTGAAATTGATTATAAAATCTCTTCCACACTTTTGCGGATATTTTCAGACATCTTATAGGTGGGTAGATCGTTTTCGTCATTGCCAAATGGATCTTCAATTTCTTCGGCAATCAGCTCGAGGCTGGTCATCACATAAGCAATCACTACCACCACCGGAATTACCCAGTAGCCCAACTGAAATACATAACCCCAAGGCAATG
>Ga0207866_1001876_pt1 | contig 17475 bp, 17 predicted proteins | sample HigsolmetaAR203D_FD_184835 | JGI IMG/M metagenome (GOLD analysis project Ga0207866, IMG submission 184835) | Ionic liquid and high solid enriched microbial communities from the Joint BioEnergy Institute, USA - AR20-3-D (SPAdes) (version 2) ...
GATCAGCCAACATACGGATCACTTCACGTCGTGTTTTCATGGACATTTTCAAAACACTTCCCTTCGGTAACATTTCGACGTGAGTGATCCGATCCCCCTTCGGTAACATTTTACCTGAGTGATTGCGGCTCTTGCATATTCGGGGGCATGCACAGTATAATGGTGGAAATCTGCAAAGACGATGACCGGGAGAGTACTCCGCTCAAGGAGCCTCTGCAGCGAGCCGGGATGGTGGAAGCCGGCGAGGCGGGAGCGGAGGAAGCGCACCCGCGAGTCGGTGCCCCGAACCGCGGACGTCCGGCCGGACGGTTCGCGCGCGTAGGGGCACCCGGCGGACCGCCGTTATCGCATCAGAGGGGAAGATGTCCGTTCTCCGGGCAGCCGCTCGCGCGTCAAGCCGCGCGGCCGGGCGGGACGGGGCGCGTCTTCCAGAAGAGTGGCACCGCGGATGAACCTCCGTCTCTTTCATGGGACGGGGGTTTTGTGATGAAAGAGCGGAGGTGCGGGATGGTGCAAGGCTGGGAGCGGGCGCCGATCCCCGCCGGGGGATTGCCCGTGCGAATCGAGCTCGTGAGCAGGCAGGACGGCGGCGAAGCCGCGCGCTCGGTGCTGGAGGGCAGGCTCTACGCGAGGGACGGCGCGCTGTTTCTCCGCTACGAGGAGGAAGAAGGCCGGGTCCGCTCGACGCTGCGCTGGGACGGCCGGACGCTGCGGCTTGTCCGCGCGGGGGACGTCGACAGCGCGCAGACGTTCGAGCCGGGCGCGGTGACCGGCGGCCACTTCCGGACGCCGCAGGTCCGGTTCGACCTCCGGACGCGGACGCACCGGGTGCGGGTCGAGGGGGACGGCCCGCGGCTCCCGATGGTGTGGAGCTGGGCTTATTCGCTTGAAGCGGGCGGCGCGGACGCCGGAGAATTCGTCATCAACCTGACCATACGGGAGGCAGAGCATCATGAGTGACCATGTGCTGGAGCGCATCCATCAGCGCGTGAAGGACGCGATCGCGGACGCGGCGGTCAAGGCGGGACTCGCCGCGCGCGAAGAACTGCCGGCGTTCGTCGTCGAGGTGCCGAAGGACAAGGCCCACGGCGACCTCGCGACGAACGCGGCGATGCAACTGACGAGGCTGGCGAAGCGGAATCCGCGCCAGATCGCGGAGGCGATCCTGGAGCATCTCGACCGCGGCGCCGCCATGATCGAATCGGCGGAGATCGCCGGACCGGGGTTCATCAACTTCCGCCTGGACAAAAGCTACCTGTACCCCGTCATCGGCGAAGTGCTGGGCGCGGGCGAGAACTACGGGCGGGTGAACACCGGCGCAGGCCGGAAAGTGCAGGTCGAGTTCGTCAGCGCGAACCCGACCGGCTCGCTCCACCTCGGCCACGCGCGCGGCGCGGCGGTCGGCGACGCGCTGTGCAATCTGCTCGATTTCGCCGGCTACGACGTGACGCGCGAATATTACATCAACGACGCGGGCGCGCAGGTGACGAACCTCGCCAAGTCGATCGAGGCGCGCTACCGCCAGCAGCTCGGCCTCGAAGCGGAGATGCCCGAGGATGGCTACTACGGCGAGGACATCATCGGCTTCGCGAAGGAGCTGGCGGAGAAGGAAGGCGACCGGCTGCTCTCGCTGCCGGACGACGAGCGGCTGCGCTTCTTCCGCGAGTACGGCCTGACACGCGAGCTCGAGAAGATCCGGCGCGACCTCGAGCGGTTCCGCGTCCGGTTCGACAACTGGTTCAGCGAGACGTCGCTCTACGAGACCGGTCAGGTCGAGGCCGCGGTAGAGGCGCTGCGCGAGCGCGGCGTGGTCTATGAGCAGGACGGCGCGGTGTGGCTCCGGTCGACCGATTTCGGCGACGACAAGGACCGCGTGCTCGTCAAGCAGGACGGCTCCTACACGTATCTCACGCCGGACATCGCCTACCATCGGGACAAATTCCGCCGCGGCTACGACCAACTGATCAACATCTGGGGCGCCGACCACCACGGGTACATTCCGCGCATGAAGGCCGCGATGGCCGCGCTCGGCCACGATCCGGAGAAGCTGGTCGTCCTGATCGCCCAGATGGTCAGCCTGTACCAGAACGGCGAGAAGGTGAAGATGTCGAAGCGGACCGGCAAGGCCGTGACGATGGAAGATCTGATGGACGAGGTCGGGGTCGACGCGATCCGCTATTTCTTCACGATGCGCAGCATGGATTCGCATCTCGACTTCGACATGGACCTCGCGGTTTCCACGTCGAACGACAACCCGGTCTATTACGTGCAGTACGCCCATGCGCGGATCTGCAGCATTTTCCGGCAGGCGGAGGAGCAGGGCATCGCCGTCGATCACGGGAAGGCGGATCTGACCCGGCTGACCGCCGAAGCGGAGTTCGAACTGCTGCGCAAGCTGGGCGAGCTGCCGCAGGAGGTGGCGGAGGCGGCGGAGGCGCGCGCGCCCCATCGCATCATCCGCTACGTGTACGAGCTGGCGTCGATGTTCCACAGCTACTACAAGGCGAACCGCGTCATCACCGACGACGCGGCGCAGACCGCCGCGAGGCTCGCGCTCATGGCCGCGATCCGCGTCGTCATCGCGAACGTGCTGCGGTTGATCGGCGTGTCGGCGCCGGAGCGGATGTGATTCAGGTAAGCCGGTCCGCTGCCGCCAGCATGCGCGGCACGTCGATCTCGCCGGTCCGCTTCGGCACGTACTTGCCGCGCAGCGGGATCGTCGAGCGGCGCAGAATCTCCTTGATCTCGGCCGGCTTCAGCCCCGGGCGGTAGGCGAGCAGCAGGGCGATCGCGCCGCTGACATGGGAGGTCGCCATCGACGTGCCGCTCATTTCGTTGTATTTTCCCCGGAGCCAGGAGGAGAAAATGTTGTCCCCCGGCGCGTAAATGTCGATCAGGCTGCCCCGGTTGCTGAACTTGGCGATCCGTCGCATCCGGGTCGTGGCGCCGACGGAGATCGTCTGCGGGAACCGGGCGGGATAGTCGATCGCCTTGCGCTTCGCGTCGTTGCCGGAAGAGGCGACGATGACGATGTTCGAGCGCCAGGCTTTCCGCACGGCGGCGAGCAGCGCCCGGCTGCGCGTCTTCATGCCGAAGCTCATGTTGATGATGTCCATCCGGTTGCGGATGCACCATTCGATCCCGAGGATGATGTCGGAGACGTAGGCCGAGCCGTTGTGGTCGAACGCCTTCACCGGATGGATGATCGCGCGGGGCGCGACGCCGACCATGCCGTGCAGTTGGTTCGCGGCCGCGATCGTGCCGGCGATGTGCGTGCCGTGGCCGTTGTCGTCGTGCGGCAGCATGCTGCGCGCGAGCAGATTGATGCCCCGGGAGATGGAATGGCGGAGATCGGGATGGTTGAAGTCGATGCCGGTGTCGATGACGCCGACCTTGATCCCGTGGCCGGTCGTCTGCCGCCAGACCTGCGGTGCGCGAATCTGCCGCACGCCCCACGGAATGCCCTGCTCGACGGCCTGAACGCTGCGGGCGGTGCCGTGGACGGCGATGCGGACGTCCGGCTCGATGGCGCATCCCGCCCAGGGCGGACAGGACGGCGGTCCGGAGGGAAGCGTGAAGCTGACGCCGCGGACGAGCGGAAGGAGTCGGACGGCCGGAGCGTTCGACCTTCCGGGAGGATGACGCTCCAGCCATTCGCGGGCAAAGCGGCGGTAGTCGGCAGGGCTGAGGAAACGGAGCATGCAGCGGGTGCCGTGCCGGCCCGGGGCGGTCAGCGCCCTCTCTTCCAGCCAGCTCAGAACCGGGCTAAAGTCCATCGGCGCATTCCTCCCGGGGGAAACATGCTGGACTTATGATATGAGGGCCCGTGGACAGCGGCATGAGCGGGTGTCCCGCCCCGGCGAATTGGGCGTTGCGGCCGGGCGGTCGGCCAACGCGCGGCTCCCTTGCTTTTTGAAATGAAATGAGGTTTACTATAGGTTGACAATGGATAGAACTATGCTGGTTGAACTTGCGCGAGAGGATGTGTTCGATGAGCGGCGAGATTCGTTTGAAGCTCGATCCCGAACGGATTGAAGAAATGCCGATGGTCGATCTGGCGTTCGAGATTCTGAAGACGGCCAACGAGCCGATGTACTACCGGGACCTGATCAACGAGATCGGCAAGGTCCGCGGCATGTCCGAGGACAGAATCAACGAAGTCATCGCGCAGATTTATACGGAGATCAACATTGACGGCCGGTTCGCCTGCGTCGGCAACAACATCTGGGGGCTGAAGCGCTGGTACCCGGTCGACCGGAGCGAGGATCCGTCCCTCGGCGCGACCCGTCCGCGCATCATCAACGACGACGACGAAGAGGAAGAGGATCTGTACGGCGAAGAGGAAGAAGCGTACGTCACGGACGAAGAGGATTACGACCTCTACGACGAGGACGGCGAGGATCTGTACGACGACGCCGACGACGCGGATGTGGACGAGGAAGTGCCGCTCGACGACGAGGAGCTCGACGAGCCGGTGCTCGACGACGAGGAGCTTGTGCCGGAGGAAGCCGAGGAGGAGTTCGAGGACGACGAGCCGGCGGACCTCGACGAAGAAGAAGAAGAGGATCTGTAGGTCGCGCGCTTGCAGAGTCTTGTCGGTCGACGCGATCGGACACGCCGCCGGAAGGCGCGGCATCGGCCGATTCGCTTGACCTCCAAACGCAAGCAAGACGCATGCTAGCACGGGCTTGTCGGTCGACGCGATCGGACACGCCGCCGGAAGGCGCGGCATCGGCCGATTCGCTTGACATAACCAAGGACACACGGGTAAACTATTGTTCGGGCTACAGATTTGCTCTATAAACGGCAAACGGATGAAAAAGTGCCCCGCGGCGCGGGTGTCACTTTTTTTGTTTTTTACCACTCATCTGGAGGGCATTTGCAAGTGACGAAGTACATTTTCGTAACCGGCGGCGTCGTATCGTCGCTCGGCAAGGGCATTACCGCGGCATCGCTCGGTCGGCTGCTGAAGAACCGGGGACTGAAGGTGACGATCCAGAAGTTCGACCCCTACATCAACGTCGACCCCGGCACCATGAGCCCCTACCAGCACGGGGAAGTGTTCGTGACCGACGACGGCGCGGAGACCGACCTCGACCTCGGCCATTATGAGCGCTTCATCGACATCAATCTCACGAAGAACAGCAACGTGACCACGGGCAAAATCTATTCGTCCGTCATCTCGAAGGAGCGGCGCGGCGAATTCCTCGGCGGCACCGTCCAGGTCATTCCGCATATCACGAACGAAATCAAGGAGCGCGTCTTCCGCGCGGGACGCGAATCGGGTTCGGACGTCGTCATCACCGAGATCGGCGGCACGGTGGGCGACATCGAGAGCCTGCCCTTCCTCGAAGCGATCCGCCAGATCAAAAGCGACGTCGGCCGCGACAACGTCATGTACATCCACGTCACGCTCATCCCGTACATCAAGGCGGCCGGCGAGGTGAAGACGAAGCCGACGCAGCACAGCGTCAAGGAACTGCGCAGCATCGGCATCCAGCCGAACGTCATCGTCTGCCGGACGGAGTACCCGATGGGCGAGGACCTGAAGCGCAAGATCGCGCAGTTCTGCGACGTCGACCAGAAGGCGGTCATCGAATGCCGCGACGCGTCGAATCTGTACGAGATCCCGCTCAATCTGCGCAAGGAGGGTCTCGACGACATCGTCGTCAGCCACCTGAAGCTGAACGCGCCGGCTCCGGACATGAGCGAGTGGGAGAACCTGGTGCGCCGCATCAACTCGATCACCGGCTCGGTGGAAATCGCGATCGTCGGAAAATACGTCGCGCTGCACGACGCCTATCTCAGCATCGTCGAGGCGCTGGGCCATGCCGGCATCGACGCGGAGCGCGAAGTGGAGATCCGCTGGGTGAATGCCGAGGACGTCACGCCGGAGAACGTGGACGAGCTGCTGGGCGGCGTGCACGGCGTGCTCGTGCCGGGCGGTTTCGGCGACCGCGGCATCGAAGGCAAGATCACCGCGATCCGCTGGGCGCGGGAGAAGCGCGTGCCGTTCTTCGGCATCTGCCTCGGCATGCAGATGGCCGTCGTCGAGTACGCCCGCCACGTCGTCGGCCTGGCCGGCGCGAACAGCTCGGAGATCGATCCGTCCACGCCGCATCCGGTCATCGACCTGCTGCCGGAGCAGAAGGACATCGAAGATCTCGGGGGCACGATGCGCCTCGGCCTATATCCGTGCAAAATCGTCCCGGGTTCGCTGGCGGCGCAGGCGTACGGCGAGGAGCTGGTCTACGAACGGCATCGCCACCGCTACGAATTCAACAACACCTACCGCGAACGGATCGAAGCGGCCGGTCTGCGCGTGTCGGGCACGTCCCCGGACGGCCGGCTGGTCGAAATGATCGAGCTGCCCGGCCATCCGTGGTTCCTGGCCGTCCAGTTCCATCCGGAGTTTACGTCGCGGCCGAACCGTCCGCAGCCGCTGTTCCGGCAATTCGTGGGCGCGGCAATCCGGCATGCGGAATAATGTAGTGTGCAAGAGACTTTTTTCCAATAGATGAAGGATATTGAGGAAGGGTCGTCGAATACCTCCTGACGTGCGTGTGACCCGGCCCGGGTGAAGCCCTGTCGACCGGATGCGTGCCGGGCGTGGCATTCGCTCCAGAGGAGGGATCGAACGTTGGATGACAAAAAAGTGCTGATTGTGGACGACCAGAACGGCATCCGCGTGTTGCTCATGGAAGTGTTCGGAAGCGAAGGCTACCAGACGTTTCAGGCCTCCAACGGCAAGATGGCGCTTGAGATCGTGAAGAGCGAGTCTCCGGATCTGGTGCTGCTCGACATGAAGATTCCGGGCATGGACGGGCTCGAGATCCTGAAACGCGTCAAGGAAATCGATCGCGACATCAAAGTCATCATGATGACGGCCTACGGCGAGCTGGACATGATCAAGGAAGCGACCGAACTCGGCGCGCTGATGCATTTCACGAAGCCGTTCGACATCGACGAGATGCGGACGGTGGTCAACATGCAGCTTCGGGGCGGCGAGACGCACGGCGGTTATGCGACCGGATCCTGAAACACGGATCCTTTTTTTCTGGCCGTTTTCCGGCGTGAAACCTTCGTGACGAATTACCATAACGGAAACCGTTGTGGTATAATGTCACAGTATGACAAGTCTGTACGGCTTGAACCCATTCGCGCAATTCATTTAGGAGGAACGAAACCCATGCCACTTGTGTCGATGAATGAATTCCTGCCCAAGGCGAAGGCGAACAAGTTCGCCGTCGGCCAATTCAACATGAACAACCTGGAGTTCGCGCAAGCCATTGTCGAGGCGGCGATCCGGGAGAAGTCACCGTTCATTTACGGCGTCAGCGAAGGCGCCCTGAAATACATGGGCATCGAATTCACCGTCGCCATCGCGGAAGCCGCCGCGAAGAAATCCGGGCTGCCGATCGCGCTCCATCTCGACCACGGCAGCAGCTTCGAAGTCGCGATGAAGTGCATCCGCGCCGGTTTTTCGTCGGTCATGTTCGACGGTTCCCACTATCCGCTCGAAGAGAACATCCGCCTGACGAAGGAGATCGTGAAGGCCGCGCACGCGATGGGCGTCTCCGTCGAGGGCGAGCTCGGCACGATCGGCGGCACCGAGGACGACATCAGCGTTGATGAGGAGGAAGCGGCGCTGGCGAAGCCGGAGGAAGCGATCCGTTTCTGGGAGGAGACGGGCGTCGATGCGCTCGCGATCGCGGTCGGCACGGCGCACGGCATGTACAAGGGCGAGCCGAAGATCCGCTTCGACATCATCCGCGAAGTGGCCGAGAAGGTGCCGGTGCCGATCGTCCTGCACGGCGGCTCGGGCGTTCCGGACGAAGCGATCCGGGAAGCGATCCGCTGCGGCGTCGGCAAGATCAACGTCAACACGGAGAATCAGGTTGCCTGCACGAACAAGATTCGCGAAGTGCTCGGCAAGGACAGCAAGGTTTACGATCCGCGGAAATACCTCGGTCCCGCCCGCGAGGCGATGATCGAAGTCGTGGCCGAGAAGATCCGTCTGTTCGGCAGCAGCAACCAGGCGTAAGCAAGCGCGACTTTCGCAGGAACCGCCGCGTTCGGACGGCGGTTTCTGCACATCCGTCCGCATGACGGTCAACCAGCGCCATCGGGAGGAAATGGGGAGACATGGAGAAACTGATGGTCCGCGGCGGCCGCCCGCTGCGCGGAACGGTGACGATCAGCGGCGCGAAGAACAGCGCCGTCGCGCTGCTGCCGGCGTCCATCCTGGCCGACGGCGAAGTCAGACTGGACAACCTGCCGCGGCTCAGCGACGTGGCGGTCTACACGGAGATTCTCGAAGAGCTCGGGGGCAAGGTGACGCGGATCGGGGATTCGATGGTCATCGATCCGACCCGCATGCGCCCGGTGCCGATGCCGAACGGCAAGGTGAAGCTGCTGCGCGCTTCCTACTATTTGATGGGCGCGATGCTCGGCCGGTTCGGCGAAGCGGTGATCGGGATTCCCGGCGGCTGCAACTTCGAACCCCGCCCGATCGACCAGCACATCAAAGGCTTCGAAGCGCTCGGCGCCACCGTGACGAACGAGCACGGCGCGATCCGCCTGACGGCGAAGAAGCTGCGCGGCGCGAAAATCTATCTTGACGTCGTCAGCGTCGGCGCGACGATCAACATCATGCTCGCGGCCTCCCGCGCCGAAGGACTCACGATCATCGAGAACGCGGCGAAGGAGCCGGAGATCATCGACGTCGCAACGCTGCTCAACGCGATGGGCGCCCGCATCAAGGGCGCGGGCACCGAGACGATCCGGATCGAGGGCGTGGACCGGCTGCACGGCTGCCGGCACTCGATCATTCCCGACCGGATCCAGGCGGCGACATACATGATCGCGGCGGCCGCGACGCGAGGCGATGTCGTCGTCGACAATGTCATTCCAAAGCATCTCGAGGCCGTGACGGCCAAGCTGCAGGAGATGGGCGTCCACGTCTACGAAATGGATGAATCGATCCGCGTCGTCGGCCAGCCCGTCTATTCCGCCGTCGACGTCAAGGCGCTCGTCTATCCGGGCTTCGCGACGGACATGCAGTCGCCGATGACGAGCCTGCTCACGCAGGCCGAAGGCGTCAGCATCCTGACGGATTACGTCTTCAGCAACCGGTTCAAGCATGTGCCGGAGCTGGTGCGCATGGGCGCGAAGATCCGCGTTGAAGGCCGTTCGGCCATCATCGAGGGCAGCAAGCTGAACAGCGCGAAGGTCCGGGCATCCGATCTCCGGGCCGGGGCGGCGCTTGTCGTGGCGGCGCTGACGGTCGAAGAGGGCGTCACGGAAATTGCCGGTGTCGAATACATTGATCGCGGGTATGATAATCTTGTGGACAATCTCCGCAAACTCGGGGCCGACGTCTGGCGCGAGCCCGGGGACATCTGAAACCGTTCCGATTCCGTTCCGCAAAAAGAATAACCGAATCCCGACCTCAAATCCGAATATCCTTTCATGCAGAAAACCCGGATAACAGGGCAATAATGGCAATCACAAGGAAAATTGAATATCAAGGGGTGACAAGATGGCCGATCTTCAAATCTCCGATCTGGAAGAGATGAAGCTGACCGAGCTCTACAAACTCGCGAAAGAGTACGAGATTCCCAACTACGGCCAGATGCGGAAGAAAGAGCTGATTTTCGCGATCCTGCGGGCCCAGGCCGAGCGAAGCGGCCTCATGTTCATGGAAGGCGTGCTCGACGTGCTGCCGGAGGGCTACGGGTTCCTGCGGCCGCTCTTCCTGCCGAGCAAGGACGACATCTACATATCGGCGTCGCAGATACGGAAATTCGACCTGCGCACCGGCGACCTCGTGTCCGGCAAATGCCGGGCGCCGAAGGAGAACGAGCGGTACTTCGGATTGCTGCAGGTGAACGCTGTCAACGGCGAGAGTCCGGAAGTTGCCGCGGAGCGGCTCCACTTCCCCGCCCTGACTCCCCTCTTTCCGCAGAAAAAACTCGTTCTGGAGACTTCCCCCAACAATCTGTCGACTCGCATCATGGATATCCTTGCGCCGGTCGGCCTTGGCCAGCGCGGACTGATCGTCGCGCCTCCGAAAGCGGGCAAAACGCTGCTGCTCAAGGAGATCGCCAACAGCATCTCGGCCAACCATCCGGAGATCGAGCTGTTCGTGCTGCTGATCGACGAGCGGCCGGAGGAAGTGACCGACATGCAGCGGTCGGTGAAGGGCGAAGTCTTCGCGTCGACGTTCGACGAAGTTCCGGAACACCACATCAAGGTGGCGGAAATGGTGCTGGAGCGGGCGCAGCGCCTGGTCGAGCACAAGCGCGATGTCGTCATCCTGCTCGACAGCATCACGCGGCTTGCGCGCGCTTACAACCTCGTCGTGCCGCCGTCCGGCCGGACGCTCTCCGGCGGGATCGACCCGGCGTCGTTCCACCGGCCGAAGCGCTTCTTCGGCTCGGCGCGCAACGTCGAGGAGGGCGGCAGCCTGACGATTCTGGCGACCGCGCTCATCGACACCGGCTCGCGGATGGACGACATTATTTACGAGGAATTCAAAGGCACCGGCAACATGGAGCTCGTGCTGGACCGCAGGCTCGCGGAGCGCCGCATTTTCCCGGCGCTGGACATCCGCCGTTCCGGCACGCGCCGCGAGGAAATGCTGCTCACGAAGGAAGAGCTCGAGTGCGCCTGGACGATCCGCAAGATGATGAACGACACGCCCGAATTCGTGGAGCAATTCCTGAAGAAGTTGAAGGATACGAAATCGAACGCGGAATTCATCGACGTCATCGCGAAGCTGGCGGCGGACGGCGTCGGCGGATCGGGCGGGGGCTCCGTGAGACGAACCGTGCGGTCGACGACCTGACGGTGCGGCGGGGGTTTTTTGTCCGGAAGAGATGAAGGTGGGATTGCAGCATGAACCTGGTGTACGCCGACGCGAAAGGCCGCGTCTATGACGAGCCCGACTGGGGCGGGCTCGGGCGCAGCGCCGATATGATCATCGAACTGATGGAAGACGAGCTGATACCGCTGCCCGAGGGCGCGACGCTGGTCAGCCTGCCGTACACGCGGCCGATCGGCATCGATCCCGACACGGGCGAGATGCGGCCGTTTCCGGGCGACGCGCAGGCGGTCGGCGCGCTGCTGCCGCAGGGATACACGCGTCTGGCCGTTCCCGCCTACGTCAAGACGGACCGCGCGCGGAAGCTTCCGCTCTTCGGCTATACGGCGGTTGTCTGGAAGGACGGCGGGTTCCATGTCGCCGCGCAGCGCACCGACGATCCGGAGCCGTGGAATCCGCTGAACTGCGACCGCGGCGAGCTGGAGAAGGGCGTCGAAACGCTGCTCGCGCGGTATCCGGAGAACCGGGTCTACCAGCACCTGTCGCATTGCGCGCTCGGCTACGAATGTCTGACGGCGTCGAACACGTTCCTGAATCGCTGGGAAGGCGCCGTTCCGGTGTCGTACAGTTGCAACGCGGGCTGCTACGGCTGCATTTCCGAGCAGCCGGACGACAGCGGGTTCCCCGCGCCGCAGACGCGGATGAACTTCCGGCCGACGGTCGACGAGCTGGTCGAGATCATGCTCGAGCATCTGAAGACGCCGGATTCGATCATCAGCTTCGGCCAGGGGTGCGAGGGCGAGCCGTCGACGCAGGCGAAGCTGATGATCGACGCGATCCGCCGGGTGCGGGAAAAGACGGATCTCGGCTACATCAACATCAACACGAACGCCGGGCTGACCGACCACATCCGGGCGATCGTCGACGCCGGGCTCGACCTGATGCGCGTCAGCACGATCAGCGCGATCGACGAGCATTACAACGCCTATTACCGGCCGCGCGGCTACACGCTGGCGAACGTCGAGAAGTCGCTCAAGTACGCGTCGGATCGCGGCGTGTACACGTCGATCAACTATCTTGTCTTCCCCGGCGTGACGGACCGCGAGGAGGAGATCGAGGCGATGATCGGATTCGCGAAGCGGACCGGGCTGAAGCTCATCCAGCTTCGCAACCTGAACATCGACCCCGAGAGCTACCTCGCGCTCATTCCGCCTGCGCGGGGCGAAATCTTCGGCATGAAGCAGATGATCGAGATTTTCCGAGAGGAACTGCCGGATGTGCGCATCGGCAACTACACGCATGTGCCGCCCGCGGAGTTCCGCCGCCGGAAGACGGCGCCGTCGGGCCGGGACTGACGGCGCAATTGACCGTTGCGCGAATTTGCACATTCATGCTATAATCTCGTCATGTGTCATTTACTCTGGGTCGGCGTGTCAAGGGCCCAGGGCGTGAAAGAGGTGAACGAGATGAAACCGGACATTCATCCGACGTATCACGTCACGACGGTAACCTGCGCGTGCGGCAATACGTTCGAGACCGGTTCGGTGAAGGCGAGCCTCCGGGTCGAAATCTGCTCGAACTGCCATCCCTACTTCACGGGCAGACAGAAGTTCGTCGATACCGGCGGCCGCGTTGACCGTTTCAAGAAGAAATACGGCATCTGACCGGATGCATACCCGAGCCTCCCCCAGCCATCCTAATGGCGAAGGGAGGTTTTTTCATGTCCATCAGGCATATCGGCACGTGTCTCCGCCGCCGTCGGCGGCTGCGCTTTCTGCTTCCCGGCGTCCTGCTGACGCTGCTGGCGGCCGCGCTCGCGGCGGCCGGCTGCGGGAGCGCGGAGCAAACTGCGGAGCGGCCGGTCAAACGTTACGGCAACGACGGCTACATGGGCATCAGCAATTCGAATCCGAATCTTCCGATCACGGGCACGGCCTGGAGCTACCGGCGCGACGACGCGTTCGCGGCCGAGCTGCTTCGCAGGCTGGACGGCATCAAGCACATCCGAATCATGCGCACGGGCGGATCGAACATGCATGTCCACCTCGACATCGACCGGTCGCTGAGCCGGGAGGAGGCGGCTGCGGTCGCTGCGAAGGCGGAGGCGATCCTGAAGGAGAATTTTCCGCGCTACAAGGTGACGGTGAAGGCGGACGCGGAATAGGCGGCGCCGCATGGCCGGCATGAGTGGCGAACAACGGCACGCGGTGACGTCGGCGGGGGCGGGCGCGGTCGCTGGCACGGATGTCCGGTTGCGATCGCCATCCGGATCGGCTATACTTATCCTTACCGTGCTAGACGGGGAGGTAGCGGTGCCCTGTAACTCGCAATCCGCTGCAGCGAGGTTGAATTCCTGCCCGAGGTCTTGCGCTGCAGGGCTGGCGCCCTGGAACCGTGTTGACGGCCGGGTCCTCCGCAATGAACCCCTGTGAACCTGGTCAGGTCCGGAAGGAAGCAGCCATAAGCAGGTTCGTTCATGTGCCGGAGGAGTGCCTGGCCCGAGCGGGAAAAGGGAATGCCGCCTGGAACGCAACGATCGGAGGCAGGTGCACGGTCCTCTTCATATCGCATGTTCGGCCGCCCCGGCCAGACCGGGGCGGCTTTTTGTCGTGCCGCCCGGCGGGATCGTCGTTTCTCTCGCCGCCCGATTAATGTATAATAGAGCATCATGCGGCCTTACGGCCGGACGATGGAAAGGAACGGTCCGCGTGTCCCATATCGCCTTGTACCGCGCCTGGCGTCCGCAGACGTTCCAGGACATGGTCGGCCAGCATCATGTGATCCAGACGCTCCAGAACGCGATCCGGGAGAACCGGATCGCGCATGCGTATCTGTTCAATGGTCCGCGCGGAACGGGCAAGACCAGCGCAGCCAAGATCATGGCGAAGGCCGTCAACTGCGTGCACGGGCCGACGCCGGAGCCGTGCAACGCCTGCCCGGCGTGCGAAGGCATCGCCGCCGGCACGGTGCTGGACGTGATCGAGATCGACGCGGCCTCCAACCGCGGCATCGACGAGATCCGCGACATCCGGGACAAGGTGCGCTACGCGCCCACGGAAGTCCGGTACAAAGTGTACATCATCGACGAAGTGCACATGCTCACCACCGAGGCGTTCAACGCCCTGCTGAAGACGCTCGAGGAACCGCCCGGGCACGTGATCTTCATCCTCGCGACGACCGAGCCGCACAAGCTGCCCGCGACGATCGTCTCGCGCTGCCAGCGGTTCGACTTCCGGCCGGTGCCGCTTGATGAGCAGGTCGGGCGCCTCAGGCGGATCTGCGAGCAGGAAGGGATCGAGGCGGAGGACGACGCGCTCGCGTACATCGCCCGCCTGTCCGAAGGCGGGATGCGTGACGCGATCGGCCTGCTCGAGCAGACGGCGGCGTTCACCGACGGCCGCATCACGCTGGACGGCGCGGTCGACGTGACGGGCGGCATCCCGGCGGAGCGGTTCGAGGAGCTGGCGGAAGCCGTGCGCGGACGCGACGCCGCGGAGGTCATGCGCGTCACGGAAGCGCTGGCGGCGGCGGGCAAAAGCGCCGACAAATGCATGGAAGACCTGATCGTCTTCTTCCGCGACCTCCTGCTCCTGAAGCTGGCGCCGGAGCGGACGGCCTCCACCGAGCGGATCGTCGACGCGGAGCGCTTCCGGAGCGCGGCGGAAGGGTTCACCGCCGAGCGCCTGTTCCGGATGATCGACATCCTGAACCGGTACCAGAACGAAATGCGCTTCGCCGCGCAGCCGCAGACGATGTTCGAGGTGGCGCTGCTCAAGATCTGCACGCTGCCCGACGAGGGCGAAGCGGCGGAGGGCGGCGCCCGGCCGGCCGACGCGGCCGGACGCGGAACCGCCGCGCGCGAGCCGGCGCCGGACACGGCGGAGCTGCATCAGCTCCGACGGCGCGTCGAGATGCTCGAGCAGCGCATCGAGCAATTGCTGCGCTCCGGCGCGGCGCGGCCGGCCGAATCTCCCGGCCCGCAGGGCGACGCCCGATCGGCGGGACGTCCTGCCGGCGCCTTCGGGGCGCAGCGCGGCGCGGCGGCGCCCGCCATCGGCCGGGTGAAGCTGGAGCCGTTCCTGGCAGCGCGCGACTCGGACGAGACGCGGCGGGTGAAAGCCCGCTGGCCGGAGGTGCTGCAGCGCGTCCGGGAGGTCCGCATCTCGGTCCACGCCTGGCTGATCGACGGCGAGCCGGTGTCCGCGGCGGGTGGCCAGGTGCTGATCGCGTTCCGGAACACGATGCACCGTCAGACGACGGAGAAGCCCGCCAACCGGGAGATCATCGAAGGCGTCATGGCCGAAGTGTTCGGCGAGCCGCTGCGGCTGGCGACGGTCATGGCGAAGGATTGGCAGGCCGCGGAAGGCGGAGGCGACCGCCAACAGCAGCCGGAGGCGCTGGAGCTGACGCCGGGGGAGGAGCAGGCCGAAGCGAACGGCAGGCCGCCATGGGTGGAAGAAGCGGTGAAGCTGTTCGGAGAAGATCTGGTCGTCGTCGTGGACGACGAGAAGACGTGACTTTTCATCATAAGGAGAGTTGGCGAGTATGAACAACATGCAGCAGATGATGCGGCAAGTGAAGAAAATGCAGGAGCAAATGCTCAAGGCCCAGGAGGAGCTCGGGAACAAGGAAGTCGAAGGCACCGCCGGCGGCGGCGTCGTGACGGTGCGGGCGAACGGGCACAAGAAGATTCTTGCCGTCACGATCAAGCCGGAAGCCGTCGACCCCGACGACGTCGAGATGCTCCAGGACCTCGTCCTCGCGGCCGTGAACGACGCGCTGAACAAGGCGGAAGAGATGGCGAGCAAGGATATGGCCCGGTTCACGGGCGGAATGAAGATCCCGGGACTTTTCTGAGGAGGAGCGTCCTTCCTTGTACTATCCGGAACCGATCGCGAAGCTGATCGATTCGTTCTCCCGGCTGCCCGGCATCGGCCCGAAGACCGCCGCCCGCCTCGCCTTCCACGTGCTGCGCATGAGCGAGGATGACGTCGTCGCGTTTGCCAAGGCGCTGGTCAGCGTCAAGCGCAACCTGCACTATTGCTCCATCTGCTGCAACATCACCGACGTCGATCCGTGCCGCATCTGCCAGGACAAGACGCGCGATCCGTCCGTCATCTGCGTCGTCCAGGAGGCGAAAGATCTCGTCGCGATGGAGCGGACGAAGGAATATGACGGCCAGTACCACGTGCTGCAGGGCGCGATTTCCCCGATGGACGGCATCGGTCCGGACGAGATCCGCATCGCCGAGCTGCTGAAGCGGCTGACCGACGACCGGGTGAAGGAGCTGATCCTGGCGACGAACCCGAACATCGAGGGCGAGGCGACTGCGATGTATCTGTCCCGCCTGGTCAAGCCGTTCGGCATCAAGGTGACACGCATCGCGCACGGGCTGCCGGTCGGCGGAGACCTGGAGTACGCGGACGAGGTTACCCTGTCGAAGGCGCTTGAAGGACGAAGAGAACTGTAGACGCTGCGCCGTGCCGGTCCGACCGGCGCGGTTTTTTGTTTTTGATTGCCGCATTTGCGCGCCCCGGTTCTAGGTTTGTCCCCTCCGCTATAGGTATGGTAACGGCGGATTCTTTTTTTCGGGGGAGGGACGGGCCTTGAACTGGCGAAGGTGGCCGGATTGGCGGAAAAAATGGAACGCGGTCCGCGAGGCGATCACCGGACTGTGGGACGACGACGAAAAGGAGGAAGCCGTCACGCCTGCCGTGCGGCGGGAAGCGCTGCTCGAGGCGGACAGGAAGTCCAGGTCGGCGCAGGCGCTGATCCGCGACATCCGGGAGGCGCACCGGGACTGGGTGAACGCGCACCGGCATTTCGAGTATGCGGCGGGTTTTGACCAGATCGACTACGCGATCTATGCGATCGAGGCGGCGGAGAAGCGGTACGAGATGCTGCTCCGCCAGGCGAAAAAGATGAATGTTCACTGGCGCAGCGAATGGGAGAAAGGGGCGGGCGCGGGATGAAGACGGTATTCGCGGTCACGCTGGCGGTCTCTTCGGCGGCGCTGCTGTACATTCTCGCGCGGAGGCGCATGACGCGGGCGTGGCTGGGGCGGTTTGTCCTGCACATGGCGGCCGCGGCGCTGCTGATTTACGGGCTGAACGAGTTCGGCTGGATTTCGGGCGTGCACATTCCGCTCAATCCGGTGACGGCCGCGGTCATCGTGACGCTCGGCGTTCCCGGCATCGCGCTGATCGCCGGGCTGCAGGCCGTGTTGATATAGCTCGGGAATTTGCGGTTTGGGCGGGTTCAGGCTATTGACTTTATTCGATCGGGTGTGATACATTATCAATCGCGCCTGACGCAGAGCGCCGGTGGACGGCGGCCGGAGGAACGGAAGCCGGAAATTGGGGCTTGCATCGGGACGGCGCGATGTGATATATTATAAAAGTCGCTGCCTGACGATGGCGATGGCGGCGAGCGAGCAAGATGGCTCCTTGAAAACTGAACAACGAGCTTGAGTTGCCCGTTCTTCAATTGAGGAACGAAAGCAAAGCGCGAACGTACGAAATGCGAGCTGAGACAGCTCTTTCTTTCATGGAGAGTTTGATCCTGGCTCAGGACGAACGCTGGCGGCGTGCCTAATACATGCAAGTCGAGCGGAGTTTCCGTGACGGAAGCCTTCGGGCGGAAGACGCGGA
>Ga0207866_1001877_pt1 | contig 17460 bp, 14 predicted proteins | sample HigsolmetaAR203D_FD_184835 | JGI IMG/M metagenome (GOLD analysis project Ga0207866, IMG submission 184835) | Ionic liquid and high solid enriched microbial communities from the Joint BioEnergy Institute, USA - AR20-3-D (SPAdes) (version 2) ...
CCCCCCGCCGCACCGCAACTTTCCCGCTCAAGCGAGACGCCCCGGCCGCACCGTGGCGGCCGGGGCTCACAGACCCGCAAACCCCTACTTTTTCCGCTTCCGCGTCGCGCCCGCGGAAGCTTTCTTCTTGCGGCCCTTGCCGCCCGGGCCGCCGTTTCCGGAGGCGGCGCTCTTCGCCGCGCGCTGCCGGCGCGGACGGCCGGCGCCCTCGTCGTCCGTGGCGCCGGCGTAGCCGCCGGTCACCGGCAGCCCCCACATGTCCACGCGGATCACGCCCGGCTCCGCGTCATCGCCGCGCCCGCCACGTCGTCCGCGCCCGCCGCGGCCGCCAGCTTCGGCGCGGCGCCCGCCGCCGCGCTCCGCCTTGCCGCGGCCGCCGACCTCGCGCGGACCCGACGCGCGCGGCTTCATGTCGACCATCGCGAAGTCGATCTGATGCTCGTCCATGTTCACGCGCTCCACACGGACGCGCACCTCGTCGCCGATCCGGAACACGCGCGACGTCCGCTCGCCGATCAGCGCCATGTGCTCCTCGTGGAAGTGGTAGTAGTCGTCCGTCAGATCGCTGAGCCGGATCAGCCCCTCGACCGTGTTGCCCAGCTCCACGAAGATGCCGAAGCTCGTCACGCCGCTGATAATGCCGTCGAACTCCTCGCCGATCTTGTCGAGCATGAACTCGCATTTCTTGAGCTGTTCCGTGTCCCGTTCGGCCTCGACCGCGACGCGCTCGCGCTCGGACGACTGCCGCGCAATGTCCGGCATCTTCGCCGCCAGCTCGTCGATCCGCTTCGCGGGCAGCGTCCCGCCGTTCACCAGAACCTCGCGGATGATCCGGTGGATCACCAGGTCCGGGTACCGCCGGATCGGCGACGTGAAGTGCGTGTAGAACTCGGCCGCGAGGCCGAAGTGTCCGAGGCTGTCCGCCTCGTACCGCGCCTGCTTCATCGAGCGCAGCATCATCGTCGCGATGACCGTCTCTTCCTTCGTGCCGCGGATCTCCTCGAGCAGATCCTGCAGCGCGCGCGGGTGCACCTTGTTCCCCTTGCCCTTCACGATGTACCCGAAATTCGCCGCGAACCGCACGAAGTTCAGCAGCTTCTCCGCATCCGGGTCCTCGTGGATCCGGTACAGGAACGGCACCTTGAGCCAGTAGAAATGCTCCGCCACCGTCTCGTTCGCCGCGAGCATGAACTCCTCGATGATCATTTCGGCGATCGAGCGCTCGCGCTTCACGATGTCGACCGGCTTGCCGTTTTCGTCGACGATGATCTTCGCTTCCTGGAAGTCGAAGTCGATCGCGCCGCGCTTCATCCGCTTGTCGCGCAGCTTCAGCGCCAGCTCCTCCATCAGCTTGAACATGTCGACGAGGCCGGCGTACCTCGCCTTAAGCTCCGGATCGTCGTCGACGAGGATTTTGCGCACGTTCGTGTACGTCATCCGCTCCGTCGTCCGGATCACGCTCGGGAAAATATCATGCCGCACCACCCGCAGCGTCTCCGCGTCGAACTCCATCTCGCACGACAGCGTCAGCCGGTCGACCTTCGGGTTGAGCGAGCAGATCCCGTTCGACAGCCGGTGCGGCAGCATCGGAATGACGCGGTCGACGAGGTAGACGCTGGTCCCGCGGCGGTAGGCCTCCTGGTCGAGCGCCGAGTTTTCTTTCACATAATAGCCGACGTCCGCGATGTGCACGCCGAGCAGGTAGTTGCCGTTCGGCAGCCGCTCCACGCACACCGCGTCGTCGAGGTCCTTCGCGTCCTCGCCGTCGATCGTGACGATCGTCTTCGAGCGCAGATCCCGCCGCCCCTGGGAGACGATCTCCTCCTCGGAGATCGAATCCGGCACCGCCTCCGCCTCGGCCATCACGTCGTCCGGGAAGCCTTCCGGAAGCTGGTGCTTGCGGATGATCGACAGGATGTCGACGCCGGGATCGTCCTTGTGGCCGAGAATCTCGATGATCTCGCCCGTCGCCGCCGAACGCCCCTCGGGATACGTGACGATGCGCGCGACGACCTTCTGCCCCGTCACGGCGCCGTGGAAGCTCTCGCGCGGAATGAACAGATCGCGATTGATCCTTTTGTCATCCGGAATGACGAACCCGAACGACTCGTGATGCTCGAACGTGCCGACGATCTGCGTGACCGCCCGCTGCACGACGCGCACGACTTCGCCTTCCAGCTTGCCGCCCGAAGCGCTCTTCGACGTCACGCGCGCGAGCACGATGTCGCCGTTCATCGCGCTTTTCAGGTCGTTCGCGTGGATGTAGACGTCCGGATGGTCCGGCTCGTCCGGGATCAGGAACGCGAACCCCTTCGGATGCGCCTGAATCCGCCCGCGCAGCAGATTCATCCGCTCCGGCACGCCGTAGCGGTTGTTGCGTGTGCGGTAAATTTTGCCTTCATCTTCCAGTTCGTTGAGCAGCTTCAGGAACGCCTTGAACGCGTCCGCGCCCTCGAGCCCGAACGATTGCTCCAGCTCCTGGACGGTCATCGGCTTGTACGCCTGCTCCCGCATGAAATCAAGGACTTGCTGTTCTGTTACCAATATACGGTTCACCTCATGTCTGGCCGGACCTTGCGTCTTCCGCCGTGCAGACTATCGCGAAATAGTATACACGAATAGCCCCCCGCGCATCCGTCCGGCCGTCGCCGGAGACGCGGCTCGCCCGCGCATGCCCCAAGCAAAAAAACGGGCACCTGTGCCCGTTTCCCCGTATCGCTTAATCCACGAAATACGCGATCGCCAGCGCCAGCAGGAAGAATCCCGCCGCCAAGACGATGGTCACGCGCTGCAGAAGAAGATCGAATCCGCGCGCCTTCGTCTTCCCGAACAGGTGCTCCGCGCCGCCGGTGATCGCGCCGGACAGGCCCGCGCTCTTCCCCTTCTGGAGCAAGACGACGCCGATCAGTCCGAGCGAGAAGATGATGAGCAGAATCTTGAGAGCGACTTCCACTACCTCCACCTCCCGAACAGAGGGTCACAAACACAGTATTGTTATTGTAACACAACACCCGGAAGGTTACAAGCTCCCGTTGCAGGCTCCCGTTCTCCCGCGTCGATTCATGCTCCCTCGCAGCATTTCTTGTACTTCAGTCCGCTGCCGCAGAAACAGGGCTCGTTGCGGCCCGGCAAGGTTCCGCCGCGGGCGAGCAGCTCCCGCTTCCAGTCCGCCCGGATCGCCGCTGCCAGCGCGACCAGCCGGTCGTGCGCATGGGCGAAGATCCTCCGGTAGGCGGCGCAGAAATAATCCGGCCGCACCGCCCGGCCCCCGGACCATCCCCGGTTGCGCGGGCAGCCCCCGTGGCACAGGCCGAAGTATTCGCAGGCTCTGCAGTCATCGGGAAGCTCGCTCTTCAGCGTCAGGAACCGGCGGTAGGCCGGATGATCGACGATCTCCCCGATGGACTGCTCGCCGACGTTCCCCAGCCGGTATTCCCGGTTCATGTAGAAATCGCAGGGATAGGCGTCCCCGTTCCCGTCCAGAATCAGCGTCCGGGCGCAGGTCGGGCGCTGGACGCACGATTCGGCTTCGCGGCCGAGATACCGGGCCAGCACATTGTCGAAGAAGCGCACCGACAGTCGCGGACGGCCGTCGTTCCACCACCGGTCGAACGCCTCGCACAGGAAGTCCCCGTATTCCGCGGGCGTGATCTCGTACAGGCCGTCCGCCTCCGCGTCCCGGGCTTTGAACGACATGCAGGGGATGAACTGCACGTGGGTGAACCCTTCCCGTTCGTAAAAATCCATCAGTCTCGCCGCTTCCCGGACATTCCCGCGATGGACGACCGTCAGCACATTGAACTCGACGCCGTACCTCCGCAGCCACGCGATGCCGCGCATCGCCGCGTCGAAACTTCCGGCGCCGGAGCCGAAGGGCCGGCGCGCGTCGTGAATGTCGCGCGGACCGTCGAGACTGACGCCCACGAACACGTTGTACTGCCGGAAAAACCGGGCCCACTCCTCGTCGATCAGCGTCCCGTTCGTCTGCACGCTGTTGCCGATGACCGTTCCGGGAGGCGCGTGCAACGCCTGCAGCCGGACCACTTCCCGGAAGAAGTCCAGACCGGCCAGCAGCGGCTCCCCGCCCTGCCAGACGAAGGACGCCTTCCCCCCGGAGCCCGCCATGTAGTCCCGAATGAACGTCTCCAGCAGCTCCTGGTCAATCCGCGGCTTTTTCCCTCCGTGACCGGCCGAACCGTCGAAGTAGCAGTAATCGCAGGCCATGTTGCAATAGTTCGAGACGGTCTTCCACATGACGGACAATCCATGGGCCATCGCGGTTCATTCCTCCGTCATCCGATTCCAAGCCGTTCCTTCATCCGAAACGTCAGCCGCTCCAACTGTTCCACTTCCAGCATCCGGGTAGACGTCATCGGCTCGTTGCCCCTCACCCGGGTACGGCAATTGGACAATACCCCCTGGCGCATGAGGAAATATTTCGCGTTCGCCGGGTAAAGCTGATGTTCGATCAGCGACGTCATGCCGAGGAAGCTGCCGAGCAGCTCCGCTTCGTCGGGATCGTCTTGCCAATGCTCATGCAGCCAGACATACAACTCCGGATGAAAGTTCGCCATGACGCCGCTGAATCCGTTCGCCCCGAGCTTCAGCGTGTCGAGCAGCGTCGCGGAGTTCGCGTTGAAAATTTTGAAGCTGCCGCCCGCCACCGCCCGCAGCTTGAGTCCGATCTGATCCCGGTCGCAACAGGTATCCTTCAGAAAGGCGAACCTCCCCGTCTCGTCGCATCGCCGCAGCAACTCCGGGGTCAGCAGCCTCTTGTATGGATACGGGCACTCATAGAATCCGAGCGGCACATCCCGCGGAAGGCGGTCCAGCATCCGTTCGAGATTGCGCCACAGCACGTCGTCCGGTTCCCCTTCCGCCGCGAACCGGTTCACGATCAGCACCAGCGCGTCGATGCCGGTGTCGGCCATCCGCTTCAGTTCTTCCTCCTGGTCTTCGAAGCGGTCCGACACATGACCCGACGCGATGACCGGCACCCGGTCTCCCGCCCGCTTCTTGACGAAGGCGGCCAGCCGGACCCTTTCCTCCGGGGACAGATAGAACATCTCGCTGGATTGGCAGACGGCGAACAGGCCGTGCACGCCCCGCTCCAGGTACCAATCGATCAGCCTGCCGAGCGCGGCGTAATCAATCTCGTTCCGCTCCGTGAAAGGGGTGACCATGGTGGGCCAGACACCGTTCGGTATGTTCATTTCGCTCACTTCCTTCATCGGGGCTCCACGGCATCCGCCGGACTTGCGCTGTCGACGCCTTCGACTGTCTCACGTTTTTTCCATCTCCCTCTCTCCACCGCGTTCCCGATGGCGGCCATGGTCATGGTGACAGCCACGGCGAACAGGACCACGCCGTAGAAGCCGGCTCCGATGCCGATTCCCGCCCCGCCGACGAAGAGGACCATCGCCGCGGAGGTCAGGCCGATGACGCGAAACCCGCTCTTCAGGATCATGCCGGCGCCAGAAAGCCCAGCCCGGACACGATTTGGGCCGCCACCCGCATCGGGTCCATCGAGGTGTTCGGGTTGAAGTTGCCATACCGCTCGACGCTGTAGATGGAGATCAGCGTCATCAGCGCGCAGGCCACGCAGACAAACATGTAGGTCTTGATGCCCCCCGGCTTGTTTTTCGCCTCCCGGTTCCAACCGATGACAAACCCGACCAGGGCGCTCATCAGGATGCGAAAGTACATCTCGGATTGCCGGACCGCGGCCTCGTATTGGTCCAACCACTCTGTCAGTAACCACATTCGTGCTCATCCTTTGCTCGAAAGCGAATGTTCCGGCCGGGCCCGTTCCCGGCCGGCGGCTCAGCTCCGCCCGGACCGCCAATGGGCTTCAAGCGCGTCCGTCAGAGCGGCGACCACGGGGGCATGGGCCGGATGCCAGATGTTCAGCTTGTATCTCCCCCTGCGGATCATGGAAGCGTGGAGCGGGAGGCGCAGGCGGTCGGCCCGGCCGGCGTTCCACAGCCCTTGTTCCTTCATCCGGGCGGCGTAGCGCACGAACATCTCTTCCTGATAAGGCGTGCCGGACTCATGATACGTGCAGATCACCGTCTCGTCGCCATCCGCCGGCCGGTCGTCCAGCGCGCCGAACAGGCTGGCGGATTCGGGAAGCAGCCGCTCCAGCTCGCTCCGCGGACAGCCCGCCGCCTCCAGAATCGTGGCCGCCAGTTGATGCGGCTGAACGAGATGCCGAACCTTCAGGCCAGCCGGGATCCGTCCGGGATAGCGGATCAGCAGCGGCACCCGGACGCACGCTTCATAGAAGAACGCGCCCTTGACGAACAGCCCGTGGTCGCCCAGCATGTCGCCGTGATCGCTCACGAAAATCACCATCGTGTCGCGGGCGATCCCCCGTTCTTCCAACGCCGCGAGCACTTTGCCCACCTGTTCGTCCAGGAAGGCGACCGAGGCGTGGTAGGCGATCCGGATCCGCTCCAGATCCCCGATCTCCCGGGCTCCGGGGTAGGCATTGGCGAGCCTCATCTGCTCCACCAGATAACGGTCGTAGCCGTCGGCCAGGGCGTCTCCCGCCGGGACGGGCGCCCTGAGCCCGCTCCCGTCCACCTTCGCGTCCCAGCCCGGCGGATGGTCGAAATAGGGATTGTGCGGATCAAACACGCTCATCATGCAGAAGAACGGCCTGGCCGGATCCGATTCCTCCCGGATGTAGGAAGCCGTCCGTTCGGCGGCCCACCGGCTCATGTGCAGCTCTTCCGGCACGTGGACCAGCTTCGGACCCTCCGCCTCGTATTTCCGGCAGAACGGCTCATCCCGCTCCTTCAGCCACTTGGCGTAGGCGTTGTACGGACTGTCGTAAAAAACGTGCCGGACTCGACGTGAACGACCGTGTAGGCGTTGTCCCCGAGCTTCATCTGCCTGTACCCGTCGGCCGGCTCCCCGCCGGCGAAAGCCGACCGGATGGCCTCGATGTCCGGCTGTTCCCAACGGCCGGTCGTCATCAGCAACCGGCCCTGCTGATCCAGAATGAAGTAGTCGGTTTCCGGATAGATGGAATTGCCCGTCAGCACGTTTTCAATGGATTTCGTCGTGATCGTGGCCACCAGGGTGGTCAGGTTTCCCTCCAGATACTGGGACGTCCGGATCGGAATGACGACCCGCTCGGCGATGTTCAGATTGCTCCTCACCCTGCTCGGAGGTAGAAATTCGATGAAACTTTCCGAACGGTTGAGCCGGCTCCAGAAATCGATGCCGTATTGCTCGAAGATGTAAAACTTGTTGAAGAACGTATCGAAATCGCTGACGCCCGCGCCGGAATACACCTTGTCCGTATCGTTGTAGACAAACAGCTCGTCGATGAAATGGTTGAAATTGTTCCGGAAGGCGTTGAATTCGCGCATCACCTTGGTCAGGTTGGCCCGGTTTTCGTCCGTCATCTCGCGGTAGGGTTTTACATGGCGCTGGACGTTGTCGTCGAGCAGCAGGTTGTTGGCCGCGAGTTGGATCGTTTCCAGATAAATGCCGATGGTATTGGAGGAAGAGCGCAAATTGTCGTGCAGTTTTTCCGATGTATCCCTTTCGATCATGTCGGTCGGGCATCTTGACGATAGGAAACGGTTTGCCAGCGAAGCGGACTGCGCTCCGGGGCCGGCCCATCCGACCCATCCGACGAAAAAACACGTTCGGATATGCACGGCATGCCGCACAATCCGAACGTGATCTTCCACGGCGCCTCAATTCGTCTGTCTTTTTCGGATGGCCGCAAGCCGCTTCATGACGGAGCCGGGGTCGCGTCCGAACGCGTCGTGCAAAGCCAGGTAAAGACGGTACAGTTCCTCGTACGCGGCGACCCGGTCCCGGTCGGGTTTGAACGATTCCGCCTTGACCCGCGTCATGCGCCGCACCGCTTCCTCCAGGCGGTCATATCCGCCGTTGGCCGATCCGGCGGCCACGGCGCCGTAGATGGCCGCGCCGAGGGCGGCGGTCTGGGTGGAAGCTGCCACCCGGATTTCCCTGTTTGTGACATCGGCGTAGATCTGCATCAGCAGCCGGTTTTTCTGCGGCAGTCCGCCGCAGGCGTACAGTTCGTCGATAGCGATGCCCGCCTGTCCGAACGCTTCGATGATGGCGCGCGTGCCGAACGCCGTCGCCTCCAGCAGCGTCCTGTAGATCTCCTCCGGCTTCGTTTGCAGATGGTAGCCGATCACCAGGCCGGTCAGGTCGGCATCGCCCAAGACGGAACGGTTGCCGTTCCACCAATCGAGCGCCAGAAGCCCGGTTTCTCCCGGACGACAGGCCGACGCTTTGCTTTCGATCCACTGGTGAACCGTCATGCCCCGGGCCTTCGCCTCCCGCTCCACATAAGCCGGCACGCTTTTCTCCACAAACCAGGCGAACAGGTCTCCGACCGCGGCCTGGCCGGCTTCGTATCCGTAATAGCCCGGCGCGATGCCGTCCCTGACGAAGCCGCTGATGCCTTCCACCGCCATCTCCCGGTCGGACAGCACCATGTGGCACGTCGACGTGCCCATCACGAGGGCCATGCGGCCCGGGCTCGTGATGCCCGTGCCGACCGCCGCCGCGTGGGCGTCTCCGATGGCGACGGCGACCGGGATACCCGGAACAAGGCCCAGCCGGCCGGCCATCTCCGGGGTGAGCGTGCCGGCCCTCGCGCCCAACGGAGCCACCCGCCCGCGCAACTTCGTCTCCGACAGCCGCGCAAATCCGGGATCCAGCAGGCGAAAGAAATCATCGGGGTACCCGCAGACCGGGTGCCAGATCGCCTTGAACCCCGCCATGCAGGCGCTGCGAACGAACTGTCCCGTCAATTGGAAGACAACCCAATCGCCCGCTTCGACAAACCGGTCCGCCCGTTCGTAAATGTCCGGGGCCTTGCGCCGCGTCTCCCAAATTTTTGCCAACATCCATTCCACCGACAGTTTGCCGCCGTACCGTTTCAGGAAAGGCTGTCCGGTCTCGGCGGCCAGCCGGTTGATGAGATCCGTTTCTTCCTGCGCCGCGTGATGTTTCCACAGCTTCACCCAACTGTGGGGATTGCTCCGCAGCTCCGGATGGAAGCACAGGGGAACGCCCTGTTCATCCACGGGAAGCATGGTGCATGTCGTAAAATCGACGCCGATGCCGACGACATCCTCCGGACTCACGCCGGCCTCGCGCAGAACAGCGGGGACGGACCGTTCCAGCACCTCCAGGTAATCGGCGGGGTGCTGCAGGGCAAAATAGTCGCCCAGCACAATGTCCGTATCCGGCAGCGATTCCCGGATGACCCCGTGGCGGTACGGCGTCACGTGCACCGCCGCTTCCCGGCCGTCCGCCACATCGGCCAGCAGCACCCGGCCGGATTCCGTGCCGAAGTCAATGCCAATTGCGAATTTCCCGCCCATCGGTTCCGGTCCGCCCCCTTATTTGTACAGCGGGCCGAAATGGGCGCAAGCCCGGAAGTCGGCTCCCGTCGGATCGTGCGCGCCGAAGGCGGACCAGACGCTCGGACGGAAGATCCGTTCCTCGGACACGTTGTGCATGCTGACCGGAATGCGCAGCATCGCGGCGAGGGTGATGAATTCCCCGCCGACATGGCCGTAGCTGAGGACGCAGTGGTTGGAACCCCAGTTGTGCATGACCGAATAGACGTCCCTGAAGGCGTCCCGGCCGGTCAATTTCGGCACGAACCAAGTGGTCGGCCAGGTCGGGTCCGTCCGCCGGTCGAGCGCGGCGTGCACCTCCGCGGGCAGATCGACGGTGTACCCTTCGGCCAGTTGCAGCACCGGCCCGAGGCCTTCGATGATGTTCAATCTCGCCATCGTGACCGGCATGCCGCCGGGCGTGATGAACTGGGAAGAGAATCCGCCGCCGCGGAAGAAGTCGATGGCGGGATACCAGGTCGTGGCCTCGAGGCAGGCCTCCGCCTCTTCCTGCGTAATGTCCCAGAACGGCTTCATGGCCGGCTTGCCGTCCTTCATCTGCCTGCCCGCGCCGTCCAGCGCCGCCGGACCCGAGTTTTTCAGCAGGATGACGCCGTTCGACGCCCGGCCCTCCAGGGTATGGCCCGTTACCCGTTTGACCGCCTCGGGGCTCCAAAATGTCCGCACATCGGCGAAAATTTGGGCGCTGTCCGTCAGCAGATGGCCGAACAGCATCGTCGCCGCGTTCAGGGTGTCGTTTTCCGTGGAGACGATGAACGGTTCGCGGATGCCGTTCCAGTCGAACGACGAACAGAGGATGGCTTCCATGAAGTCACCGGTCGGAAAATAGTCCGTCCACGCCCGCTGCCCCTGGAATCCGGCGGCGATGGCGTTGTGCCCGAGCGCTTCTTCGCCGTAACCCATCTCCGCCAGCTTCGGGTTGCCGATCATCAGATCCCGGCCGATGAGCGTCATTTTGATCACCGTTTCCCAGTCCTCTTTCTTTTGGGCCGGCGTCCTTCCCAGGTGTTCCGGATTGACGTCTTCGCCTTCCTTGCAATAGCGCTTGACCCATTCCAGCGCCCGCCGGAATTCATCGTGGTCGTAAATGCCCAGATTGAGCCGGCGGACGAACTCCACCATGTCCACGTACTCGTTGCGCATGCCCAGGTAACGCTGGAAGAACCGTTCATCCGCCAGGCATCCGGCGATGCCCATCGACACGTTGCCCATGGACAGATACGATTTGCCGCGCATCGTCGCCACGGCGAGGCCGGCTTTGGCGAATCGCAGCAATTTGCGCCGGACGTCATCCGGAATCGTCGCGTCGTCCATATCCTGGACGTCCCGGCCGTATATGCTGAATGCGGGCAGCCCTTTCTGGTTGTGGGCGGAAAGCGCCGCGGCCAGATAGACGGCGCCCGGCCGCTCCGTGCCGTTGAAGCCCCAGATCGCATGCGGTATTTGCGCGTTGAGCTGGATCGTCTCCAGCGGATAGCACCAAGAGGGGGTCACCGAGATGGTCACGCCGACGTTGTGGTCGGCGAATTTCTTTTCGGTCATGGCCGCTTCGGCCGCTCCGCCGATCGTCGTGTCGGCGATGACACACTCGACGGGCATGCCGTTCGAATGCCTCAGCCCGCCGGACAGCAGCTCGGCCACCGATCGGGCCATGCGCATCGTAACTTCCTCCAGCGACTCCCGGATGCCGCCCCTTCTTCCGTCGATGATCGGCCGGATGCCGATCCGGGGCAGATCCCCGATCCATCGTTGTTCCACCTTCGGGAGATTCATGGCCATCATGCTCCTTTCGATGTGTAATCGTTTACATGTGTAATCGATTACACATATCACACTCCCCTCCCCCGGCTTCTGTCAAATGCTCAATCGTACCGGGCGATTTCGGGCTTGAACATTTTTTCCGTTTGCATCGACAGAAGGCCCGCGTCTTTTTGCACTGCCAGAATCCGTTTGCCGATTTCTTCCCCCATTTGGTAGGGCTTCTGGCGCACGTGCCACAGGCGGGAGCCCCTCAGCAGTTTCGCCGCCTCCAGCTCGCCGAAGGAGGCCACCGCCATTTCGTCCGGAATGTTGACGCCGGATTCAGTCAATTGCAGGAGCGCTCCAAAGGCCATCGCGTTGTTCAGCGCGAGGATGGCGGTCGGCTTCGGCGACATGCCGAGCCACTTCAGGACCGCCTGCTTGCCCCCTTCTTCGGCAAACCGGCCGTCGAACAAGTACCGTTCGTCAACGGACAGTCCGTAATCCTCCATGGCCGCGCGATAACCTTCAAGCCGTTCCGCGGAGGTGCTGATCCGGTAACCGCCGTGGATCACGGCGATGCGCTTGTGCCCGTCGTGGATGAGGCGCTCCGTCAATTGGCGGCTCGCCGCCGCGTTGTCTTCGAGGAACGTGTCCAGCTTCCGCCCGATGCCGGGCAGACGCCGGTCCGCAAGGATGACATGGATGCCCGAACCCGCCAGTTCCGTCAACAGAGCGTCCGTCGAGGAGGATGCGGCCAGCACGATCACATCCACGCGCTGTTCGGAGAACAATTCGAGCAAATGCGCTTCCTTGTCCGGATCTTCATCGGTGCTGGCGAAAATGAGATGGTAACCTTCTCCCCGCACCACGTCCTCAATGCCCTTGGACATGCGCATGAAATACGGGTTCGAAATGTCCGGCACGAGAATGCCGATGGTGTACGTCTTGTCCTGTTTCAGGCTGCGGGCGATGGCGTTGGGGCGGTAATTGAGTCTTTCAATCGCTTGGAGCACCTTCTCCCTGGCTTCCCTGCTCGCGTATCCCGAACCGTTCAGCACCCGCGAAACGGTGGCCGTGGACACGCCGGCCTCCCGGGCGACCTGCTTGATGTTGGTCATGACTTTCCCCCCGTGTCGGTTTTCCGGCCAGGATGCAACGCCGCTATCTCCCATTATCCGATCAATCGGGCGGCACATCAAGTTTGCCCGTCATCGCCCGAACACGCGTGCGGACCCGACGGCTTCCGCCGCGGGCCCGCGCATCCGCGTTCCGTTTCTTACACCAATCCATGCTTCTTGAAAAACTCGAGACTGATCGCCGCGCTCTCGAACGGCGACGACGCGAACTGCTCCTGCTCGACGATGATCGTGTTCACGCCGGCCTCCAGCGCCGCCGGCAGCACGCTGTCGTATCCGACCGCGCCGCGCCCGATCTCCGTGTCCTCCCGGCCCCGGACGAAGTCCTTGAAATGCACGATCGGCACGCGCCCCTTGTAGCGCTGCAGATACTCCGTCGGGCTGTACCCGCCGACATGCACCCAGCCGAGATCGAACTGGGCGATGAGCCGTTCCGCCGGAATCCGCTCGAGCAGCCGGTCGATGATCGTCTTGCCGCCGACCGTCCGGAATTCGAAGTCGTGGTTGTGGTAGCCGTACTTCAGCCCCGCCTCCGTCACGAGTTGCGAAGCCCGGTCGATCATCGCGAAGATCGGTTCGAGCTCCGCTTCGGCCGACACGTCCCGCAGCGGCGCCGACGGCGTGATCATGTACTCGAGTCCCAGCTCGAGCGCGTACTCGATTTCCCGCTTCAGATCGTCCTCGAACTTGTCCGGCTCCCGGAAGTTGAGCCCGACATGCGCGGACGGCGCCTTCAGGCCGTTGTCGTCCAGCACCTTGCGGATCTCCTTTGCCGGATGGCCGAAGTAACCCGCGAACTCGACCGCCTCATACCCGATCTTCGCGACCCTCTCGATCGTGCCGAGCAGATCGTCCTTCGTCACGTCGCGGAACGTATACAGTTGAATGCCGATCACCGGTTTCGTCATGCATGCCACCACCATCGAAAAAAATGAGCGCCGCGAGCCGACCTCAAGCGCTTTCGCACCTATTATACCCCCCGTTCCGGCGCCGCGCAGGCAACGATTTGGGGAAAAGCTTTTGCGATTTTGGCGCGTTCGGCGGGCAGGAGGAACAGAGGCGCTTGACGGCGGTATTTTTTTCCTTCATGATCAATTTATAGCCGAGAAATCGAAGGAGGTACGCCCATGTTGACCGCACGACCGACCACCGCCGATTGTCCGCCGTTCCCTTGGAAATACGTCCAGCTCGTCCCCGGGGGCGACCTGCTGGAGCTGTACGAGCGCCAGCGGGAGGAGACGAAGGCGCTCCTGTCCGGGCTGACCGACGAGCAGGCCGACTTCCGCTACGCCGAGGGCAAATGGTCGATCCGCCAGGTGGCCGGCCACTTCATCGACAACGAGCGCGTCTGGATGTACCGGCTGCTGCGCATCGCGCGCAACGACCCGCAGGAGCTGTCGGGATACGACGAGCAGATCTTCGTCGCGCACGCGCCGCACGCAACGATGCCGATGGCGGCGATCCTGGCCGAATACGACGCCGTGCGCGACGCGTCGCTGGCGCTGCTCCGCCACTTGCCGGAGGAAGCGTGGCAGCGCGCCGGCGAGTTTGACGGCGGCCGGCTGACCGCCCTTGCCGCGGCCTGCGCCAGCATCGGCCACGAGATCCATCACATCAACATCATCAAGGAGCGTTATTTGGGGCGTTGACCGGACCGGGACAGACCCGTTCCGAAGCGGCTCGGAAGCTGTAGCGTGGATACCACGTTACAGGATCGTGCCACGCTGCATTGGCAAGCGCGGGCGAGCCGACGCCCCGCAGGCCGCAGATCCCGCCCGACAACCCAAAAAACCCCCGTATGCGCCAGGCACGCGGGGGTCCCGTCCGATCACTTGAAGTTCTTCAGGTTGTAGAACGCCGTCTTGCCCGCGTAGATCGCGGTCGAGCCGAGCTGGTCCTCGATGCGGAGGAGCTGGTTGTACTTCGCCACGCGGTCCGTCCGGGACGGCGCGCCCGTCTTGATCTGGCCGGCGTTCGTCGCCACGGCGATGTCCGCGATCGTGCTGTCCTCGCTCTCGCCGGAGCGGTGCGAAATGACTGCCGTATAGCTCGCGCGCTTCGCCATCTCGATCGCGTCGAACGTCTCGGTCAGCGAGCCGATCTGGTTCACCTTGACGAGGATCGAGTTGCCGACGCCCTTCTCGATGCCCAGCGACAGGCGGGCGGTGTTCGTCACGAACAGGTCGTCGCCGACGAGCTGCACGCGGCCGCCGAGGCGGTCGGTCAGCAGCTTCCAGCCTTCCCAGTCGTCCTCGGAGCAGCCGTCCTCGATCGTGATGATCGGGTATTTGTTCACCCACGACTCGAGCAGATCGACGAACTCGGCGGATGTGAACGACTTGCCCTCGCCCTCGAGGTGGTACTTGCCGTCCTTGAAGAATTCGGTGGACGCGATGTCCATGCCGAGGTACACGTCGACGCCCGGCTTGTAGCCCGCGCGCTCGATCGCCGCGAGGATCGTCTCGAGCGCCTCCTCGTTCGAGCCGAGGTTCGGCGCGAAGCCGCCTTCGTCGCCGACCGCCGTGTTCAGTCCCTTCTCCTTCAGCACGGCCTTCAGATTGTGGAACACTTCGGCGCCGACCCGCAGCGCTTCACGGAAGCTGGATGCGCCGACCGGCAGCACCATGAACTCCTGCACGTCGACGTTGTTGTCGGCGTGCGCGCCGCCGTTCAGAATGTTCATCATCGGCACCGGCAGCGTCTTCGCGTTGAAGCCGCCGAGGTATTTGTAGAGCGGCACGCCCAGCTCTTCGGCCGCGGCGCGGGCGACGGCCATCGAGACCGCGAGGATCGCGTTCGCGCCGAGTTTGCCCTTGTTCGGCGTGCCGTCGAGCTCGATCATCTTCCGGTCGATCGCGACCTGCTCCTGCGCGTCGAGACCGATGATCTCCGGCGCGATGATCGTGTTCACGTTCTCGACCGCCTTCAGCACGCCTTTGCCGAGATAGCGGCCCTTGTCGCCGTCGCGCAGCTCGACCGCCTCATAAGCGCCGGTCGACGCGCCGGACGGCACGATCGCGCGGCCGAAACCGCCGGACTCGAGCGTGACTTCCACCTCGACGGTCGGATTTCCGCGGGAGTCGAGCACCTCGCGGGCATACACATCGGTAATCATCGTCATGGAACTATCGCACCCCTTCTGTCTTCATCTTTTCCCAATTCGACGCCCGCCCATCCCTTCCTGCCGGATTCCGGCAGTCCGGGCGGCGATTACTTCCGGATCAGCGACTTGCCGGACATCTCCGCCGGCTGCGGCAGCTCGAGCAGCTCGAGCATCGTCGGCGCGATGTCGGCGAGGATGCCGTCGTCGCGCAGCGCAAGGCCCGGCTTCGTCACGATGAACGGCACCGGGTTCGTCGTGTGCGCCGTGTGCGGCCGGCCGTTTTCGTCGATGATGACGTCCGCGTTGCCGTGGTCGGCCGTGATGATGCAGACGCCGCCCTGCTTGAGCACCGCCTCGACGACGCGGCCGAGGCATTCGTCCGTCGCCTCGACGGCCCGGATCGTCGGCTCGAGCATGCCCGAATGGCCGACCATGTCCGGGTTCGCGAAATTCAGGACGATCGCGTCATGGACGCCCGATTCGATCTCGGCGACCGCGGCGTCGGCCACCTCGTAGGCGCTCATTTCCGGCTTCAGGTCGTAGGTGGCGACTTTCGGCGACGGGATGAGGACCCGTTTTTCCCCCGGCAGCTCGATGTCCCGCCCCCCGCTGAAAAAGAACGTCACATGCGGGTACTTCTCCGTCTCGGCGATCCGGAGCTGCTTCTTCCCGTGCTGCACGAGCACCTCGCCGAGCGTGTTGTCGAGGCTCTTCGGCTCGTAGGCGACATAGCCGTTCACCGTCTCGCTGAACAGCGTCATGCAGACGTAGTGCAGATTCACCGGATGCTGCTCGCCCCGGTCGAACCCGCGGAAGTCTTCGTTCGTGAACACCTGCGAGAGCTGGATCGCGCGGTCCGGACGGAAGTTGAAGAAAATGACCGCGTCCCCCGACTCCACCAGGCCGACCGGCTCGCCCGCTTCATCCACGATGACCGTCGGGATGACGAACTCGTCGAGCACCGAGTGCGCGTACGAATCGACGAGCGCCTGGATCGGGTCGTGATATTTCGGCCCCTCGCCGTGCACCATCGCGCGGTACGACTTCTCGACGCGGTCCCACCGCTTGTCGCGGTCCATCGCGTAGTAGCGGCCCTGCACCGTCGCGATCTTGCCGACGCCGAGCTCGGCGATCTTCGCCTGCAGCGCCTCGAGGTAGCGCTTCGCGCTGTCCGGCGCGACGTCGCGGCCGTCCAGGAACGCGTGGACGTACACGTCATGCAGGCCTTCGCGCTTCGCCAGCTCGAGCAGCGCGAACAGATGGTCGATGTGGCTGTGCACGCCGCCGTCGGACAGCAGGCCGTACAGATGCAGCTTCTTGCCGCTTACCTTCGCGTGCCGGACGGCGCCGAGCAGCGTCTTGTTCTCGAAGAACTCGCCCTCGCGGATCGACTTCGAAATGCGCGTCAGGTCCTGGTACACGATCCGGCCGGCGCCGATGTTCAGGTGGCCGACCTCGGAGTTGCCCATCTGCCCGTCGGGCAGGCCGACCGCCTCGCCGAAGGCGGTCAGCGTCGTGTGCGGATACGTCGCCCAGTACCGGTCGAAATTCGGCTTGTTCGCCAGCGCGACCGCGTTGCCTTCCCGCTCCTCGCGCAGCGCGAAGCCGTCGAGGATGATCAGCGCGACGGGTTTCGGTGCCGCCATCTCAGACCGCCCCCTCGATCAGCCGGATGTAGGAGGCCGGCTCGAGGCTGGCGCCGCCGACGAGCGCGCCGTCGATATCGGGCTGGCTCAGGAAATCCCGGATGTTGTCGGGCTTCACGCTGCCGCCGTACTGGATGCGGATCTTGTCCGCCGCTTCGCCGAATTGTTCGCGCACGACGCCACGGATGAACGCGATCACGTCCTGCGCGTCGTCCGCCGTCGACGACTTGCCGGTGCCGATCGCCCAGATCGGCTCGTAGGCGATGACCGTCTGCGCGACCTGGCCGGCCGTCAGACCCGCCAGCGCCGCCTCCGTCTGCGTCCGGCAGATGTCCTTCGTCTGACCCGCCTCGCGCTCCTCGAGCTTCTCGCCGACGCAGATGATCGGCGTCAGGCCGTGCCGGAACGCG
>Ga0207866_1001882_pt1 | contig 17385 bp, 25 predicted proteins | sample HigsolmetaAR203D_FD_184835 | JGI IMG/M metagenome (GOLD analysis project Ga0207866, IMG submission 184835) | Ionic liquid and high solid enriched microbial communities from the Joint BioEnergy Institute, USA - AR20-3-D (SPAdes) (version 2) ...
CCTCCAAGGTTCCTCGAAATCCACCCTGGAGCATAGATACACGCCATTTTGCGTATGAATGCCCGAAAATCCAGTCTACTCAAGGGATGACGGGCATTTCATTTACCTAGCAACTGTCGAACTCGGGTCCAAATGCATTTCCCTCACTCGGAAAAACCGCATCCATGATGAGGGTTGACTTTTTGACCTACAACATGTAGAATGAAATTGACCTACATTGTGTAGATTAAAACGGGAGGATTTGCATGAAGAAAATTCAACGCATGTCCGAAGCGGAAAAACAAATCATGGAGATCATTTGGCAGGCGGAGCGGCCGGTTACGACGGCGGAAATCCTTCAACGTCTGCCCGAAGGCAACACGTGGAAGCAAAACACGGTGATTACGTTTTTGGCCCGCTTGATGGAAAAAGGAATCATCAAGGCCACGAGAGTCGGAAAAGCGAACCATTACGAGCCGTGCTTGACGGAACAGGAATACCGGAACTTTGAAACGAGGCAATTTATCCACGAGGTTCATAAAGGGTCCGTGCTTGGCTTGATCAGCGCCTTGTGCGACAGCGGCGATCTGACGAAAGAAGACATTGAAAAACTGATGAAGCGATTGGAAGAATAGGTGAACCATGTGGACGCATACGTATGACGCATTATTTCTGATGTCGGTTGTGGCGGGGGCGTTGTATCTCATCCTCAAAATGTTCAGCAAACTGACCGGAAAATACTTCTCGGCCGGATGGCATTATTATTCTTACCTTGTCCTTTACTCGTTTTTCCTTGTTCCCTACCATAAGCTGGTTCCCTCGCTGGATCCGGGCTTTGCGGCAAGAGGCGGGGGCGGGGGGACAGAAGGAGGATCGGCGGCCTGGTCGCTTCCATCTCTTGTTCCGATTCCCGCACGTCAGCTTCCTCCCGCCGTGGAGAGCGCTCATCAGGAAATCGCGGCATGGGTGGCGCATATTTTGCCTTTTCTTTGCATGGCGGGGACGATCGTTTTTCTCGGTGTCGCGCTGACGCGGCATTTCAGGCTGCATCGCCGCATGGTTCAAATGGACCGGTTAACCGGGGATGAAACGTTATTTCTTTCGCTGTCGGAATGCAAACAAGAACTGGGCATCAAAAAAGACATTCCGGTTTACCTGTCGCCCCACATCACCACGCCTTTTCTTTACGGATGGCGGAAGCCGCGCATCGTGCTGCCCGACATGGCATTCACACCGGAACAGTACCGCCATGTGTTTCTTCACGAATTGACGCATTACAAGCGGCGCGATCCATGGGCCAAAGCCCTGATGTTGCTGATCAACGCGATTCATTGGTTCAACCCTCTGGCCTACATGGCCCGGCGGGACTTGGATCGGTTCTGTGAATGGGCCTGTGACGAAAGCGTTGTGAAATCCATGGACGCCCGGGAAAGGAGGAGATATTGCGGATTAATTCTGCACGTGCTTTGGATTGCGGCAGATCGACAGGCCAAACTGTATTCCGCCTTCAGCGACCATCGCAAATATCTGGAGAGGAGAATCGAGATGATCCTGAAAAATGACGGATCCAAGAAAAAGAAATCGGTTCGCTTGCTCGCCGTTGCCATGACGCTGGCCATGGCATTCATCGGCACGGCAGCCGCGTATGCCGGAAATGCCGCTCAGCCGGCGGGGATTGTTGAAAGGAAAGAGGGCGGTGTTGTCGAATGGGGCCCGATCCCTGCGGTGAATGGCCTGGGACGTGAAGATGCGGAGGTGCAAGTCGCCGGGAATTCGGGATCCGTCGAGTGGATTCCGCAAGGCTCTCTCCGCAATGGTCTGGGAAGCGATGATACCGTGACGCTGCGGGAGAGCTCCGGGGATCTCCGGTTTTGGAGCACGCTTCCTGAAAACGGCTTAAACAAATCCGATCCGGCCGTTGAAACGGCAAACGGAACTTCCCCGGTTCCGCCGAGCGACATGGAAGCATTGAGCAGCGGAAATCTGAATCCGGGCAAGGGATACACCTTTGACCGACAAACGATGGGCAAAGGATCGCAAGTGACGATTTACGCCTCTTGGACTTCGCCAGATTCCGATCTTCTGGTCGGGCTTCTGTCCTTGTCCACCAACACGATTTATTACGATACGCTCACGGGAGGGGAAGGTTCGGCGACGTTTCAGGTGAACACGACCGAAGAATATGCGATCTATGTCGGCAACCCGTCCCCATCCGCGGTGCAATTCGACGTATCCTATATTGTCAATTAAGGCGGATCACGGAAAAAGAAAAACTCCGCCGCGCGGTTGGGACGCTGTAGTTCCATTGGAACGAACGGAGCAAGTTCCCGGGAGTGCAGCACGGTCATTTTCTCCCCTCCGTTTTCGGGCGGCGGTGGAGCCAACATTGCAGAACGACGGCGTGGTTGTGGACGGGATCTTTCGCGGCATAAACCAGGGTGACGTTTTGTTGAACCGCCAGCTCGCAGATCCGGTCGGCGAGCCCGATTCGGGTCGGATCTTCCGACAATTCCCGTTCGTAGTTTTCGGCAAATTCCGCAAATCGCTCCGGTCGATGGCCGAACCATGTGCGCAGTTCGGGACTCGGGGCGATTTCTTTCATCCATTCATCGATGGACGCTTGCTCTTTGGAAATGCCGCGCGGCCAGAGCCGGTCGATCAAAATGCGCACGCCGTCATCGGGAGAAGGCGGCTCGTACACGCGTTTTATTTGGATGGATGGTTGATTCATTTCGCTCATTCAGCGGTCCACTCGCACACAAAAAAGTTCGTTTCGGCATTTTCGGCGGTCAGCCTTCCGTTACGGGATGGCGTTGATCCGCATATGTCCATTATAACATCAGGAATGGCGAAAGCCGCGTCACCGGCTTTGTGACCGGCGTCACAATACGGATCGTCCGGCAGCGTTACACTATTTACAGGAGACTTGATCTCCGCACGAGCATGGATATTGCACGATTTCGATATCTGCACGAAACACGAGACATGCAATGCCGGAACCCCAAAACGATGGGAGGCTGAAGCGGATGAAAAAAGAAATCGCCGTGATGAAAGACGTGGACTGGTCCGTCAATTTGGAAGATCCGTATTATGAAGAGCATCCGGACGAAATGCTCGCGGAATGCATCGACGCCATCCAACGCACGAAAGAAGGCCGTTACGTCAACCTGGTCACTCCCGGAGCCTGCGGAGACCCCAGGGAATGGCTGATTGCGCGGCTTTCCGACCTGGTGCGGGAGGCGAATGTTCCCGTTCGGGAAATCCGGTATATCGATCAATGCGGATGCGGCGGTTATGTCACACGGGTTTTGAAATGAAAAGAATGGGGAGAAACCCCCATGCAAAGCGAATCGGCATTTTAATCGAAAAATCCAAGCTGCTCTTTCGCCGCCGGTGACATGTTGTCCGGGGACCATCTCGGCTCCCATACGACATCGACGGCGATTTCCCTTTTTTCCGCAATATCCCGCAGCACCCGCTTGACCCCTCCGACGAGCATGTCATGCATCGGACATCCGGGCGTCGTCATCGTCATTCGGACATGGATTTGATCGTCGTCCACGCGAATATCGTAAACCAACCCCAGATCCACGATGTTGACGCCCAGCTCGGGATCGTACACCAACCGCAATTTTTCCCGCACTTGTTCTTCATGGAGCGTCATCTTTGTCCAACCTCCATTCGTGTTTGCTTATCGGGAAAATACGAGACCGATCAACCCCATATAGGCGACGGAGAACACGGAATGAGCCGTGCCGCCGATCGCGACGGCCGGAGGCGAATCCAGGATCAGCCCCAAAGGCGGAATGAGGCCGAAAACCGCAATGGCCGCCAGTCCGGCGTACACTTTCTTTTCGCTCAAAAGATCGGACATGAGCGGCGTGCCGGGTTGGCCTGCATGTTTTCCGTATTTGTGAGTCCACCACAAAAACGGGACGATTTTCGACAAGTAACATATAATCATGAAGGAAACCCACCCGGCCAAATAAATCCAGCCCGCCAGCGTAACGGATTCGGCAAGAAACATTTGCTGCGGGTGCCACATCGCATAAACCAGCATGGCGACAGCCGCGGCGGCAAAAGCGTGGTTGCCGTACATCGACCACTGGATTCCCGACCCGGGACCGCGTTTGTGGCGGTGTTTTCGGATTTGCAGAAGGTGCACGTTATAGACGACGATGGCGATCGTAATCAACAGCAGCGCGGACCACTTCGTCCAAACGCTTCCGTCGAGCAGAAGCGACATCGCCCCGACGATGACGCCGGCGTTCCATAACGCCGTCACCACCTTTTGCAGCGCGGTCGGATAATGATGCGCCAGGTAAAACATCGGCAGCATTTTGTAGCTGAACCCGGTGATGATCAGGCCGAACCAGCCGACGGTTCCGAGCCAAATATGGGTGCCGAACAAACGTTGGTGAAGTTCGTTCCACCATCCGGTCGCAAAATTCAGCCCCATGGCCATCCCGGACAGTCCGGCCAGCACGAGATAAAGTACCGCGCACGCCGCGCTGATCGTAATCGCATTCCACTGGGAGGCGCGAAACAGCGTGGCCGCCATGTTCCAGGCGAACAGGAGCACCCCGGTAAAAGCCAAGGTGGCGCAGGCGGCAATCCAGTACGCTTCCCCTTGAATGAACCCGAACAACAGCCCGGCGAGACCGACGGTGAAGACCGCGTAATGGATATACCCGAGCCGCTCGCTGTAAATGTTCGACTGCAGGATGACGTTGATCAGCTGATAGACCGCGCCCATCGCCAGCATCGTCGCCCAGCCGAGCACAAACAGATGGACGTGAAACCACCCGGACGGCCCGCGCAGCTCCTCGCCGATCCAGCCGGTCAACGACATCAGGGATGCCGCGTGAAACAGCACGAAACCGGCCATCCCCGAAAGGATAAACAAAAAGGGGAGACGCGACACGGCACTCGCCTCCTTATACTTTGCGGATTCTCACTTTCGCCGATCCGTCCGGCTGCTCCTCCACCGTATACGGACACCCGAGTCGGTTCAGCTCCTCGAGGAGAAACACCGGCACGTGGTCGTTGTGAATGATCACTTCGTCACCGGGCCGGCACCGACCCAGGGCGGACAGCGTACGGATCATCGGCTGGGGCGGCTCCAAACCGCGGTTGTCCAGTTCGATCGTTTGGGGGCCACCCTCCCGGGGCAGGTTGTCCTCGGAAGATTGCGGCTCCGCCGCATTCTCCGCTTCGGCCGCGGAATCGGTCTCGTCCAGCCAGTGCTTGTTCTTTTTGTGCACGAAGGTGGCGACCCAATGTTCTCTGTCTTTTTGTTCCGCCTTGCCGGCGTAGCCTTTCATTTTCAGCACCCCGAACAGCGGAGTCGGCCGAAAAGTGGCGTGCAGCACGAAAATGTCGTCCTTGTCCAGTTTTTTGACCGTCTCCATGATCAGCTGGAAAGGTTCCAGCTTTTTGCGCAAAAGAGGTCTGACGTCGAGTTCGACGATTTTGGCGTCTTTGCGGTCCAACCCGGTTCACCTCCTGTCGGCATCCGTCATTTTCGAACCCGTTTTTTGGCTTCTTCGTACAATCCGGCCATTCCGCCGTACAACGCGTGGAAGAAAGCGTCCGGAGCATCCAGGGAAAAGGAAGTGTACGCTTTCGGATCCACGCCCAGCATGCGTTCGAACAACCGGGCGCTGTCATAGGCATAAAAGCAGAAATACGTATATTGAAATTCCGGCATTTTTTCGTAGATGGTCACGATTTCCGAAGCGTACTCGTCGATATGGCGAGCCGCGGTCTGAACCATGGTGACCGCATCCTCCAGGGACGCATGGATCCGGATCGTTTTCTCATCCAAGATGTCGACGCGTGCCATCCGCGACCAGCTCCCCTTATACTTTCCCGATTTTCACCCGGAACGTGACGGGACCTTGCTCGATATATTCCCAGGTGAATTTGCCGGGATACATCGCCTCGAACTGAAAGCGCAGCGGCACGGGATCATGATCGTTGACGAGCAGCATCGCTTCGGACGGTTTCAACTTGTTGAACGTTTCAAAAATGACCTTGTGCTTCAGATGCGGCGGATATTCCGTCGCGTTGACCGTTGCGGCAAAAGGACCCATTGTGCATTCCTCCCGAATGGTGTGGTGTGGTTTGCTTTACGTTGATTATAAAAAAACGAGGAGGTCGGCCTTGTGAGCCTGATCACAGGGATGCGTCCTTTTTGCAGACGGGTGACCCGGGGCGGATCGCGGCGAAAGTGAATAAGCGGTGAGAATGGAAACATCGTCGAGGGTCGAGCAAACGGAAAAAAGGGATAGGTTCGTGAACATGGGAACTACCGGGCGGAAACGAGGAATGGCGGGAGGACTTTTGGGGAAAAACAAACGCAAACGCATACGCCAGCCGCCCGGCGTACGTCCGGATGATGGGTCCGCGATTTATTTAAGATCCCGATGTTGTTTTAACGCTGCCAGATCAATAATGATAATGCGGTTTCGGTCCGTTTTCAAAATGTTTTCCTTGGCGAGCTGATTGAGCAGCCGATTGATCGTTTCTCTTGTCGTGCCGACGGAGTTGGCGATTTCCTGGTGGGTCATCGGCAGGTTGATCGCGATGCGGTTTCCTTGCGTTTCTCCGTGCTTTTCGGCGAGTTTCAGCAGGAATGACAGCACGCGATGTTTGACGTCCTGCCCGGACAGCGATTGCAGCTTTTCTTGGAGTTCGACGATTTTGTCGCCCATGACGCGCATCATTTTGACGGCGATCGACGGCGTGTTCAGCATCAGCTGTTCGAACAGCCGGACGGGAATCGCCGCGAGATGCGTGTCGACGATCGCCTCCGCCGTCGCCGGATACGGACTTTGATTGAAAAATCCGGTGTGCGGGAACATGTCGCCGGTTTTCAAAAACGAGACAATTTGCTCGTGCCCGTTTGCGTCGGTTTTAAACGTTTTGACCAATCCTTCGCGGATGAAGAAGACGGCCTCCTTCTCGCTTCCTTCCGAAAAAATGACGGACTTTTTGGAAACAAAGCGGTAAATCGCGATTTCCGCCACCCGTTCCATTTCGTGATCGTTCAGATCGTGGAACAACGGGACCTGCTTGAGAAATGCGGACATCGTTTCCTTTGGCATCGGATTCTTCCCTCCCATCAGCGTTATATTTCGACCGCGGTGCTTTACTTCTTCGCTTCTTATATTTTACCTGAAATGGAGCGGTCCCGTCCCGAAGGCGCGCACGCACATTCCACAGAATGGTGAATTTTGTCCCCGCCTGTCCATTCGGCTGAGCGGGGATTCGAGGTTGATTCCGTCTCCGCTTCCCATACATCCGGGTAAACGGTATGAAACCCTTCTCCTCAAACCTACCACTCCTGTTATATATTCCCAAGCATTATACAAAATGTTACAATAAGAATTCAATTTCCCTTTCGGGGCTTCCGGCTGCTCCGGTCGGATCCGCCCGCAGAATCCCGCCCGGATACTGCCATCCACGCCAAGAATGAAAACCCTATTTCCCAAAAAAGGAGCGAGATCATGTGCCCGTCCTAGCATATTGTCTCCGCGGCAGGAGATGCCCGGAGGTCATTCGGCCGCGTCGTGAATGCGAGCGACATAATCGGAAATTCTTATAAAAATGAAGGGGGAAGGGTGCCGATGTACATTCCCAAGACATTTGAAATGACCGACGAAGAAACCATATTTGATTTCATTGAAAAAAACAGCTTTGGAGTCATCATTTCCCGCCACGACGACAGACTGTTCGGAACGCATCTGCCGTTCGTGCCGGATCGTGCGAATCGGTGTTTAACCGGACATTTTGCGAAACAGAACGAACAATGGCAGGACATCGAGAAACAAGAAGTGCTGGTCATTTTTCAAGGTCCGCATCATTACATTTCGCCGTCCTGGTATGAGACCCATCAGGCTGTTCCGACGTGGAATTATGTGGCGGTTCATGTTTACGGGAGCATGGAACTGATTCATGACCCTGAAGCACTGATGCGTGATCTGCGAAAGATGGTGGACAAATACGAGGGGCAAAGCAGTTCCTATCGAATGGACGAATCGAATCAAGCGTATATCGAAAAGTTGATGGGCGGGCTTGTCGGATTCAACATCAAGATTCACAAGCTCGAAGGGAAATGGAAGTTAAGCCAAAATCAAAGCAAAGAACGCCAAACAAGAGTGATGGAAAACCTGGAGAAATTGCCATCCGACGACGCCAAAGCGATTGCGGAATGGATGAGGAAGAACATGACATCGTAACGGTCGAGGGGGGATTTCCTGCGTGAATGTGGCAGGCGAGATCTTCTCAAGCATCAGTAACACTACTTCTAAATTCTGACTTGAAGTTCCTTAAAGTCTAGAATTAAGCCGGCTTGCTCACAAAAGTCAACTCCAAGGATAGCATCGAATCCGTATGGAATTTTGGTCATACCTAACTGGAGAGTAAAGTTAACTAAAGTGATCTTGTTTATCACTATTTTTTCTTCCATTTGTTGGAAGAAAATTTCGCTTTGTCCACCCACACCATACATTCTGACTGCCTGCCCCGAATGACGGTTTATCACAAGGCCAACTTTTTCGACCAAATCAGTATCAAAGACTGAAACCGCACATCCAGTATCAAGTAGTACATTATCCAGTTTTATGGTATTGTCTTGATATTCAAGTGTGATGGATAATGTTGGCAGTCCGTTGTTCATTTTTATTTTCATGGCCTGCTTCGCACACCTGTAAACGGTTGTTCTAATACCTCCAGGACTTCATTGGAGGTATGAAAAATGTAGTATTCTCTACTGGGATCGGCAAGATGATGTTCCTTGTACGCATTCCATGCATCTTTGGTTTCATCATAATCAGACAACACTGACATTTCTTCAATGTATCGTTTTCGATCTTGTGATTTCGCTGAGAGCGCCTCAACAAGAACCCAACGATCCGGGTATTTTTCACGAATGCTTGCCCAGTTCATGAGTATCACCGTCCTTGAACATATTTTACATGGAAGAATGTGAACCGGCAATGAAGATGGAATGCATGACTTCTGTACTTCCGTTAACGGATATCGGTGTCCATTAGAGGGAGTATTTGGCCATTTGCTTCGTGTAACGGACATCCATGTCCACAAAAGACCCAAAAACTCCCAAAATGAGCGCTCATGGGGCGCTAACGGACACCGGTGACCGTCACAATGGCAAAACTTCGGAAAACGGGCTTTAACGGACATGCGTGACCGTTAGATTTTGTCGGGGGTTTGGGGCGATGAACTGGGGATGCTGGATCGGGTGCGTATGCTCCATTCGGATGGAATAATCGTATGCATGAATGGAGGAACCTTCCAATGAAGTTGTATAAAGCCGTCATCTTCGATTTGGACAATACTTTGCTGAATTACGACCGTTGCGAGCTGGATTCCATGCAGAGAGCGATCCGGCATCACCGTATTTTTGAACGGGACGGATTCGTATGGGAGGCTTTTTGGAAGACGTTTTTGGAGCGCAATGCGTTTTACTGGGAACAGCGATTCACCCAAAAACTCAGCCACCTTGAGGCAATTGAATTCGCTTTGCGCGATGCGTTTGAGATCATGGGAACCCCCCATGTCGGCGGCGGACGTCACGAGCACCTATTGGGAATTTTTCTGCAATACTTGCCATTTTGAAAAAGGCGCTCTGGAAACGCTGCGATGGGCTCACCGAAACTACAAGCTAGGCATCCTGTCGAACGGGATCGGTGAAGCGCAGCATCGACGTTTGAAGAGCGGCGATATTGATCATTACTTTGATGCCGTGATCGTATCTGATGAGGTGGGTTATTGGAAGCCGGACCCGAAAATCTTTCATGTGGCATTAGAAAAACTGAACCTTCGGCATGATGAAGTATTATTCGTAGGGGATTCTTTGAGAGATGATTATGTCGGGGCGTTGAACTCGGGAGTGGATTTTTGCTACTATAACCGCAATGGGCAAAAATTGGAAGGCGATGTTCGTCCCACGTACATGATCAAGGAACTGTCCGAACTGGTTGTACAATTGAAAAGTCAAATAATGTAGCTTCCCTTGCGGGGATTTTCAACGACCCGGGCAATTCGTGGAACAAGGAAACTGGCGGTGAAGCGAAATGTGCCTTGTTGGGGAGGCGAAGGGATGAAAGGAAAAATCATAGTCCATACGAATAAAGGCCGAATTTGGTACTGCTTCTCGGAAACGCCCGTCAACCATGACCCCGAAGTGGAAGTGGTTTATGGAGACGGGACGACAACATCAGAGTGGTATTAACCCCCCTCCATCAAATTTCACATGTAACCTTGCGTGTTTCTTCCCATTTTTCCCTGAGTCGATGCCTTATCATACCTTCGTCTTTTCCTCTCAAAGGGCGTAGCTCAGGTTACGCTTTGCGTGAGGGATGCGGAGGAGGAATCATCATGAAAGTCCTACGAATTGTGGCGAATATTCATACACCGAACATTGAAAAGGCGAAGCCGTTTTATCATGATGTGCTTGGACTCGACATCATTATGGATCACGGTTGGATTGCAACCTATGGCTCAAACGGCGAAATGAACGTACAGATAAGTTTCGCTTCCCAAGGAGGCACCTCGACGCCTACGCCCGATTTTTCCATTGAAGTGGACGATGTGGATCTTTGTTTGGAGCGCATGAAGGACGCCGGTTTTCAAATCGAATACGGACCTGTGGATGAGCCGTGGGGGGTTAGGAGATTTTTTGTCCGGGATCCGTTCGGCAAGCTGGTCAATATTCTTACGCATACATAATTGCAACCGCTAGGTACGAATTTCATCACCTTTCTTTCCACGATCCACAGGAAATGGAATGATGGCATCTTGAATCTCTGGAATCCGGACTTTACTCGAATATCCTATTTGTCTTACGGAAATGAGAGGCAAAAGGATGCGTATCGCGTGTTGACCGATGGGAAAATCATGGACATTTTACAATACTATCATCCCGTTTTGGTTGGAACCGTCCCGATCGGCATCGATCTTCCCGGCAGCGACTTGGACATTTTGTGTGAAGTGCATGATTTTCATCGATTTGAAGAATTGATTTTTTTATCATTTCAGGACTGCGACGAATTTCGATATTTATCGAAAACCGTGAACGGGATCCCACGCGTCGTCGTGAACTTCCGCTGCGGCGGATGGCCGATCGAAATATTTGGCCAGCCCGTTCCGACAACACGGCAAAACGGTTACAAGCACATGATTGTGGAACACAGAATTTTGCAGATATGGGGAAACTCGGGGCGCCGAATGATTCGAGACTTGAAAAGCCGCGGTTTCAAGACGGAGCCGGCTTTTGCGAAGTTGCTGAAGCTGGAAGGCGACGCATATGACACGTTGTTGAAAATGTACGATTGGGGACAGGACAAGTTGACCGATTATTTGAGATCGGATAACCACGACACCGTCTGATCGTTCCCAGAGTTTCCGCCCGCGAGGCGGCCCTGTATCCCTCACCGCTGCGCGGTCGGGCGGTCGCAAGGGAATTCGACGAATGAGGTGATGCCATTGAACTAACTGCACGCGGTGGTTTGCACCGAAGACGATCTGGATGTTCTGGCCGTCTTGAACAAGCAGTTGATCGAAGATGAGCAGCATGACAATCCGATGAACGTCCAGGAATTGAAGGAGAGGATGAGGGGTTTTTTAAGGTCGGATTATAAAGCGTACCTGTTCAAAGATCAGCAAGAAGTGATTAAAGGGTATGCGTTGGTGAATCATGCGCGGAATCCTTTGTACTTGAGGCATTTTTTTATTTGCAGAGATTCCAGAAGGCAAGGTTTGGGGAGGATGGCTTTTCATTTGCTGCTTGAGCAATTGGAAACGGACACGATGGATGTGGAAGTGTTGAGCTGGAACGAGCGCGGATACGCGTTTTGGAAATCTCTCGGGTTTGTGGAACGAAGCATTTACATGAGAAGAAAGGTTGAAAACCGGAGTGCTCACTTAAGCCAGTGAGAGGCTTAAAGCAATAGCGCATATATCCCCAAGCGCCGTACACCATTGCACACTATTCGAATTTTATCAAAGTCGATTTATTCATTTACACCTTTGCCGGATTGCGTCCCAGCGTATGGCTTCAGGGGATCAAGATCCTGTTGGATGAAACCGGAAAATTGCAAGAATTGTTGAAGCAGTCCAACCAAATGGTCTATCAACCTTCCAATGAAGAGGTGGAGCGCTGGAGAGGGAGGTGTTTTCCTATATTCATGAAGTGTACCGAAGGGTGATGCGGAACGAACTGTACTATGCGCTGACCATGATCAACCATTTGCGATTGTTTGTGGTGAACGGGTGGAATATGGAGGCCGGGCGTCTTCCCAATGATGCGTGGGATTGGTCCAAGGTCGAAGGAGATCGGTCGCCGCTGGAACCGTGGCAGCTTCATTTATTAAGCGGTTGGATGTGCGGAAGAGAGCCGGAAAACATCATGAAATCCCTGCACAGCATGATCCCCGAATTCCGAAGGCTTCACAAAGTTTTATGCGAAAAGACCGCGATGGATGTGGATCAGGACCGATTCGACCGGATTGTCGACATGGTGTTGTAAGCGATCAAAGAGATGATTCGCCGCCTCGGTTGTGCAGACGAAAATACCCGAACGCAACGAGATGATGCGGTTCGGGGTTGGGAAATGTGATAAACTTTTAAACTTCCTTGGACGGCTGGGCCCGTTTGATAAACATACCGACGACAAGCGCCGCCGCTCCGACGATGAACGCCCACCAAAATGCGCTTTGGATACCGGCACTGAATCCGCTAAGCTGATCGGATAATGCGGGGGTGTTGCCCAGTGATTCCAGATAGTCGTTGCTTACTTTGGATACGATGCCCGTAAACGTGACGATTCCGATGGCGCCGGCAATTTGCATGAGGGTGTTCACAATCGCCGCTCCGTGCGGAAAAAGATTTCTTGGCAATGTGTTCAGTCCCGCCGTCTGGACGGGAGTTATGACCAATGGGATTCCAAGGCTCAACAAAACGTTCATCGCGATGATATATAACACCGTCGTGTCCTTATCCAACCAGGTGAATGCCCACAGCGAGAGCAAAATCAGCACAAAACCCGGAACGATCAGAACTTTCACGCCGTATCGGTCAAACAGCTTGCCGGAAATCAGCGACATGGCGGCGTAAACGATACCCGGCAATAACCCGCACAATCCAACTTCAAACGCGGTCATCCCCAGCACGATCAACATAAACTGCGAGAGCAACAACCCTGCGGAGAACATCACCATCATGAGCAGCAGGACGAGAACCATCGCAATACTGAACGTCGAATACCGAAATGTCCGCAACTCCAGGATCGGTGCAGTAATGGACAACTGCCGGTAAACGAACAAGACCAATGCAATGCTTCCAACAATAAGTGAACCCCATGTTTCGGACGAGAAGTTTGTCGCCGCAGCGCTTAATCCATACACCAATCCTCCAAATCCTACGCAAGACAACACGATGGAAAGATGATCGACTTTCGGTTTGGTAATGTCGGATACGTTGCGCAAATAGGCCGCCGCGAACAACACCGAAAAAGCCGCGATCGGAATGAGGAGATAAAACATCCAGCGCCACGAGAGCCAGTCGATGATCAATCCCGCTATCGTTGGACCGATCGCGGGAGCAAACATCACGACCAGTCCAATCATTCCCATCGCGCTCCCCCTGCGTTCCGGCGGAAAAATATTCATCATCGTGTTCATCATTACCGGCAACATGAGTCCGGTTCCAAGCGCTTGCACGGCTCTTCCAATCAATAACACGGAAAAAACGGGGGCTATGCCGCAAACGATGGTTCCGACAAGAAAGAAAATCGTCGCGGACAAAAACATTTGGCGAGTCGTAAACCACTGCTGCAGCAATGCGGTGACAGGCACGAGTGTTCCAACAACGAGCATATATACGGTGGCCAGCCATTGAACGGTCATGAGCGGGGCGGAAAAATCCCTCATCAGATCGGGAAAAGCGACTTGAATCATCGTTTCATTCAAAACGGCAACGAAAGCCCCGATGATGAGCGCCACGACAATACGTGTACGTTGGATGTCGGTCATGGCGACAGATGCGCTTGCAGGATTCACGTTTTAACCTCCTCCAGCATGCAGCGTATTTTTGATTGCTTGCAGCGTTTGTAATGCGAGTATATACAACGCGATAACGAATGGGCCAACACAAAAATTTTGTGCATTAACAATAAAAATATATATAATAAAATATGTTAATACACGCGATGCACAGGAGGATGGTCTGTTGGAGCTACAGCAATTACGATGTTTTGCGGCCGTCGCCTCTGAGCTTCATTTTGTCCGAGCGGCGGAAAAGCTGCATATGGCCCAGCAAGCGGTAAGCTATCAAATTAAACAGTTGGAATCGGAGCTGGGCGTGAAATTGTTTGAACGCACCACCCGTAAAGTGACATTGACGATGGCAGGGGAAGCGTTCCTGGACGAAGTGAAACAAATCTTCGTGCATTTGGAACGAGGAGTGGAGGAAGCCCGCCGTGCGGATCGCGGTGAAAGAGGCCGACTGATCATCGGTTATGTCCATCCGATGTCTTACAGTGTTTTGCCTGCCGCGGTCAAAAGATTTCGCAATCGGCATCCGGATGTAAAAGTGGTTTTGCTCGAAGCGAGTCCTGCCGAGCTTGAGACCAAACTGCTTGCCGGTGAAGTCGATGTCGCCTTCAATATCAAAGCCGTCGGCCAAAATGGTCTGCCGGCCTATGAATGGAAAACGTTGTCCATCGAACCGATGACCGTGGCGGTTCCCAAATCTCACCCGCTGGCCGGCGCTCATGAAGTGAATTTGAAAGATCTGGCGGACGAGCCGTTCATTCTTGTGAATCGCCGGGGAAATGCGCTTTTGCACGATTGCTTTCTTTATGTATGCCGGCAAGCGGGATTTACGCCTCGAATCGTTCAAGAGACCGACAACGATCAACTGGCGCTCGGATTGGTATCTTCTGAAATGGGCGTCGCCGTGGTGTTTGCCAGTTTGAACAAACTTTACGAAAATCGAGTCGTATATCTCCCGTTGGTTAAACCGCGTTTCGAGCTGGAATTCGCCATTTATTGGAGACGAGGTCATTCGCTTTTGCTGGTGGATCATTTTATCGACGCCGCATTAAGCAATGGAGCCAGCTAAACCGGGATATACAAGACGATGCCGCATTCGACTGCTTTTCAGGAGGGGTTAGCGTCAATCGAAATGGAAATAAAATACATTTCGTCCACGGCATATGTGGTTTCCGGTGTCCACCTTCGGAACTTGAACTTGCGTCGTCATTGCGTGTTTGATTTGGAAGCGACCGGGCCGGATCCCGATCATGATTTCATTACGCAAATCGGCGCGGTCATCATCGAAAATGGTGCTATCCAAGAACATCAGACCTTTGAGACGTTGGTCAAGCCGCCAAAACCGATTCCTGAAAAGATCGAAAGATTGACGGGCATATCCAATCACGACCTGGAAACCGCTCGAAGTTTCGCCGAAGTGTTCGAAGAATTCCGGGAATTTTGCAAAGGCAGCGTATTGGTCACTCAAGCCGGATACGAATTTGATCATCCTTTGCTTCAGAACGAATGCATACGAAATGGCCGACCGATCATCAAGGAACCGGTCATCGATACGAAGGCGCTGTACACTTATTTATATCCGGATGTCTCGGAAATCGTCTCCACCAATTACCTGATCCGTCAACTGGGCATATACGACCAGGATATTCGACGGCACCGCGCATTGGGCGACAGCATATTGATTGCAAGGATTTTTCTGAAGCTGCTTGAGGAGTGTAATGCCAGAGGTTTGCAAAGCATATCCTTCGACGACCTTCAAGTGAAACGCGTAAAATTGGATCCGTTACTTTAACCGTTCGACTCGAAGAAAGGCCAGCCAACGCATCGTCGGACAAGAGCCGCCTCTATTCCGGAGAAAAAGTCGGGTCCAGCGCCGTCGCAGCCGGGCAGACGTCCTTTTGGGCGTAATGTCGGGGAAGGTTCGCGAATGCGAGCACAAAACGAAACCGGGGGAACCTCAATGGAGGATCTAAAAGACCAATTACTTTCCGCGATTCGTTTAACCGGAACCGATCTGAGGGATGATCAAATCATCATGGTGGATCGTGGAATTCCGCATAAACCGAGAACCTTGCCTTCAGGAAAAATGGGCGTTTATTCCTTCGTGTACCAAGGTCAATTTTTAAAGATTGGCAAAGCCGGCCCCAATAGTCATGCCAGATTTCACAGTCAACATTACCATCCGACGAATTCCCGCAGCAATTTGGCCAATTCAATATTGAACGATCCTGAAATGAGAGAGTTCAACTTGACGCCGGAAACCATCGGTGACTGGATCAAGAAGAACACGCGAAGAATCGACGTTTTGTTGGACGCCTCTTTGGGGATGTTTGTGTTAAATTTTGTCGAAGCCTTTTTGCATTTGGCGTGTAAACCCAAGTATGAAGGGTACGAAAACCAAAGAAACGTTATTCAGCGGGATGGAATTTGATAAATATTTATGAGGGAGCAACGGGATATGAAGATATGGAGAGTAGAATCGGATGATCGTAACATTGAGGCATTATACATCGATGACTTCGAGATAATAGAGAAATATATTTCACCCAATTTTAGAGGGGGACGTATCGACAATTGGGAACCCATAAAAGTGGAAAGAGCCGGCCGAAAGAGAAAATGTGATGTGTATAAATTTGCTTTAGGGCAACTGGTTGTTAGTGAAAAAGCAGTCCAAGTTCTTCAATCCCTCATGTCGGACAAAGTACAGATACTTCCCATCGACTATGAGGGAATCAAAACCTTGTATGTCTTGAACGTGATCAACATGGTGGACTGCTTGGATTATGACAAATCGGTATTACGGCGCTGGGAGGACCCACATCTTCGTATCGGATAAATTCAAAGCGACCGTCGAAGAAAACGGTTTGATCGGTTTCAAGTTTACGGAAGTGTGGGACTCCGACGAAAAGGCCGTACAGGAAAGAAAGAGAAGATACCAGGAGAAATTGGCAGAAATACGGCGGATTTATGGTCCGGAATACACGTTTGACGAAGCCATTAAGCTCCTAGATCAGGGGAAGGCGTTTGTTTCGGACCAGTGGAAATTGCAAAAAAACAAGAAAGGCGACATTGTATTGGGACGGCTTGTGGAATCCACTTGCGAATATCTTTTTCTCGTGGTCGTGTACTATCCCCCGATTCTCATCACCTACAAATGGAAGGAAACCGAACCGTCCGATGTTTAAAAGCTGGGTTCGGTCTTATCATATCGGCAATCGATTCCTAATGAACTTTTCGGGAGGCTTCTTTAGGCTGTATGACCAAGATATAATCGATGGTAGCAAGATCGCCAAGTATTGAATCCCTGGAGGTGCCGTTCCAACGAAGA
>Ga0207866_1001889_pt1 | contig 17270 bp, 18 predicted proteins | sample HigsolmetaAR203D_FD_184835 | JGI IMG/M metagenome (GOLD analysis project Ga0207866, IMG submission 184835) | Ionic liquid and high solid enriched microbial communities from the Joint BioEnergy Institute, USA - AR20-3-D (SPAdes) (version 2) ...
TATCTATAGAAGCCACGGTGTGATCCTCCTTCTAAAGGTGATTGGCGTCACTTTAGTAGAAATCATACCGTGGCTTCCTTTGTCAAGAAGCCCGGGCTAATTTTACACCACTACTTGAGACTATAACTATATTCGGGCGATTCTTCTAAAATCTCATAATTCGACGCTCCGGAACGTATCTTGTCAAATAAGTCAGCTAAATCATTTCTCGCGCCAGGTCTTTCTATCGGCATTTCGCCGTATTCCTCAAACGTGCCGGAGATATGGGTGCCGTGCTTTTTGTCGTTTTCCCATTTGCCGGTTTTGGCGATATAATCGCGGTTTTGCTGGGATGAACCGCGCGCGATCTCCAAATGCGCTTCGGGAAATTTGTTTTTCAATGTGCTGAACCGGACAGCGCTGGAACAGGCAATGTAAATGTGGGTATGGTGGGTTTGTCCGGCCTCGTCTGCCATGCAGTAATAAATGATGGGCTTGATCGTGGCAAGGATTTCCTTGATCTTCGCGTGATCGTAGCCTTTTTCCAACGGGTTGTTGATGGTAATGTGCCATTTTCGTGATTGCTTGTCCTGTGGCATGTCCATCACCTTCTATGCCATAATCGCAATTTGCGACATGCGACAGAGGTTCGCTAGGGTAATACTTGCCTAGCGAACCCGCCGCGCTTCGCGCGATAGCCTGAGGGAGGCTTTCGGCTTCGCCTCGCCCCCTCAGGCCACAAAGCGCTCACGAGATCGCCTTGCGGATATACCGCTCCAGCTTCGCCACATCCCGCACCGCTGGCACCTTGATGGTCCGCATGGCCGTCCCGTTGACAAGCATGTAACCGCAGCCGATTTCTGAAACGGGCTCCATCTGGTCCCGGTCGAACCCGAACATGGCGGCGCTCTCCTTGCTGATGTTCCCGAGTGCAAGGACAATCCCGAAGTTGTCCCGGGCTTTGGCGAAATACTCCGCATCGGCCCGCTGCTGACTGACCACAACGTGAACGTTGAAGGAGCGCCCAAGCATCAGCAAGGTGGACAACTTGGCCCGAGCGGCGTCCGCTTCCTTTTTGTCCAGCATATTGAGGTACGAAGCCCACTCGTCAAACAGCAGAAGGCGGAAACTCCGGCTCTCGTCTTGCCCGGATTGGCGCTGCTGGAACTCCTGATAGAAACGGTCCAGCCCTTCCGAACAGTCCATAAACGGGTAGTAATTTGGTTCCCCTAAGAGGAACCGGAAGTCATCGGCCTTGAAGTCGCAAAGTGTTACGCGGGCATCGGGGATGTGCAGCCCGATGCGTGCGAGAAGGAGTTTTACAAAGTGCGTTTTTCCAGTACCGGTTGCGCCGATGACCAACATGTGCGGAATGCGTAAATAGTCCCACTTCAGATAAAAACGGCATCCATGCTTTAATAAATCGCGGTGAAATACAAGGTTTAGCATCTCAAAATTCCCCATCGAAGTCTTGCGGACGTTGGTGAATATTCAGATGATAGCGCCGGTAAAAATAATTAAGTTTTTCGGGAGTATCAATGAAGACTACATCAACGATGAGATCCACTACATTGTCAAAGACCGAATCTACAAAAATTGCTGGGGCACGCCCGTCAAACGAGATATACGGAATAAACGGAACCTCGCCTTGAATGAGATACCTTTCGATTTCGGATTGCAGTAGACTTGCCACCAAGTTTAATTCTTCATTTGAAAGCTCGGCTGTCATTGCTTTTTTTATCTTTGCACGAACCATGGTTATCCCATTTTTTAGAATAATGGAGGGCAGTACAACCAAATCTTTCCAATTCGCGTGCTTGACGGCAAACAACTGTTTGTGATTTTCGTTAACAATTCTCTGAAGCAAGGAATAAACCACGAACTCCAGAGGAAAGTGAGGGGGGGCGACTCGCCTGCTGCGAAATTCGTCATAGGCGAGGTAAGCTAAAAATGCAATTGCTAGCAGAGGAATTCCCCAATATTTGATCGTGGCGAGCAGCACGACTAGGATGATGAAGGCGAGCGCTGCGAGTGAGATGATCGCAATATCCTCGGCGGTCAGGCGCTTGTTTTTCGCTCGCTCGATCCATGCGGATAGGTACCTCTTAATCTTCATCGTTCGTCCCTCCCTGCAAAAGAATAGCGCGTTCAGCGCGGCAGCTAAGCTGATATCTACCCATGCGATCGCGATAGAACCTCGCGCCGAACCCTTCGAACGCAACAAACGTGGTTTCATCGATCTGGTCGTTACTGATGACGGGCGGAAGGTCCGGCACCTTGACGACGATCTTCTCGTACCGGTTTGCTGGACAAACGCATTCGTAGGCAAAGCCCCCGATCTGCTCCGTCGGCCGGCCTTGGTCATAAATTTTGTAAGGGCTGACGTTCACCAGCTTGACGCGCGACGAGTTTGCAATTTGCTCGAGAGTGAGCGAAATGCTTTCGGGTCGAATCACCGCATTTTTCCTCCTTCTTTCGGTTATTTTTTATGTGAACCTCTTGGCCATGAGAGGGATAATCAAATTCATGGTTTTGCTGAACGAAACGCTCGAATTCCTGTCGATTGGCCTCGATGTATGGTTTAACGTCACTGAAAATTACCAGGGCAATTTGGCGTGCATGGTCTCGGGAGATGGTCAACATATCGCTTCACCACATCTTTTTTTGTCATCACATCGCCTCTCGCTCGGTTTGCCTGACTGACTACAATTACATTATCGATTAGAAACAAAAAAATATCTAGATCAGGATAAAATGATTAAAATAATGTATATATGAAAACAAAATATTGGTTGACAACGACAAAAAAATAGATAAAATTCAAAGATAAATGGATTAACGGGGGGATGAAATGGTGTTTTCTGAAAGGTTACGGGGGTTAATGAAGGCCAGAGGTATTACAAGAGAAGAACTAGCCAGACGAACGGATATTCCCATTAATACAATCGGTTCATATTTGAAGAAAAATAATCCTGCTTCACCTTCAATTTATTACGCAACGAAAATTGCAAATGTTCTCGGGGTTTCGCTGGATTATTTGGCAGGAGTTACGGAGACAACTGAATTCAAAACTACAAAACGAGGTACACCGGATGTTTTACTTATCAATTTATATCGGGCGATCAAAGATTTAAACATGAAAGTACAATTAGATCATTCTTCCCACAAAACTGTAATTTCAAGCCAAAATCAATATATTTACTTATTTTTCAGCCAGATTGATCAGAACATAGAAGATTTTTATAAAATTGCTTCACGATTTAAAGATTTGAAAGTTCTACAGTACGGGGAAATCGTTGATCCTGTTACGTATGAGTATTATTTGCGAACAGCATTTGTTTATGGTGACTTCACCGAAGAAGACAGGATAAATCTTGAACCGGAGTTATTAAATGAACACTTTAAACAACGGAACGAAGAATTCGATCGCTTAATTAAAAAGAAGGATTATGCGGAAATTGAAAGGAAAATCAACGAATTTAAGGGAGGCACTAAATGAACGTAGTCAAATATGCGAGATATTCTAGCCATTCGCAAACAGTGCAATCCATCGAAGGACAGTTGAAGGTGTGCCGGGAGTATGCGGAAAGGAACGGTATGACGGTCATTCGGGAATACGTTGAAGAAGCAGTTTCGGGGACAACGGATGACCGTCCCGTGTTCCAGCAGATGATTCGGGACAGCAGCACGGGGGCCTTTTCGGGAGTCATTGTGTATCAACTGGACCGTTTTGCGCGAAATCGTTACGACTCAGCCATATACAAGCACATGCTGAAAAAGAATGGTGTGCGGGTGTATTCGGCCAAAGAGAATATTGCGGAGGATGCAAGCGGCATCCTGATTGAAGGAGTACTGGAGGCAATGGCCGAATATTACTCGGCGGAGTTGTCACAGAAAATCAAACGGGGAATGGAAATTAACGTAACCAAAGGGAAGGCAACAGGTGGTAATGTTGCCTTGGGTTTTAAGCTCGATGAAAATAAGCGGTTTGTCATTGATGAGGAAGGGGCGGCCATTGTCCGATTGGTTTTTGAGATGTACGCTAACGGCAAGTCCATTATAGAGATATGCCGGTACTTGAATAGCAAGGGTTACAAAACGTCCAGAGGAGTTGCGTTTAACAAAAACTCCTTGAGGGTTATGTTGCGTAATAAACGATATTTGGGAATTTATACATATAAAGGAGAAGAAACGGATGTCCGCATTCCACAAATCATTCCGAATGAACTTTTTGAGCGGGTGCAAATGATGCTGGAGAAAAACAAAAAAGCCCCTGCACGGGCAAAAGCGAAAGCGAAATACTTGCTGACAACAAAGATGTTTTGCGGACACTGTAAAGAGCCGATGACTGGCGAGAGCGGCACATCAAAGACAGGCAAAATGTACCACTATTATAAATGTGTCTTGGCAAGGCAAAAGAAATGTACCAAAAAACCGGTAAGGAAAGAGTATATTGAGGATTTGGTCGTTGCGCAATGCCGCCAATTGCTGACAGACGAAAACATTGACAAGATTGTTAAGGAAGTAATGGCGATATATGAAAAGGAACAGGCATCATCAGAGATGAACAGACTGAAAAAAGTGTTGAAAGAACTGGAACGCAAGAAAACCAATCTCATCAACGCAATTGCCGAAAGTGATTCAGAAACGGTCCGCCGACCATTGTATGAACATTTGGAAAAGCTGGAGGGCGAGAAGGAAAATATTGAAGCTCTCATAGCACAAGAACAAATGAAGCAGATCAGGTTAACAGAACCGGAAGTCAGGTTTTTCTTGACTCAATTGAAAAAAGGTGACATTAATGACGAGAAGTACCGTGAAACGTTAGTCAACATTTTTGTGAACGCAATTTACCTTTATGACGATAAAATTACTTATATTTTTAATTCCAGCGGGCGAGCGGTTACTTTTGAACAGTCCTTGATTGAAGAAATTGAGGCCAGAAATCAGGAAGTGGAGAGTTCGTTTTTGGGCAATGACGCTCCACCATGTAAATCCACAACCGCATGAGGTTGTGGATTTTTTCGTTCTTGGAGACACTAGAAAAGCGATAAGCCAAGTCCATTGTTAACTGTTGATTCGGCTTAAAAGAAAAAAGAGGAGAATTACATTACGATCATTCTCCTCAAAAAGCCCCTATGACGTTTAACGGATTCGTTGATTATGAATGCAATTCAGCTCTGATTTCGACCGCTGCCTGCACGAGATTGCGCAAGCTTGCCCATGTCTCGGCTTCTCCCCGCGTCTTCAATCCGCAATCCGGATTCACCCACAAGCCATCGGAACCGAGTGTACGGACCATCCTCCGAATGGCTTGCTTTATTTCGTCCACATCCGGGATACGGGGGGAATGGATATCATAGACGCCCGGTCCCACATTGGTCTGAAAACCGCTATCCTTCAGTGTATCAACGATCTCCAGATTGGAACGGGCTGCTTCGAAGGTAATGACATCCGCATCCATGGCATCGATCTCCCGAATCATGTCGCCGAATTGGCTGTAACACATGTGGGTATGAATCTGCGTTTCCGGCTTGACGCCGCTATGCACGAGCCGGAAAGCCGGGATCGCCCAGCTCAGGTATTGTTCATACCAATCCGACTTTCGGAGAGGCAGCTTCTCCCGGATCGCCGCTTCATCGATTTGAATAATATCAATGCCATGGGCTTCCAGGTCCAGCACCTCATCGCGGATGGCGAGCGCAATCTGGAAAGCCGTTTCTTTCGGAGACAGGTCCTCCCGGGGAAACGACCAGTTCAGAATCGTCACGGGACCGGTTAGCATGCCTTTGACAGGCTTGTTCGTCAGCTGATTGGCGAATACGGCGTATTCGACGGTGATCGGCCGGGATCGGCGGACGTCTCCCCAGATAATCGGCGGCTTGACGCACCGGGTCCCGTACGACTGCACCCAACCGTTTTCGGTAAACATAAAACCTTCCAGACATTCGCCGAAATACTCGACCATATCGTTCCGTTCGAACTCGCCGTGCACAAGCACATCAAGGCCGATTTCTTCCTGGCGCCTGATGCATTGCCTGATCTTGTTGAAGATAAATTGCTTGTACTCCGTTTCAGAAATGGATTTTTTCCTGAAGGCCGCCCGAGCGGCCCTGACATCCGGCGTTTGCGGGAGAGATCCGATTGTGGTGGTCGGGAGCGCGGGAAAATGAAACTTTTGCTTCTGGATCTCTTTCCGTTCCGGTCGCTCCGGCAAACGGGTAAAATCGCGATCCGTCAAAGCGGCCACTCTTGCCCGGACTTCCTTGTCCGGTTCGCAGCGCACGCCCGCAAACCTTTCTTCATTATGTTTATACCACTCCGTCTCCAACGGACTGCCGTCGGACAGAATTCGTTTCAGTTCCGACAACTCCCGGATTTTCTCCTCGGCAAAAGCAAGATAACGGTTATATTCCTTCGATAACCGGTTCTCGCGCTGGATTGAATAGGGTACATGCAGCAAGGAACAGGACGGTCCGATGACGACATTTTGGGTAAATTGCTGAATGTCTTGTATCGTCTGCAGTACATCGGCGTAGCGGCTCGCCCAGATGTTTCGGCCGTTTATGACTCCTGCAAATAACGTCTTGTCCTTGGCAAAACCATACTGCTTAAGAAGTGACAGGGACTGGGTGCCGTCCACGAAATCCAGTCCGATGCCGTCGAAGGGGAGTGTCTGAAGCGTTTCATAGCAGTCACGCACATCGCCAAAATAGGTTTGGACAAGCACCTTCACCTCTCTTTTGGCGGACAGCAGCGGACGGTAGAGTTCCGTAAACATACGGATATCCTCCGGCGTCAAATCGGTCACCAGATACGGCTCATCCAGTTGAATCCACCGGGCTCCCTGTTTCCCGAGCCGATTCAGGAGATCCTGATAAGCCCTGACGATGTCGGCCATGACATGTTCCGCTTTCTTGCGCCCGGTAAATTTGGCCAATTTGAGCAAGGTGAAGGCGCCGACAAGCACTGGTTTGGTTTCCAACTTCTGGCGCTTGGCTTCCTCGTACTCGTCGAATATTTTGCTGCCGGCAACCTGAATCTGTACGGAATCTTCGATCTCCGGCACCAGGTAATGGTAGTTGGTGTTAAACCATTTCTTCATGGCCAGTGGTTTCACATCGCCCCGCGGCCCCTGATACCCCCTTGCCATCGCAAAACAGGTATCGAGAGGATCGAGTTCCAGGGCACGGTAACGCTCCGGAATCAGATTGAACAACACGGCCGTATCCAGCACATGGTCGTAATAGGAGAAGTCGTTGGACGGAATGAAATCGATCCCGTGATGTTTTTGCACATTCCAATGCGCGCTTCGGAGGTTGGTGGCAACCCGGTTCAACTCTTCACGGTCCGTCTCGCCTTTGAAATATTTCTCTACGGCGAACTTCAATTCCCTTGAAGCCCCGATTCTCGGATAGCCGATGACAGACGTCAGCATGATTCTCACTCCCTCCCGGGTCTTGTTTTTTACAACAGATTATAGCGAGCGGGACGGGGTATCGGGAAATACGCAGTTCTGATTGCTGACCATAGTTTTTTTCTATGGCGAAAATGCCCGGTGAATCGTAGATACAAAAACCAGCATGAAATCGATATATTGAAGGTGAATGACGAATGGACACAAGATATTGTGTTTGCGTGAAGAATGTGTTAGGATAAAATCGTTCCATACAACTTCATAGGTGCGTTTTGGTCAGGTACTGCGAAGGCGGTTTAATAGGGAAGCCGGTGCAAATCCGGAGCTGTCCCCGCAACTGTAACGCCGACGAACGTTCGCATCCACTGTGCGGCATGCATGGGAAGGGAACGGGAGGATGAAGCGAAGCCAGGAGACCTGCCTGACCAATCAAGCGTTTCCTTTCTTCGGGGATTGGGATAAGGAGCGGCTCGCACGTGCGGATGTGATCCGGACACGCCTTGCCGTCGTGATTTCGGCGGGCGCGCTGATCATCTTCATGCCTTGTACTTGCCGTTTCAAGCATCCTCGGGAAAGGATGCTTTTTATATTGCTATCTACACAGAAAAAGGAGGAGCTTCCCCATGAAACTGTACACGAAAACCGTCTGTCCGCGATGCCTATGGATCAAATCCGAGGTGCAGCGTTCGGGCAAAGAAGTGGAAATCGTCAACATCGATCACGACGCAGCGGCCAGGGAGCGGCTCGTTCAGGCCGGGATCATGACGGTGCCGGTATTGGAATCCGACGGCGAGTTCTGGATCCGCACCGAGGACATCATGGAGAAGCTGGGGGTTGCCGACAGATGATCGCTTATGCCAGCCGCACGGGCAATGTCCGCTACATTTTGTCGCAACTGCAATTGCCGGGCATCGAAATTGGCGAGGATACGATGATCGGGGAACCTTTCCTTCTTCTGACCTATACGGACGGTTTGGGGGATGTGCCGCCCATCGTGCAACGGTTCATGGACAGAAACGGAAAATATTGCCGGGGCGTGGCGGTCAGCGGCAACCGGAATTTCGGCCACTACAACTTCTGCCGGGCCGGAGACACGCTGGCGGCGCAATGGAATATTCCGCTGGTGAGAAAGATTGAGCTGCGCGGATTTCCTTCCGACTACGAAGCAATCCGGCGATTTTACCGGGAACAAATCGAAGAAAGGAGCGCAGACCGGCATGAAGTCGTATTTGCGACTCAACAATGAGGTACTACACCATTACAACCGCACGGGCAAACTGGATCTGGCCAAGGACAAGGAAGCGGCCAGGCGGTATTTCCTTGAGCATGTCAACGTGAAAATGCGCTATTTTATCGATCTGGAAGAAAAAATCCGCTATCTCGTTGAAGAGGGCTACTACGAGAAAGAATTTCTGGAACAGTACGACATGGCATTTATCGAAAAGCTATTCCAACAGGCATACAGCTACAATTACCGTTTTCCGTCCTTCATGAGCGCGAGCAAATTCTATGAAAGCTATGCGATGAAAAGCAGAGACGGTACGGAAATTTTGGAGAAGTATGAGGACCGCATCGTCATCACCGCCCTTTATTTGGCCCGAGGCGACAAGGAACTGGCCGAACGCGCCGTCGATGCGATGATGACCGCCTATCAGCCGGCCACCCCGACGGCGCTGAACAGCGGCAAACGTTCCCGGGGAGAGCTGGTCAGTTGCTTCAAGCTGTCGATGGACGATTCGATGAACAGCATTGCGGCCAATATCGGCTACTGCCTGGAATTGTCCCGGCTGGGAGGGGGAGTGGGCGTCAATCTGACGGATATCCGTCCGCTCGGCGATCCGATCAAGGGCATTCATAACCGCGCCAGCGGCGTCATGCCCGTGGCCAAACTGCTGGAGGATGCCTTTTCCTATTCCAATCAGCTCGGCCAACGCAACGGATCGGGCGTCGTGTATCTGAACATTTTCCACGGCGACATCGAAAACTTCATTTCCTCCAAAAAACCGAATGCCGACGAAAAAATCCGCCTGAAGACCTTGTCCACGGGTATTATGGTGCCGAGCATTTTCTTCGAGCTGATGAAGCGGGACAAGGATATCGTGCTGTTCAGTCCATACGATATCTACAAGGAATATGGCAAACGGATGTCGGAGATCAGCATGACCGACATGTACTACGAGCTGCTGGACAATCCGAACATTCGCAAGCTGAAACGGATCAACGCTCGCAAACTGTATACGGAAATCAAAAAGGCCCAGTTTGAATCCGGGTACCCCTTCGAAATATTTGATGACAACGTCAACGCGCAGCACCCCTTGCGCAAATTGGGACGGGTGAAAATGTCCAATCTGTGCACGGAAATTTTTCAATACCAGGAGACGAGCGTCATCCGTGATCACGGCGTCGGGAACGAATACGGAATGGACGTATCCTGCAATCTCGGCTCGCTGGACATTCACCAGGCGACGCGGACGGATTTTGAAACGCTCGTGGATACGGCCATGCGGCTGCTCACCAACGTTTCGCTCATGACCGACATCCGCAATGTGCCGTCCGTCAGCAAGGCCAACCGGCTCATGCACTCCGTCGGGCTCGGGGTAATGAATCTGCACGGACATTTGGTTTCGCAAGGATTGGAGTATGGGTCGGAGGAGTCCATTCTGTTTGTGGATGCGTTCATGGAGGCGCTGAATTATTACTCGCTCCTTGCATCCATGCGAATTGCTCAAGAGCGGAAGGAGACCTTTTATGGGTTTGAAAAGAGCGATTATGCGGACGGGACCTATTTTGAACGGTATGTGAACAAGGAAGAGCGTAAGTTGCCGGATGCCGTGCTGCGCGCGTTGGGAAAGGTGCCGCTTATTACGAGACAGATGTGGACGGATTTGAAGGAGCAGGTCATGGAGCACGGCCTGTTCAACGCCTACCGGCTGGCGGTGGCTCCGACGGGCAGCATTTCCTATATCCGGAACTGCACGGCTTCCATCGCGCCGATCACGGAAAGGGTGGAAATCCGCGATTACGCCGACAGCCGCACCATTTATCCGATGCCGTTTTTGAATGATGAGAACATGCACTTATATAAGGAAGCCTATGAAATCGACCAGTACCAGATGGTGGATCTGTACGCGGCGGCGCAAAAGCATGTGGATCAGGGCATTTCCATGACATTGTACGTAACCGATCAATGGACAACGGAACGTCTGGCCCGCCTGTATATCTATGCGTGGATGAAAGGAATCAAGTCGGTCTATTATGTGCGGCAGCGGCTACAAACGATTGAGGAGTGTGTGGCATGCTCGATTTGAAGCGGTTTGAAGCGGTGAACTGGAACCGCCATGGGCAGGATCTGGTGAAGGTGTTTTGGGATCAGCAATGGAGACAGATCTGGTTTCCGGAAGAAATTGCCGTGAGCAAAGATGTGAAGCAGTGGAGCCAGTTTGAACATCAGGAGACGTACAAGCAAGTATTGGCCGGACTGACGCTGCTCGATACGATTCAGACGAACGTCGGCATGAACGAAATTGCCCGCTACGCACCCGACTTGCAGGAAAAGGCGTTGTATACGGTGTTCGCCTCCTTTGAAGCGATCCATGCGAAATCGTATTCGTATATTTTCACCACGTTGTGCACAAACAGTGAAATTGATGCCATCTTTGAATGGGTCAAGCGCAATGACTATTTGCAATACAAGGCGAACCGGATCAGCGATGTGTATGGTTCGATTCGGGAAGACGACCCGGTTTCCCTGTGGAAAGCGATGTTTGCTTCGGTGATGCTGGAGTCTTTCCTGTTTTATTCCGGTTTCTTTTATCCGCTTTACCTGGGCGGTCAAGGAATGCTGCGCAACAGCGCGGAGGTTATTTCCCTCATCTTGAGGGACGAGTCGATCCACGGGGTGGCCGTCGGATTTTTCGCGCAGCAGCGGTTCAGGCAATTTCCGGATTCGCTGAAAGAGGAGCTGACGGTCTGGGGCTATGAGTTTTTGCTTGATTTGTATCACAATGAGCTGGAATATACGAATGACGTGTACGCGGAAACCGGCCTCGGTCCCGAGGTGAAAAGCTTTGTCCGTTACAATGCCAACAAGGCACTGATGAATCTCGGGATGGACACGATGTTTCCCGATGAGGAGATTAATCCGATCGTCATGAACGGCATCCGGAATGAAGGCTCGACCTATGATTTCTTCTCGCAGAAAGGCTCGACCTACGCGGTGGCCAAAGTGGCTCCCATCACCGATGAAACGTTCCGTTTCTGAAGATGAGAAGGTGATGATCGTGTGACACTGCAGCAGCTCAAGTATATTCTCGCCATCGTGAATTGCGGCTCGATCAGCAAAGCAGCGAAACAACTGTACATTTCGCAGCCGAGTTTGTCCAATGCGGTGAAAGAAATCGAGGAAGAGTTCGGCATTGAAATCTTTTTGCGTACTTCCAAGGGAATCGCGCTGACCAGCGAAGGTGTCGAGTTTTTGTCCTATGCCCGCCAGGTGGTGGAACAGGTCGAACTGATGGAGCAAAGGTATTTGAACAAGAAACCGTCCAGAAAACTTTGCTCCATCTCCACCCAGCATTATGCGTTTGCCGTTCAGGCGTTTGTGGAGCTGTTGAAATCGCTGGACGAAAATGAATATGAATGCACGCTGCGGGAGACACGGACGCATGAAATTATTGAAGATGTCTGCCATTTGCGAAGCGAAATCGGCATATTGTACCTAAGCGAGTTCAATCGGAAAGTCATCTACAAGTTGCTGCGGGACCATGATCTTAAATTTCATCCGTTGTTTACCGCAAAGCCCCATGTGTTCATCAGTGCCCGCCACCCTCTCGCCGACAGGGAGATGCTGGATTTGGACGAACTGGACGATTATCCTTGTCTCGTGTTCGAACAAGGCGAGTATAACTCGTTTTATTTCGCGGAAGAAATTTTGAGCACCAGAAATTATCGCAAAAAGATACTAGTCAGCGATCGCGCGACGTTGTTCAATCTGTTGATCGGCCTGAACGGATATACGATCAGTTCCGGAGTGCTGAACCAGGATGTGTACGGAGGACTGATCAAGCCCGTGCGGCTTCGGACGGACGAGGACATGCTGATCGGTTATATTGTGAATCAAAAAACCGTATTGAGCAATCTCGCACAACAATATGTGGCTCAACTGAAAGAAGTCATTGTCCGCGCCGGATATTCGCTGATGAGCTGAGGGTGAAAGTTTCACGCATTGGAGACATGGATGAAAGCAAATGGAAAAAGCTTGCTTGTGGATTGATGAATTGTGGATTTGCCATACCACGGATCGCCTCCACAGCAAGGGATTGATATCTACCTTAGGAGGGCTTCGGTGGTAGTGGATCTTGGTGTACAGAACCAGATCTCGGTCTCCATCATGTAGATCCACAACCGCATAAGGTTGTGGATTACGATGGCAACTTGCTCGGTCTGCAATTCACCATTCTGAAGTTCAGTACGTTCACGATCATTGACTTTCACAATGATGAACCGGCAAGTTTCCATGCCGCTTACATGAGAGGCTATCCGGACGGCACGTTCGGGCCCGAAAATCATTTGACACGCGCGGAAATGGTGGCCATCATCTCGAGATTGAAGGTAATGTCCGGAGATTCAGCGAATGATTTCCGGGATGCTCAGGTTCATTGGGCTGCGGCTGTCAACGCTCATGTGTACTCGGCCGGGTATATGTTCGGGTATCTGGACGGCACGTTCCGTCCGGACCAGCCGATTACGCGCGCCGAAGCGGTGACCGTCATCAAGCGGGTACTCGAACGAGGACCGCTCCACGGCTTGAGCAGTCCTTCCCGGCGCGATGTTCCGATGGATCATTGGGCCTTCCATGAGATTGAGGAAGCATCGCAGGATCATCGCTATCGGGTGGATGAATCAGGCAGAGAGCAGATCGAAGAGTAATGGTATCGGGACCGTACCGCGGGCTCTTTCCTTTCGCATGCGGCAGGATCTTTGCCGTTCTCTCACGAAATTACTAGGTAACAACCATTAGCAATGAACAGGCAGGTAACGGGCAATGAAGGCGATCTTGATTGACGATGAGCCGTTGGTTCTGAATTTTCTGGGACCTCAATTGAACAAGACCGGGTCCTGCAGGTTGTCGGGAAATACATCGATTCGCTGAAAGGCTGGGAAGCGGTGGAGCAGCAGGGTGTCGATATCGTATTTCTGGATATCGAACTCCCGGAGATGGACGGAATTGAATTGACCGAACGTCTGCTGGAACACCGTCCGGGCATTCAGGTGGTATTCTGACGTCTTACGACTTACGACGAATATGCCGTACGGGCATTTGAGCTGAATGCCATCGATTATCTCGTAAAGCCTGTCCGGGAGGAACGGCTGCTCAACACGCTGCAGCGGCTCGAACGAAACGTCAGAACGCAATCGGAGCAAACGACACCGAACACGGTGCATGGCAAATCCGCATGTTCGGGGATGTATCGATAACGAAGGACAACGGGGAGCCGATTGCGCTTCGCTGGAGAACCGCAAAAGCACAGCAATTGTTCCTGTATTTGTTGAAACACAGGGACAGATTGTCGGCAAGCCGGAAATCCTGGAATGGTTATGGCCGGATATTGCCTCGTCGAGAGCGTTTCCGCAACTGGCACCGCGGTGTATCACATCCGCAAGACATTGGAGGCGTTGGACGGATGGGTCCTGCTTCAGAACAAAAATGACGGGTATGCTTTGCGCTTGAAAAATATCGACCTGGACGTGGATGCGGTCGAAGGTTTTCTGCGGGCCGGAGCGACGATCTACGAAGAAACCGTCCGGGAATATGAACGGATGTCGGACCTGTTCCATGACGTGTACTTGTCCGGCCATGATTATCCATGGGCGGAAAACGAAAGACAGCGGTATCAGTTGCAGTGGCTTCACATGAAAATGGAGTTGGTCAAATGGTATTGCGGGCAAAGCCGGTGGGAGCTGGCTTTCAAACATTGCGAGCAACTGGTTTGTGTAATCCGTTGATTCTGCTTCTTCGATTGCTTATACTTCATAGTGAGCGTCCTCCTTCTAATTAGGGCAGTGAATGACCGTCATTCCAGACCCAGCATACAGGAGGCGCTTTTTCTGTTCAAACCTCAAATTAATTCATTACAGGAATAGCTCCTAAAGAATGACTGCCTTTCCCTGACAAATTGTCATGTATTTTAACTTGATAACAGGCGTACGGGACGATCAAGGCCAACATAAAAAGGGTACCCCATAGGTGCCCTTTTACCATAGAATGATCCATTTCCTCACGGCAGGATGACAAGGTTGGTCGCGACTCGTCTTTCCGAACCGTCTGATGGGTTGTTGAGAACTTTTCCGTTGTAATAGAAGGTGCTGGAACCGCCGCCGTCGAGATTGTAAGCGTCGGTGACATTGAATTCGAGCAGCTTATCCTGCGCTTCTTCCAAAGTAACGCCTCTGCTGTCCTTTTGCCGGCCGTCGATGACGATGAACAAGATATCGCCGTTGGAAAAGTGCCCGATGAGGGTTCTCGGTTCACGCTTGTTCGCCCATTCCTTGGGGATCGTCTGTTTCTTGCCGTCCTTGAGCAAGGTGGGCAGGAAGCTGGCGCCTTGAAGGACATCCATCTCTTCCAGTTGTTCGCGGGATTCGATTTTGCCGCCGATGAGACGGCCTTGCTTGTTGAACCCGACAAAATGCAGCTTTTCGTTATCCGAATAAGTCAGAATCTCGCCATCGACGACGGTGATGCCGAGGGGTGCGATCATGCCGCCGCCGACGCTCATGAATCCCCCGGCGTTGATCGCGAGCACGGCGCCTGTTCGTTCAGCCGCCGCACTTGTCGTTTCTCCCCGGCTTCTCACTTGATCGTGAGCCAGCACCATCTTCAGCGCGGACGGATCATGCAGCTTCACCTTCGCCATATAACCGCGGTAACCGGATTCCTGCAAGGAGTAGACCTTGACTGTCGCCCGTTTACCGAAGGTTTGTCCGACCGGTTCTCCCAACTTCTTGGATAAGATCTCGCCGAGCACGTCTTCAGACTGGGCGATCTGCTCATGACTGGATGCGATCAGGTTGGAGATCAACGAGCCGGTTTTTTCATAGTCCGCTTTATCCGCCTGGATCGTTTCATAGATATTCATCAGGGCAAGAGAAATGCCGTCAAGCACCGGAGCCGTATCGGCCAGCCGCTGCCGGAACAGGAGCAATTGCTCCTCGGTTTCCGCCGTCTCGGTGAGCATCCGTTCACTCATAAGTTGCAGCCCGGGTTCATACGTTTGAAAAGCTGCCCAGTATCCGGCCGGCATCGCCGCAAGCATGAGGAAAAACAGATTCAGCTTAATAAACGCGCGCCGCATTTTCCAACTTCTCCAGTGATTTTCTCAGTGCTTCCAGTTGCTTGTCCAGCGCGCTGATCTGAGCCTGCAGCGCAAGCTTCGTATCATCGTTGCCCGTGATCGAATCGCTGGTCAGCTGCAATTCTTCCCGAACCGTCTCCAGCTTCGCGGATACTTCCTCCAGTGCGGCTGTCAGCTCAGTCAGCTCCCCGTTCAGCGAATCGATACGGACCCGGTTCTCTTCCTGTATTTCTTCGATCTTCGTCAACAGATTCGTTTCGATCTCTGCTTGACGGCTCTGCAATACATCAATGTGGTTCTTCGCAAATGTATAACCGCCATAGGCTAACCCGCACCAGACCAGAATCATTAACAGCATTAAAGTTGCAGTCCGCCAGATGGTGACGGGGCCTGTACGTTGTTTGGACCTTGTTTTACGCCTGGATGAGAGTTCTTGGGTAGTCGTAGTTGTAAGGATATCGTTCATGGGAAATTCTCTCCAGTTCACGAATTCGACATCGTCCCGCCATATGTCCATAGACGATGTCGAATATATTATCCTATATGATAGACGAGAAGACCACACAAAAGTTGCAAGCATGGTTTGGAAGGTTAAGGATGATGGTTTTCGCGCAAATAAAGGGGGATATCTCGAAGTGTGAAAAACCGGGAAGGCGGGCCAATCGAGTCCAATTGGAATTAAATGAAGTGATTGAAGTTGCAAAAGGGCAGCTCCGGACAGCAATGCCGTGCAGAGAGCATGAATTTTGATTTACATGATGGGTATCAACCGAGGGTATACTATTTTTTGGATTGGAAATTCCCCTCACCGTAAGCAGGCTGGTTTTTTTCATAAAACGGGATGTGGGCATAAACACAAGGATTCAACGCAAGAACGAAGAACGCAAACCGGGTTTAGACCATATGAAACCAACAAACAATGGACGATTTCAAAAATATACCACCTCAAATATCGGAGCGGAAACTGCAGTCGGACCGTCAAATGTTTGCGGACACAGCTTAGGGGTTTCGGTCGCGGAAAAATCTAATGCCGGATAGGAGGAACGCAACATGAAACACATATCCAAACTTATCCTTGCAGCCGTAATGGCAACAACGCTTGCCGGATGCGCGCTGGAGAGTATGGCTGCGAATGATCTGGCGACAGATCGGGGAAAAGCGCAAAACGAACAGCGGGCGGAGAAGCATCACGAAAAAAAAGCAGTAGCCAAGCTGGTCGAGGAATTCGGAACGAAGCTCAAGCTGGTTTCGCTCCTTGCTCCGCAAGATGTGCTCGTCAAAAGCATGGAAGAACACTACGGCAAGTATGTAACCGGCGAATTGCTCGCCAAATGGCAGAGTAATCCGGAACTCGCGCCTGGAAGAGCGGTGTCCAGTCCGTGGCCGGAACGAATGGAGTGCTACGATAAAAATGCAGTCGAAAAACCCCCTCATATGAAATAAAATGAAAGCTAACAAACGAGGGGACGGGAAACAATGAAACGTTACGACAAGGCATTTAAAGAAGAAGCTGTAAGTTT
>Ga0207866_1001890_pt1 | contig 17252 bp, 15 predicted proteins | sample HigsolmetaAR203D_FD_184835 | JGI IMG/M metagenome (GOLD analysis project Ga0207866, IMG submission 184835) | Ionic liquid and high solid enriched microbial communities from the Joint BioEnergy Institute, USA - AR20-3-D (SPAdes) (version 2) ...
GTCGGCACGCTCGGCGACATGACGATGTTCAGCTTCCATCCCGTCAAGCACATCACCACGGGCGAAGGCGGCATGATCGTCACGGACAACGAAGCGTATTACCGCAAGCTGCTCCTCTTCCGCAATCACGGCATGACGCGCGACCGGGACATGATGGAAGGCGACGACGGGCCGTGGTACTATGAGATGCGGGCGCTCGGGTTCAATTACCGGATGACCGACATCCAGGCGGCGCTCGGCTGCTCGCAGATGGACAAGCTGGACCGGTTCGTCGCGCGCCGGCGGGAAATCGCGGCGGCGTATAACGCGGCATTCGCGGAATTGGACGGTCTGGTCACGCCCTGGCAGCACCCGTCGGCAGCATCGAGCTGGCATCTGTACATTCTCCGCTGGGAGCTGCGGCGATTCGACGCCGATCGCCGGACGCTGTTCGAGGCGCTCCGCGAACGGAACATTGGGGTGAACGTTCATTATATTCCCGTATACCGGCAGCCTTATTACCGGTCGATCGGCTACGGGGACACCGTCTGTCCGAACGCGGAAGCCTACTACGCATCGTGCATGTCGCTGCCGATTTTTCCGCGCATGACCGACGGGGATGTGCAGGATGTCATCGACGCCGTGCGGGAAGTGCGGGAACGGTTTTTCCGAGCTTGACGGGACAGGGAGAATCGCCGACCATGGGTTATCTGCGGGGAATCGACCGCTTCCTGCACCGCAATCTGACCGGCGGCTCGGACTGCAAGGACATCGTCATGGAGGTGATCGAGCATCTGGCCGCTTTCCGGGACAAAAACCTGTACGTTGCCATCTCCCTGATGGACCTGCACCACGTCGCCGACGAAATCGAGGAGCACCTTCTGGCGGAAGTAGAGACCGCGTTCGAGTATCGGGAGAAGCGCGACAAGAAAGGGGACACGTCCGTCCAGACCTGGTACAACGAAGCGAAGGTGGTCAAGTACGGGCACGAGATCAGGAGGCTGGACCATTTCCTGGGCGTCCTGTACGATTACGTGAAAAAACATTACGCGGACGACGAAATGCTGGTGATCCTGCACTCCGACCACGGCCAGACCTATCTCGAGGACAAGAACGTGATTTATCACGAGAGCCGGCTCAAGATCCCGTTCATGATCAGGGGCCGGGGCGTGGCGCCGCAGCAACCGGAGGAATGGATCGAATCCGTCGACATCCTGCCGTCGATCCTGCATCTGTGCGGTCTTGAGGTCCCGCGCGATATTGACGGCAGAGTCCCGGCCTGTCTCGGCGGAGAAGCGGAGCGCGATTCCGTGTTGACGCAAATTCTTCATCCTGATCAAACATACACGGCTGTCATCAAGGACGCGACGCACGATTTCGTATTCGAGACGGAAGAGGCGGTGCTCCATGATCTGACGGTCAATTTGGCGGCATACAAGACGCGACTCATCAACCGTGACACAGGATTGGACGAGAAGGACGACTACAGGGAAAAAGTGAACAGATACGAATTCCGCGTGATGGATCTGGTCCGGAACTTTCACCGCTGGGACGGAAACTGAGGAGGAATCCTTTTGTCCATCGTTACCAGAAGTCTGGATTATTGGGACAACTTCTATCGGAACAACAAAATCGAAGGGGAGTCCACCTTCTGCTTTGTCAAGTCGGCATTGCCCGGCCATATGCTCGTCTTTGACGTGGGATGCGGTTCGGGAAGGGATTCCTTCTCCTTCGCCAAAGCCGGCTACCCCGTGGTGGGTATTGATCGTTCCGAGCAGGCGATCCGGAACAACCTGGAGCTGGTTGAGCGGAACGGGCTTGCGGCGTCCATCGGTTTTTTCAGAATGGATATCGGCGACCGGGACCAATTCGGGAACATGGTGCAAGAACTGAGCCGCAGAGCCCGCCTGGAGCAAGGACGGCTGCTCGTATACCTGCGCTTCGTGCTTCACTCCATCGATGAGACCACGCAGGAGAAGCTCCTGCAGTGTCTCCACGACGGCATGGACGGAGAGGATGTGCTCGCGGCCGAATTCAGGGTGAAGGAAGACGAGTTCAGGCCCAAAGTGTTTTCGGACCACTACAGGCGTTACGTGGACAGCGACGCGCTGGTGCGGGAGCTTGAGGAGAACTATCGTTTTCGTGTCGATTACTACATGAAAGCTACCGGACTGTCCGTCTTTCGCGACGAAGATCCTTATCTGGCCAGAATTATTGCTGCCAAGATTTGATCAACGTTCCGTCAATGACAGGAAGCGGCGGAAATGACCGGGATGAATTCGCTTTCAAAAAATGTTTGACTTTGATTTGCCCTGAGTGTATAGTCGAGTTGTGGGCCATGATAAACCGTGACGCCTCACAGCCATATGAACACGAAGGGAATGTATGTTTGATGCAAGGAAGAGTAAAATGGTTCAACGCGGAAAAAGGCTACGGATTCATTGAAACGGAAGAAGGCGGCGACGTATTCGTCCACTTCTCCGCGATCCAGGCCGAAGGATTCAAGACGCTCGAGGAAGGTCAAGCCGTCGAGTTCGACATCGTTCAAGGCGCACGCGGTCCACAAGCAGCCAACGTCGTGAAGCTGTCGTAACCGATTCGAACGGTCAGACTGACCAGAGACTTCACACCCCCGGATTCGTCCGGGGGTTCAATTATTTTGGGATGTCTTTACGTCGAAAAATTCGAAAAATTCAAAAATTATTCACGCAAAACGCGTGTCAAGATTTTGTAAATGCCCGCCCGGGTATGTTACAATGGTTTCAGGTCAGTTAAGGAGGAGTGCGATATGAGGTTCAACATCCGCGGCCGACAATTGCCCGTAACCGAAGCACTGAGGGACTACGCCGAGAAAAAGCTGTCCCGTCTGGACAAGTATTTCGAGGCGCCTCTCGCCTCAGACGCACAAGTCACGCTCTCCGTCATCAAGAACCAGCATGTCGTCGAAGTGACCATCCCGCTGCCGGGCGTGCTGCTTCGCGCCGAAGAGCGGCATGACGACATGTACGCGGCGATCGACCTTGTCGTGGACAAGCTCGAACGCCAAATCCGCAAGCACAAGACCCGCGTGAACCGCAAGCTCCGCCAGGACCGCGGACTGAAGGCGCTGTTCACGGAAGAACCTGCCGGATCGGTGACGGTCGCCGAAGCCGAGGAAGACGAAGCTTTCGAGGTCGTCCGCACGAAGCGGCATACGCTGAAGCCGATGGATGTGGACGAGGCGATTCTGCAGATGAATCTGCTCGGCCACAACTTCTTCGTCTTCATCAACGACGAGACGAAGGAAGTCAACGTCGTCTACCGCCGCCACGACGGCAAGTACGGACTCATCGAGCAAGGCTGAAGAATCAATCGGACACGAAGGCCGGCCCGCGAGGGCCGGCTTTTTTGGCGTCCGCGGGGAACGGCCGGGCCGGCGGGATTGCCGCGGGCATGCCGCAGGTTTGCCACGCCCTCGCCGAACTGGTACAATAATCTTTATGAGTTGACAGACGAGAGGGGGCTCTCACGCCATGCTCGGTCTTGTGAAGAAAATATTCGGCGACGCCAACGAGCGCGAGATCAAGCGCTGCCTCAAGGTCGTGGAGCGCATCAACGCGCTGGAGCCGGACTTCGAGAGGCTGTCGGACGAGCAGCTCCGCGGGAAGACGGGTGAATTCAGGGAGCGGCTCACCAGGGGAGAGACGCTCGACGACCTGCTGCCGGAAGCGTTCGCGGCCGTCCGCGAAGCGTCGAAGCGGACGCTCGGGATGCGCCATTTCGATGTCCAGCTGATCGGCGGCATGGTGCTGCATGAAGGCAAGATCGCCGAGATGAAGACGGGGGAAGGCAAGACGCTCGTCGCGACGCTTGCCGCCTACCTGAACGCGCTGGAAGGCAAGGGCGTGCACGTGGTCACGGTCAACGACTACCTCGCCCAGCGGGACAGCACGATGATGGGCAAGATCTATACGTTCCTCGACCTGACCGTCGGCTGCAACCTGCACGGCCTCACGCACGCGCAGAAGCAGGAGGCGTACAACGCCGACATCACGTACGGCACGAACAACGAGTTCGGGTTCGACTACCTGCGCGACAACATGGTGCTGTACAAGGAGCAGATGGTGCAGCGGCCGCTTCATTACGCGATCATAGACGAAGTGGACTCGATCCTGATCGACGAGGCGCGGACGCCGCTCATCATTTCCGGCCAGGCGGCGAAGTCGACCGAGATGTACTACGCCGCGGACCGCTTCGTCCGGAAGCTGAAGGAAGACGAGGACTACACGATCGACCTGAAGATGCGGTCCGTGACGCTGACGGAAGCCGGGGTCGAGAAGGCGGAGCGCGAGTTCCGCATCGAGAACCTGTTCGATCACGCGAACGTGACGCTCAACCACCATATCCAGCAGGCGCTGAAGGCGCACGCCATCATGAAGCGCGACGTCGACTACGTCGTGCAGAACGGTGAGGTCATCATCGTCGACGAGTTCACCGGCCGGCTGATGGCCGGACGCCGCTACAGCGACGGGCTGCACCAGGCGATCGAGGCGAAGGAACAGCTCCAGGTGCAGAACGAGAGCATGACGCTCGCGACGATCACGTTCCAGAACTACTTCCGCATGTACCGCAAGCTCGCGGGCATGACCGGCACGGCGAAGACGGAAGAGGAAGAGTTCAAGAAGATCTACGGCCTCGAAGTGGTGCAGGTGCCGACGAACAAGCCGATGATCCGGGTCGATCTGCCCGACGTCGTCTACAAGACGGCGAACGCGAAGTACAAGGCGGTCGTCGAGGAGATCGTGAAGCGGCACCAGAAACGGCAGCCGGTGCTCGTCGGCACCGTCTCGATCGAGAATTCGGAGAAGCTGTCCGAGATGCTGAAGCGCCGCGGGATTCCGCACAAGGTGCTGAACGCGAAGTACCACGCGGAGGAAGCGGAAATCATCGCCCGCGCCGGCCAGCCCGGCGCCGTGACGATCGCGACGAACATGGCCGGCCGCGGAACCGACATCCTGCTCGGCGAAGGGGTGCCGGAGCTGGGCGGGCTGCACATCATCGGCACGGAGCGGCACGAGGCCCGGCGGATCGACAACCAGTTGCGCGGCCGCGCCGGACGCCAGGGTGACCCGGGTTCGTCGCAGTTCTATCTGGCGCTTGACGACGATCTGATGCGCCGGTTCGGTTCCGAGAATATCATGGGGATGATGGACCGCCTCGGCTTCAACGAGGACGAGCCGATCGAGAGCAAGCTCGTGACGCGGGCGATCGAATCCGCCCAGAAGCGGGTGGAGGGCAGCAACTTCGATACGCGCCGCATCGTCCTCCAGTACGACGACGTCATGAACCAGCAGCGGGAGATCATCTACAAGCAGCGCCGCGAGATCCTGTTCGCGGACAACATCCGCGAACACGTCTTCGACATGATCAAGCCGGTCGTCGAGCGGATCGTCGAAGCGCACTGCACCGACGAGGACATCCCGGAAGAATGGAACCTGGATGCGATCGTCGACTACGCGCATGCGACGTTCCTGAAGGAAGGCACGATCAGGCGGGAGGATCTCGAAGGCCGGGAGAAAGCGGGCATCGTCGAGTTCCTGATGGAGGAAGTCCGCAAGCTGTACGACGAGCGCGAGCAGCAGATCGGCGAGGAGACGATGCGCGAGTTCGAGAAGGTCGTCGTGCTGCGCGCCGTCGACAGCAAGTGGATGGACCACATCGACGCGATGGACCAGCTCCGGCAAGGCATCCATCTGCGCGCGTACGGCGGCACCGATCCGCTGCGCGAGTACCAGTTCGAGGGCTTCGAGATGTTCCGCGAGATGGTCGAGAACATCCAGGAAGAAGTCACGAAATACATCATGAAGGCGCACGTCGAGCGCAACGTCCAGCGCCAGGAAGTCGCCAAGGGGCAGACGGAGGCGGGCGGCGGCAGCAGCAGCCGGGAGGCGCAGCGGCGCCCGATCCGGCGCGCCGAGCAGCGGGTCGGACGCAACGATCCGTGCCCGTGCGGCAGCGGCAAGAAGTACAAACATTGCCACGGCGCGAACGTGTAAGCCGGGTGCGGCGACCACATTTTGGATGAAATTTGAGGTGACCAGCGAACCATGATTGACGCAAGCGTCAAACAGGACCTGCGTGAAATGGCGAAGCGGCTCCAAGCACTCAGGGGGTCTCTTTGACCTCGATCTGAAGCAGGAGCTCATTGCGGATTACGAAGTGAAGATGGCGGCGCCCGATTTCTGGGACGACAACGAACGGGCGCAGAAGCTGATTTCCGAGCTCAACGCGGTGAAGTCGGTCGTTGAAACCTACACGCGGCTGGTGTCCGAGCAGGAGGATCTCGAGGCGCTGCTCGAGCTGGCGGAGGAAGAAGGCGACGAATCGCTGGAGGCCGAACTGGCGGAAGGCGTGGCGAAGCTCGTCCGGGAAGTCGGCGACTTCGAGCTGCAACTGCTGCTGAACCAGCCGTACGACCGGCTGAACGCGATCCTCGAGCTTCACCCGGGCGCCGGCGGCACCGAGTCTCAGGACTGGGCGCAGATGCTGTACCGGATGTACACCCGCTGGGCGGAGCAGCGCGGCTTCAAGGTGGAAGTGCTCGACTATCTGCCCGGCGACGAGGCCGGCATCAAGAGCGTGTCGATTCTCATCAAGGGCTACAACGCGTACGGCTACCTGAAGGCGGAAAAGGGCGTCCACCGGCTCGTGCGCATTTCGCCGTTCGACGCTTCCGGCAGGCGGCACACGTCCTTCGTCTCCTGCGACGTCGTGCCGGAGATCGACGACGACGTCGAGATCGAGATCCGGCCGGAGGATTTGAAGATCGACACGTACCGCTCGAGCGGCGCCGGCGGCCAGCACGTCAACAAGACGGAGTCGGCGGTCCGGATCACCCACATCCCGACCGGCATCATCGTGGCGTGCCAGTCGGAGCGCTCGCAGATCCAGAACCGGGAGCGCGCGATGAAGATGCTCCGTTCGAAGCTCTACGAGCTGAAGATCGAGGAGCAGCGCAAGGAGCTGGCGGCGATCCGCGGCGAGCAGACGGACATCGCCTGGGGGAACCAGATCCGCTCCTACGTCTTCCATCCGTACAGCATGGTGAAGGACCACCGGACGCAGTACGAGACCGGCAACGTGCAGGCCGTGATGGACGGGGAGATCGACGGCTTCATCGACGCCTACCTGCGCAGCCAGATCCGGAAAGAAGCATAAACCGGCAAAACCAAAGGCCAAGCCTCGCGATGCGCTTGCATCGGGCCTGGCCTTTTCTCATTCGGCCGGCTGTTCCTTAGGCGCGGCAATGCCGAACAGGAACATCGTGCGGAACTGTTCGCCGAGCAGCCGCAAATCCCGGAACTCCGCCAGCACATCGGGGCGGGCGAAAAACTCGGTGACACCCTGCATGTACACCATCAGGATGTGGGGCGACAATTCCTTCCGGATCACGCCCTCCGCCTGCCCGCGCATGATCAGATCGCGCAGTTGGCCGTGCATGTGCTCGCGGTAATAGCGCAGCAGATCCGCCACGATCTGCGGATACAGCTCCAGGCTTTCCCGGATGAAGCGCTCGGGCACGACGGGCATGTTCCGGTAATCCAGGATGGACACGAGGGCCGAAAGGGTGTCCGGACTTTCCGCGATCTTCCGGTTCATGATGTCGTGCTGCTCCCGCACGTACCGTTCCATCACCGCGCCGACCAGCCGGTCCTTGCCCTGAAAGTATTTGTAGATCGTCATCTTGGCGGCCGGGACGGCGGCGGCGATGTCGTCCATGCTGACGTCAGCCACCCCCCGGGCGAAAAAGAGTTCCGTCGCCTTCGCCAGAATTTGCTCCCGTTTGTTCCGTCTCACACCCAACCCACGTCTCCCGATTCGCTGGCATGCCGCGCGCATTCCTCGCGCCGACCGATCAGCCGGCGATGTCTTTGTTGCGATAATACCCGATCGCGCCGACGACGCACAAGAGACTGACCAGCGCCATGGCCGCCGCGTCCGGCACGGCCAGCCCGCCGTTCTCCGTGATGGCCGCCGCGTCCGTGAAGGCGAACAGGCTCACCCGGCGCAGGAAGGCGAACCGGTCCGACAGCCCGGCGGCGACATGCAGCGCGTAGGACAGGAACACGATGCCGAGGGCGAGCGACGCGACGCTCCGGGTGCGCCGCATGAGCGCCGACAGCAGGAAGGAGACGGAAGCGACGGTGGCGTGAAGCAGGAATGTCGCGATCAAATACCAGGCGAGAATGTCGGTCTCCACCGCTTCGTCCGCGAATCCCGTGCAGGCGAAGCTGACCGCGGCGATGACCGCGTTCAGGATGAACAGCATGACGAGCACGGCCGCCAGCTTCTGGCCCGCCACCGATTCACGGGTGACCGGCTTCGACAGCAGGAATTCGGCGGTGCGGTCGTTTTCCTCCTTCGCCAGCATGCCGCCTGCTAGCAGAGCCGCGTACACGCTGCCGACGAGCGTGTTGATCAGGTGCACTTCCACGCCGTAGAAGCCCGTATACGTGCCCAGTTTCAGGACATCCATGCCGAACACGCCCGCGATCGGTTCGGGAAACACGTTCATCATGTCTTCCAGAGTCTGCGCGTCTTCGGCGAAGGACGGATACACGCTCATCATCAGCAGCACGAGCCCGCCCAGCACCAGACTCCAGATGATGAGCCCCTTCGCATTGCCCTTCAGCTCCCTGCGAAAAATCATCCGCCTCTCGCCCCCTCGTCCGTTTTGTACTCGTGCATGAACAACTCCTCCAGCGACGGCTCTCCGATGAGAATGTCCGCCAGCGGCAACTGCCGGGCAAAATCCAGCAAATCGCGGATGCTGCCGTTGAACAGCAGCGTCAGGACCCGGCCGCTGATGTCCTGGCGGATGACGCCGGGAAGATCGTGCTCCCGCACCGGCTGCGGCCGGCTGCCTTCGGCGAAAGTCAGCGTCACGATCTTGTAGCTGCTTCGGACGAGGGCCGTCACCGATTCCACCCGGACGATCCGGCCTTCCCGGATGATCGCGACGCGCTCGCACATCCGCTGCACTTCGCTCAGGATATGGGAGGAGAAGAAGATGGTCGCCCCCCGTTCCCGTTCCTCCCGCAGCAGGTCGAAGAACGTCTGCTGCATGAGCGGATCGAGTCCGCCGGTCGGCTCGTCGAGGATGAGCAGCCGCGGGCGGTGCAGGAGCGCCTGCACGATGCCGACCTTCTTCCGGTTGCCGAAGCTCAGATCCGCGATCTTGCGCGACAGGTCGAGATCGAGCCGCTCCGCGAGATCCCGCATGCGCTTTTCGTCCACGTTCCCGTGGAAGCCGGCGGAGTAGCGCAGCAGATCCGCCGTCCTCATATCATCGTAATAATGCACTTCACTCGGCAAATAGCCCGTCTCGCGCCGGATCTCCCGCGATTGCCGTACGACGTCCTTGCCGAATATCCGCGCCGACCCCGACGTGGGGCGGATCAAATGGAGCAGGAGGCGGATCGTCGTGCTCTTGCCCGCGCCGTTCGGACCGATGAATCCGAAGATTTCGCCTTCCCCGATGGAAAAGGACACCTCCTCGATGCCCCGCCGCTTGCCGTACCGCTTCGTCAGCCGGTCCAGTTCCACGATCGCCATATGGACACCTCACCCGTGGAAATGTACCAAAAACATAATTTGAGTATATTATAATCCGAAAAACCATAAATACAACCATAATAATTGTACTTATAATTATAAAATAGTATAATATGTGCCTATCATGTCCGGGTCGTGCCGCGAACGCTCGCCGACTGCATGGTGATTGTATTTTCATGTAATTGGATGTATAATGATACAGACTTGAACGCTATTTATTCCGCTGTCTCCATGGTGTAGAATGGGGAAGTCGGGATTACGGACATGGAAGAGGGAACGAACAAATGGAAACGAAAATCAGGGCGGCGATCGTCGGCTCGACCGGCTACGGCGGCGTGGAGCTGATCCGGCTGCTGCAGGCCCACCCGAAGGTCGGGATTGCCGCCGTTCTGTCGTCGTCCAGCGCGGGCGAGCCGCTGGCGGCGGGATACCCGCATCTGACGGAGATCCGGACGGACGTGCTCGAAGCGATCGACCCGGCCAAGCTCGCGAAGAAGGCGGACGTCGTGTTCCTCGCGACCCCCGCGGGCGTCGCGGCGAAGCTGGCGCCGGAAATGCTGGAAGCCGGCCTGGCCGTGATCGACATCTCCGGCGACTTCCGGCTGAAATCGCCTGAAGTCTATGAGCAGTGGTACAAGAAGCCGGCCGCCGATCCGGCCTGGCTGGAGCAGGCCGTCTACGGGCTGGCCGAAGTGTTCGGCGAAGATGTGCGCGGCGCGCGGCTCATTTCGAACCCGGGATGCTATCCGACGGCTTCGCTGCTCGGCCTCGCGCCGGCCGTGCAAGCGGGGTTCATCGATCCGGCGACGATCATCATCGACGCGAAGTCCGGCGTGTCGGGAGCGGGCCGCGGCGCGAGCCTCGGCACCCACTACTCGGAGATCAACGAGAACTTCAAGGCGTACAAGGTGAACCAGCACCAGCACATCCCCGAAATCGAGCAGGCGCTTTCGCGGGTGGCGGGCGCGCCGGTGACCGTCACGTTCACGACCCACCTCGTGCCGATGACGCGCGGCATCATGGCGACGATCTACGCGACCGTGAAGGACGGCCGCACGCAGCGGGATTTCATCGATTTGTACCGGAGCTATTATGAAGGCCGCAAGTTCGTGCGCATCCGTCCGGAGGGCGTGCTGCCGGCGACGAAGGAAGTGTACGGCTCGAACTACTGCGACATCGGCTTCGCCGTCGACGCCCGGACGGGACGCGTCACGATCGTGTCGGTCATCGACAACCTCGTGAAGGGCGCCTCCGGACAGGCGATCCAGAACCTGAATCTGCGCATGGGCTGGGACGAAGGGCTCGGTCTGGACTTCGTGCCGGTCTATCCGTGACGGCAAGGCGCACGCCATCATCCATCCACCATTCAAACCCGCAAGGAGACCAGGATACGAATATGGGACAGGGGATTTCGTTTGACATTGTGCCCGACGGCTCCATCACGACGCCGATCGGTTTCAAGGCCGGCGGGCTGCATTGCGGCCTGAAGAAGACGGACCGCAACGATCTCGGCGCCATCGTCTGCGAAGTGCCGGCGGTCGCGGCTGCCGTCTACACGACGAACCAAATCCAGGCTGCGCCGCTCAAGGTGACGCGCGAAGGCTTGAGCCAGGAGGGCCGGCTGCGCGCCGTGCTTGTCAACAGCGGCAACGCGAATGCCTGCACGGGCGAGGCGGGCGAGGCCGACGCGCGCGAGATGCAAGAGGCGTTCGCGCGTGCCCTGGGCGTTCCGCCGCACCAGGTTGCCGTGGCGTCGACCGGCGTCATCGGCGAGCGGCTCAAGATGGATGCCGTTCGCTCCGGCATCGCCGCGATGCCGGCGAAGCTGACGGGAGACGCGGAAGGCGCGGAGGCGTTCTCCCAGGCGATCCTGACAACCGACCTCGTGAAGAAAACGGCGTGCGTGAAGCTCGACGTGGGCGGGAAAGCCGTCCACGTGGCCGGGGCGGCGAAGGGTTCGGGCATGATCCATCCGAACATGGCGACGATGCTCGGCTTCGTCACGACCGACGCGAACATCGGCGTCGATGCGCTGCAGACGCTGCTCAGGAGGGCGACGGACGCGACGTTCAACATGGTCACCGTTGACGGCGACACGAGCACGAACGACATGGTGGTCGTCATGGCGAGCGGACTGGCCGGCAACGATGAGCTCACGCCGGATCATCCGGACTGGGACAAGTTCGCCGCGGCGCTGACCCATGTATGCGAGGAGCTGGCGAAGGCGATCGCCCGCGACGGCGAAGGCGCGACAAAGCTGATCGAGACGCGCGTCGAAGGCGCGGCGAACGACGACGACGCCCGCGCGATCGCGAAGACGGTGATCGGCTCTTCGCTCGTGAAGTCGGCCGTCTTCGGCGCCGACGCGAACTGGGGCCGCATCATCGCGGCCGTCGGCCGCGCGGGGCGCCCGATCAACCCGGCGACGATCGACATTTCGATCGGTCCGATCCGGGTGCTTGAGCGGTCCACCCCCGTGCCGTTCGACGAGGATGAGGCGCTCGCGTATCTGAAGGGCGACACCATCCGCTTCGACATCAACCTGAACATGGGCGAAGGCCGGGCCGTCGCCTGGGGCTGCGATCTGACCTATGACTACGTGCGGATCAACGCCGCATATCGGACCTGACGGGAAGGAACGATCGAGGCGATGAGACAGGAACGGTTTGTGATGAAATGCGGCGGCAGCACGCTCGCCGCTTTGCCCGACGCGTTTTTCGAGGATCTGCGGAAGCTGCAGGAGGACGGGTACCGTCCCGTCATCGTGCACGGTGGCGGACCGGCCATCTCGGAGATGCTCGGCCGCCTCGGCATCGAGTCCGAGTTCGTGAACGGCCTGCGCAAGACGGACGAGGCGACGCTCGACGTCGTCGAGATGGTGCTGGCGGGCCGGATCAACAAGGAGATCGTGCGACGAATCCAGTCCGCCGGCGCGAAGGCGCTCGGCCTTTCCGGCACCGACGGCAAGCTGATCCAGGCCCGTCCGGTCGCGAACGCGGACGAGATCGGGTTCGTCGGCGACGTGACCGGCGTGAACGCGGAGATCATCGAAGGCATCATGGCGATGGGCTGCATCCCGGTCATCGCCCCGATCGGCATCGACGACGCGGGGCAGCGCTACAACATCAACGCGGACACGGCGGCGGGCGCCGTCGCGTCGCAACTCGGAGTCGACCGGATGATCGTCGTCACAGACGTGCCCGGCATCCTGCGGACCATTGACGGCGAGAAGCGGGTGCTGCCGAGCGTGACGACGGCGGAGATCGACGAGATGATCGCGACCGGCGAAATCTACGGCGGCATGATCCCGAAGGTCAAGTCGGCCATGCAATGCATCCAGGGGCGCGTGCGCGAAGTCGTCATCATCGGCGGCGCCGAACCGGGCGTGTTCGCGCGGGCGGTGCGCGAAGGCGGCGTCGGCACGCGCATCGTGAAGTCATGATGAATGGCGGGCAAGCATTCACCAATGATAAGGAAAGGTGGCGCGGCAAATGAACGGAGCGCAAGGGAAGGACGGCGCGCCGGCAAGCGCGCTGTTCCCGACATATGCGAGATTCCCGATCACCCTTGTGAGAGGGCAGGGAAGCTGGCTGTGGGACGATCAGGGCAACAAATATCTCGATTTCATGAGCGGGCTGGCGGTGACGAACCTCGGCCACGTGCCGGCGAAGGTGAAGGAAGCGCTGGTGAAGCAGCTTGACGAGCTGTGGCATGTGTCGAACCTGTTCCGCATTCCGGGACAGGAAGAGGCGGCCCGGCTGCTGACGGCGAACAGCCACGCGGGCGCCGTCTTCTTCTGCAATTCCGGCGCGGAGGCGAACGAGGCCGCGATCAAGCTGGCCCGCCGCTACCATCGGAACGTGCTGAAGAACGACCGGTACGAGATCATCACCTTCCGGCAGTCGTTCCACGGCCGCACGCTCGCCACGCTGACAGCGACGGGACAGGACAAGGTGAAGGACGGCTTCGATCCGCTGCCGCCGGGTTTCGTCACCGTGCCGCTGCATGACGAAGCGGCTTTGCGCGGGGCGATCACGGACAAGACGGCGGCGATCATGATCGAGATGGTGCAGGCCGAAGGCGGCGTCATCCCGGTCGATCCCGCGTTCGTGAAGACGATCGCGCGGCTGTGCGAAGCGCACGGCCTGCTGTTCATCGCCGACGAGGTGCAGACCGGCATGGGCCGCACGGGCAAGCTGTTCGCGCACCGGCACTACGGCATCGAGCCGGATATCTTCACGCTGGCGAAGGGGCTCGGCAGCGGCTTCCCGGTCGGCGCGATGCTCGCGAAGGCGAAGCTCGCCGAGGCGTTCGGCCCGGGCAGCCACGCCACGACGTTCGGGGGCACGCCGATCGCGATGGCCGTCGTGAAGGCGACGATCGAGACGATGCTCGCCGAAAACGTCCCGCAGCGCGCCGCGGAATCCGGCGACTATCTGATCAATCGGCTCCGGGAAAAGCTGGCCGGCTGCCCGATTGTCCGGGAAGTGCGCGGGCTCGGGCTGATCGTCGGCATCGAGTGTGCGGAACCGGTCGCGGAGCTGGTCTCGGAGATTCACCGCCGCGGGCTGCTCGTCGTGACGGCCGGACCGAACGTCATCCGGCTGCTGCCGAACCTGCTTGTGACCCGCGAAGAGATCGACCTGGCCGTCGACATCCTGGCCGGCGTGCTGGCCGGTCGGACCGCGGCCGCGCAATCGTGACCGGCGCGCGGATGGCGCGCCCGCATACGGAAGGAGTGATGGACGAGATGCCGCAACTTTCGCAACTGCTGAACGACGAGATTGCCGCTTCGCTCAGGGGGCGCGATTTTCTCGCTCTCGCCGACTACAAGCCGGAGGAGATCCGCTGGCTGATCGATTTCGCGATCGAATTGAAGCGCCTGCAGAAAGCGGGCGAAGCCTATCAGCCGCTCAAGGGCAAGACGTTGGGCATGATCTTCGAGAAGTCGTCGACCCGCACGCGGGTGTCGTTCGAGGTCGGCATGTACCAGCTCGGCGGCTACGCCCTGTTCCTGAGCCGGAACGACCTGCAGCTCGGCCGAGGCGAGACGATTTCGGACACGGCGCAGACGATGTCGCGCTATTTGGACGGCATCATGATCCGCACGTACGCGCACCGCACCGTCATCGAGCTGGCGCGGGCCGCGACGATTCCCGTCATCAACGGGCTGACCGATTACGCCCACCCGTGCCAGGCGCTGGCCGACTATCAGACGATTCTCGAGCACAAGGGCCGGCTGGAGGGGCTGAAGATCGCCTACATCGGCGACGGCAACAACATGGTCCATTCGCTGCTCGTCGGCGCCGCGAAGCTCGGACTGCACATGTCCGTCGCGTCGCCGGAAGGCTACGAGCCCGATCCGGAGCTGATCCGGCAGATGAAGGAGACGTGCGGCGAGACCGGCGCGTCGATCCGGGTCGTCCGCGATCCGCGCGAGGCGATCGAGGACGCCGATGTCGTCTACACCGACGTCTGGGCGAGCATGGGCTTCGAGGCGGAGCAGGAGGAGCGGGCGAAGGCGTTCGCGAGCTATCAGGTGAACGAGGAGCTCGTGCAATACGCGAAGCCCGACTTCGTCTTCATGCACTGCCTGCCGGCGCACCGCGGCGAGGAAGTGAGCCCGGGCGTCATCGACGGGAAGCATTCGATCGTCTTCGACGAGGCCGAGAACCGGCTGCACGCGCAGAAGGCGATCATGGCCGCCATCATGGCGTAATCGAGATTGATCAAGGACAAGGAGCGGAAACCGGACATGGCCAAGGAGAAAATCGTGCTCGCGTACTCCGGCGGGCTCGATACGTCAGTCATCCTGAAGTGGCTGAAGGAGACGTACGACGCGGAAGTGATCGCCTTCACGGCCGACATCGGCCAGAAGGAAGAGCTGGACGGCCTCGAGGCGAAAGCGCTCGCGACCGGCGCGTCGAAGGTGTACATCGACGACCTGCGCGAGGAGTTCGCGCGCGACTTCATCTTCCCGATGTTCCAGGCGGGCGCGCTCTATGAAGGACAGTATCTGCTCGGCACGTCGATCGCGCGGCCGCTCATCGCGAAGCGGATGGTCGAGATCGCCCGGGCGGAGGGCGCGACGGCGATCGCCCACGGCGCGACCGGCAAGGGCAACGACCAGGTGCGCTTCGAGCTGACGGCGGCGGCGCTCGCGCCGGACCTCAAGGTGATCGCGCCGTGGCGCATCGAGGCGTTCCGCGAGCGGTTTCCGGGCCGGGCGGAGATGATCGCCTACGCCGAGCAGACCGGCATCCCGGTCAAGGCGACCGCGGAGAAGCCCTATTCGACGGACCGCAACCTGCTGCACATCAGCTTCGAGAGCGGCATGCTCGAAGATCCGTGGTTCGACGCGAGCGCCGAGTCGAACCGCGACATGTACGTGCTCAGCGTCTCGCCGGAAGAGGCGCCGGACGAGCCGGAGTATGTCGAGCTCGAATTCGAGGCCGGCAACTGCGTCGCGGTGAACGGCGAGCGCATGACGCCGCTGCAGGTGATGGAGAAGCTGAACGAGCTCGGCGGCAAGCACGGCATCGGCCGCGTCGACATGATCGAGAACCGGTTCGTCGGCATGAAGAGCCGCGGTGTATACGAGACGCCGGGCGGCACGATCCTGTTCGTCGCCCACCGGAAGATGGAGTCGCTGACGATGGACCGCGAAGTGATGCATCTGCGCGACTCGCTCATTCCGAAGTACGCTTCGCTCGTCTACAACGGCTTCTGGTTCTCGCCCGAGCGGCTGGCGATCCAGGCGCTCGTGACGGAGAGCCAGAAGAACGTCACCGGCACGGTCCGGCTGAAGCTCTACAAGGGCAACGTGATCGCCGCCGGCCTGAAGAGCCCGGTCAGCCTGTACAATCCGGACATCGCGACGATGGAAGCGGACCCGACGCAGGCCTACGACCAGGGCGACGCGACCGGATTCATCCGGCTCAACGCGCTGCGGCTGAAAGTCGCCGCCGCCGCGCAGGCGAAACCGCGCTGAACCCGGGAGGGCTGACCGCTTGACGGGGCATTCGCCCCGGAGCCTGGACAGCCCTCTCTTTCTGAACCATCACCCCGACGGGGGAGTCGAGGAGTGGCAGTCGTGAGCAAATTGTGGGGCGGCCGGTTCACGAAGCAGACGGACCGGCTGGTGGAAGAGTATACGGCGTCGATTACATTCGACAAGGAGCTGGCTGAGGAGGACATCGAGGGCAGCCTGGCCCACGCGGCGATGCTCGGCAAGCAGGGGATCATCCCGGCGGAGGACGCCGAGGCGATCCGCGAAGGGCTGCTCAAGGTGCGCGACAAGATTCGCAGGGGCGAGATCGAGTTTTCGATCGCGGATGAAGACATCCACATGAACATCGAGAAACATCTCATCGAGGAGATCGGGCCGGTCGGCGGCAAGCTGCACACCGGGCGCAGCCGGAACGACCAGGTGGCGACCGACATGCACCTGTACCTGCGCCGCCGGGTCGTCGAGATCGTCGACATGCTTCACAAATTGCAATCCGCGCTGATCGAACAGGCGAAGGCGAACACGGACACGATCGTCCCGGGCTACACCCATCTGCAGCGGGCGCAGCCGATCCTGTTCGCCCATCACCTGATGGCGTACGTGTCAATGTTCGGCCGCGACGCGGAGCGGCTGATGGACAGCTACAAGCGGATCAACGTGCTGCCGCTCG
>Ga0207866_1001898_pt1 | contig 17205 bp, 21 predicted proteins | sample HigsolmetaAR203D_FD_184835 | JGI IMG/M metagenome (GOLD analysis project Ga0207866, IMG submission 184835) | Ionic liquid and high solid enriched microbial communities from the Joint BioEnergy Institute, USA - AR20-3-D (SPAdes) (version 2) ...
TATCTATAGAAGCCACGGTTTGATCCTCCTTCTAAAGTAGAGTTGCGTCACTTTAGTAGAAATCATACCGTGGCTTCCCTTGTCAAGAAGCTCAGTGCAATTTTACACCACTACTAGGGACTATAACGGGGAGGGAATTTCTCGTGGGATTTGAGGTCATGCACGAACAATGGTTGATGTCGCATTTGAGGCGCCGGTCCGGGGAGCGTAAAAGCCGCCTGGAACGAGGGCACGGGCACGGGGAACGCCTGTTTCTGAAACGCGTTTGGTGGCCGCTTTTTGGGCAATTTGATCACCTGCATACGGAGTATGAAGTGGCGGATTGGCGAGGGCAGCCATATTTCGTCGATTTTGCATGGATTCGGGGAACGTGCAAATTTGCTTTTGAAATCAAAGGCTATGGCCCCCATGTGCAGCATGCCGATTGTGCGGAAATTCATCAAATAACTGACGACCGCAGGGGTCACGTCGCCGGGAAGTTCGCGGTAATAGGTGCCGTTCCAATCAGAGCGGAAACGTTTGTTGTATTTTTTGACGACGGAAATTCCGTAAGCCAGGTTCGCAATGAGCAGTGCCAGTCCGCCAAGCACGCTGAAGTCAAACCCTTCGTCGGCCTCTGCGGCCCATTTTTCCTCCTCCGTCAAAATGCTTTCCAGCATCGGCACCCGGTTGATTTTCTTGCTGCCTGGGACCATTGAGGTCGGAAACAAAACCCGCGCTTCAAGAAATTCGCCCGTCCGAAACGGCTTCACTTCGTAGCGAATGATGCCATTGTCCAGGCGATGGACAGAACCGACGGTTCCATGCCCGAAATACCACACCTGATCCTCTTCCGCTTCAGCCGGCAATTCCACATCGATGGCCACGGCTTCCATCGTCGTCGGATTCGTCTCGTCGAAAAACTTCCAGTACAATTCGGCGATGTCCGCGTAAACCTGCACGACATTTTTGATGGAGTAAGTCAGCTTGAATACTTTCGTTTCATTTTCAGACTTCGCATACACTTTGAATTCATGTTCGGTACCCGTGGTCGTTGGTTCAAATTCCAGCGGTTGTTCCTGCTGGCCGGTCACCTCGTAAGCCTGAAAGTTCTCAATCCCGTCCGAAGCGCGGGAATTGAGATTGACCAGGATTCCGTTGAATTGCCCGTGAAACGTATATGTGTCCAACTCCGTCACATGCATGTTGCCATCCCGGTCGATGCGGGCGTGAATTTCCACATTCGTGATTTCATACGACCGTTCTTCACCGAAAGCATGAGCAGGCAAAACAGAAACCAGCAAAAAGACAGAAACGACGAGCCCGATCCATTTGAAAATTGTTCTCATAAAGTTTCACAAAATCCTCTCGCATGAACGTTTCGCACAAATCTGGTACAAATCCTTGGCGGCAACCGGCTGTTTGATTGTAATCGTTTACATTTTCCGTTTGGAACGCGGGCGTGCCGTCCTCCTTTCAAGGAATGTTGTAATATTTTATCTTTTATTCAGGAAGACTGCAAGACAAAATTCGACAACATCTTGTTGGGCCTTCAACATGTGCCAATTTGGTGAGTGTAGAGAAATATCACTTCAATATGCCCAAAAATTCAATCCATGGCCCGACATCCCGCTTGTATCGCTTGGCCATTACCCGCAGGATTTGATACAGATGCGTGAGATCGTGGACCACCCAGGTGGACAGCAATTCTCTGACAGTGACTGTTCCAAATTGCGGATGACGTCCCCGCAGCGCCAGCTGTTCTTCCGCTTCGACCAATTCCTGGAGCCGGATCAGGTTCAGCCTTCGGAGGTTCCGGAATTCCTGCAACTTGCTGTGCAAAGACGATTCGGATTCTTTGGTCAAATGGGCGTACCTGTCAAAGGGAGGGAACGTGGCATCTTCCCCATGCCGAATCATCAGCTCAAGCCTCGGAATCCAGTTCGTTTTTTCGCCTTCGATCAGGTGATCGAGGACCTGAACAGGAGTCCAGGTGTCCTCGCCTTCATTGGCATCAAGCCATCTGTCCGACAAACCGCTTAACAGTACACTCAGCGTTCCTGGGGTTCGATTTAATATTTCCATCGCTTCGCCCAGTTGAAATTGAAACTCTTTCATCAGATCACCCCATCAGGCGAGATTTGAATTGCGGCTCGAAAGCAATAAATTTCTGGCATGCCGTCTGCCCGAATCAAGCAGGCTGTCGCTCAAATCGGGGTCGCTGACTGAACGGGCCAGCACGATCGTGCCAAGCATGAGGCTGAATAACGCGTTGGCGGCAGATTTGCTGATGTTCGCCAATTGTGAAAGGAAGTCAATGATTCGCTCCAATTGAACTGTCACCTCATCTCTGACTTCCCGGGACAAATGCATGATCTCGCCTGATATCGCCGGAAAAATGCATCCGGTTTCGGCATTGTCACGATGAAGCGGGCTCAGGTAATAATCGATCACCGCATCCACTCTGGATTCGCCCGCCGCTTCTTCCGCCACTTTGGTCAGAACTTCAATGGTCTCGTCAACAGCAGCTTTGCAACTTTCCAATATCAGCTGGTCCTTGCTTTTAAAGTAAGAATAGAAGCCGCCGTGTGTGAGACCGGCTCCCTTCATGACAGCGGGAACGCTGATATCGCGAACACCGTTCGTCCGGAAAGCTTTTGCGGCACTCGCAAGAATAAGACCTCTGACTCTTTCTTTATGACCTTTGGGATAAGGCATGATCATCATCTCCAAACGGATCATCCTCTATCATATTATAACCAACATAATAAAAATGAGAAAATGATTGACGGATCCAAAATATGATGAGTATAATAAATTTCGGCTCGGCTGGGATGAAAGCTTTGAGGCGTTGGTTGCGCAAATCTGTTCCGATTTTATCAACCATTACAATCCCCAGAGGGAACGCTGCTGGATCGCGGAGATGGGTGGACAGATTGTCGGTTCCGCATTTGTCGTACAGGACAGTCAGGAAGTGGCCAAGCTTCGCCTGCTGCTGGTCGACCCGCGGGCTCGCGGCATCGGTTTGGGAAAACGCCTGGTGGACGAATGTATCCGATTCGCCAGGCGCAAGGGCTACAGGAAAATGGTATTGTGGACCAACAACGTTCTTGTCACGGCGCGGAATATTTATCAAAGAGCCGGATTTGTGCTCGTCAGGCAGGAACCGCACCACAGTTTTGGCCACGATTTGATCGGGGAGACATGGGAATTGTCGCTTTGATATCCAAAATCCTGTATGATAGTTACAAAAAGGATAGCGGAGGAAATATTATGAAAGAGCAGCTGCGGGACCTGCTCAAACGAAAACCTGGTGCAGAGGAAAAATTGATTGAAGACTGGCAGGCATTCAATTACACCGTTGGCGGCAAAATGTTTGCTATTCTTGGGACAGACAAAAACAATGCGCCGATCATTTCCCTCAAATGCGACCCCGACGAAGCTGTGCTGCTGCGCAATCAGTATGCGGATATTCAACCGGGATATTATTTGAACAAGAAACATTGGAATTCCATTTATTACATGAATGGAACTGTCCCAATGGCTATCATCGAGGAGCTGATTGAGGGGTCTTACAGACTTGTTTTTCAATCCTTGACGAAAAAGCTGCAAGCCGAGCTGCAGCAGTTCTGAAGCGAACATCGCTTTCCACACGGAAACCGGATCCTCTTCCCGATTCCTCTTGGACCTCTTGGGTCATAACATATGATTTTTTCTTCTTCCTCTTCAAGGCGCCATGCAGGACGGGGTGGGAGGCGCAAGCCCCCGTCTGTCACAGGTTGTCGGACAGGCCGGGGGCTTCATCGGATCGGGCGCTTCGCGAGAAGGAGTACGCCGCGGCCAGCAGTGCGAGAACTTCGCAGGCGGCGCCGGCCCATCCGAGCTCGCGCACCGACGAGAGCTGCGTGATCAGGCCTCCCGCCGCCGCGCCAACCGCGATGCCAAGCTGCAGGATGGAGTTGTTCAGGCTCAGCACGAAATCGGCGGCGCCGGGCGAGATCGAGACAAGGTAATATTGCTGGGCCGGCGTCGTCGTCCAGGCCGCGCCGAACCATACCGCCAGCGCCGCGAACGCGCCGGCGGCCGATGCGGAGACGAACGGCAGCGCGATCAGGGCGGCGGCGTGGACCAGCAGGCTGAACGCGATCGTGCGGGCGGTTCCCCACCGATCGGCGCCGTATCCCCCGAGCCGCGAGCCTGCCACCGATAACAGGCCGCACACGAGCAGCGCTGTGCTGACAAGGGCGGTGTCAACACCGGCCGTGGTCCGCAACAGCGGCGACACATAGGTGAACACAAGCTGGTAGCCCATGATCCAGAACAGCGTGACGAGCAGGCCGCTCACGGTTTTCGCGTCGCGCAGCGCGGAGAGCTGCCGCCCGAGCGGCATGGGTTCGTCGGCGCCGGACGAAGGAATGAGCCTCCACAGCGCAATCCAGAGCAGGAAGGCGAGCGCCGCGAGCAAGGCGAAATTCGCGCGCCAGCCGGATGCTTCGCCGATCAGCGCGCCGAGCGGAACGCCGAGCACGAGGGACAGGCTGAAACCCATAATGACAGTGCCGATCGCGGCGCCGCGCTTGTCCGGGGGCGCGAGGCGGGCTCCGACGGTGAGCGAGACGACGACGATGACGCCGGCGCCGGCCGCCAGCACCGCCCGCGACAGCAGAAAAAAGCCGAACGAGGCGCTCGCGAAGGCCGCAATATTGCCCGCGATGAAGACGGCGTAGGCGGCAAGCAGCAGCGTTCTCCGTTCGAGCCGGGAAAAGGCGGCGATCAGGATCGGCGTGCCGATCGCGAACACGAGCGCGTACATGGTGACCGACTGGCCGGCGAGTCCGACCGTGAGCCGGAAGTCGGAGGCGATCATGTCCAGGATGCCGGTGATCACCATTTCGGCCGTCCCGACCAGGAAACCGCCGAAAGCCAGCAGGTAGATAACGAAGCGTTGCTTCAAGATTTTTCCACCCCTTGTTTCGATATTTCTATAATTATCGAATTATTGAGAAAGAAAAAAGTCACGCGAGATCCGGGGGCAAGTAACGATCCAGCACATCTCGCCTGACCTGGTAATAGTGGTACGTCCCTTCCTTGCGCGACAGCTGGATCAAGCCGCAGTCCGCAAGCTGCTTCAGATGATGCGACAGGGTGGAGCCGGACGCCACGTTCAGCCGCTCGCCGATCTCGGTGCAGCTCAGGTTGTCGTGCCGGGACAGGAGCAGCACGATGCCGAGCCGGGTCGGTTCGCCCAGCGCCTTGTAGATTTTCGCTGTTTCCTTCAGGTTCCGTTCGGAAACGTTCATCGGTGCGCACCAAGCTTTCCGGTTGATATTTCGATATTTCTATAATTACCAAACCAGGAGGCCGATGTCAACGGTGACATGCGCGCCGGGCGGCCTTCCCGGGCCTGTACGACGTGCGGATCTCCCGCTCCCGGCCCCGATTCGGCGCGCGAATCGCCCGGTCCCGTCTCGGCTCAAGCGCGGTTCGTCCGGTCGGCCATCGTCCTCTCCAGCAGATCGGCGATGGTCGCGCGGGACAGTTCCTGTTTCATCGCAAGTTCCGCTTTCCCGTAAAATTCATTCAGCGCGGACCGAATGCCCCGGCCGATCGGGCATGCCTGGTTCGGTGAGCTGTGGTGCAGCTCGAACAGCGGCTTCCGCTCCACCGCCTCGTACACGTCGCGGAGCGTGATCTCATCCGGCGCCTTGGCCAGGTTCCAGCCGACGCCGGCGCCGTGCTTCACGGTGACCAGATTGGCGTTGCGGAGCAGCGAGAGAATCCGGCGGATGAACACCGGATTGGTGTTGACGCTGGCCGCGATCTGGCTGGAGGTTACGGAATCCGGGTTTTTCTTGGCGACTTGCGCCATCCAGGTAAGGATGTGCAATGCTACCGTATATCGGCTGACGACCGCCATTTGGCACCTCCTCCTCAGGTATCTTCCATTATAGATACGCCGGAAAGAAGCTGTCAAACGGCCGGTCCGCTCATTCGCCCGCGGCTGTCCGCCGTTCCTGGACGCGGCTCGCCGCGAACGCTCCGAGGGCGAGCAATTCGCAGACTCCGCCGATATAGCCCAATTCCGCGACGTTGCCGTAGGACACGGCGAGGCCGCCGATCGCGGCTCCCAGCGCGCTGCCCATGTAGATGGCCGACGGGTTCAGGGACACGACAAGGCCCGCGGCTTTGCCCGACAATCCGATGAGCCGGTGCTGCTGCGCAGGGTTGAACGCCCAGGCGCTGACGCCCCATACGGCCATCGCCGCGATGCCGGCGGCCAGCGCCTGCTCCGACGGCTGCCCGGAAGCGAGAACGGAGAGCGATGCCAACGCCGCGAGAAGGGCGGCGAGCGTCAGCGGAATCGTCCGGGTGGCGCCGAACCGGTCGGCGGCGATTCCGCCCAGGGTGCTGCCGGCCAGGCTTGCGACGCCCCAGATCAGCAGGACCAAGCTGATCGTCTGCGGCGACGCGCCCATTTTCCCGAACACGTCGGCGATATAGGTATACACCGCGAACGCGCCGGTTCCCCAGCATACGGTCGTCAGCAGGGCCGTCCAAATGACCGGACGCCTGAGCGGGGCAAGACGGTCGCGAAGTCTGACGTGAGCGGCAGCGGCCATGACGGGAAACCGCCAGCGGACGAGGGCGGCCGCGAGCAGCGCCAGAATACCGACCATCCAGAACGTCGTCCGCCAATGGAACGCGTAGGCGATCCACGTGCCGAGCGGCACTCCCGCGGCCAGCGCGACCGTCTGGCCGCCGATCACGACCGCCAGCGCCTTGCCGCGGTGTTCCGGCGCGACGAGGCCCGCCGCGGCCGTCGAGGCCGCGGGCACGAACATCGCGGCGCCGATCGCGGCCAGCACGCGCCCCGACAGGAGCACGCCGTAATGGCCCGCCATGCCGCACAAGAAATTGGCAAGGGCGAACAGCAGCAGCGATCCGAGGAACAGCGTCCTTCGCTCCACCCGGCCGGTGGCCATCGCAAGCAGAGGAGAGCCGGCCGCGTAGGCCAGGGAGAACACGGTCACCAGCTGCCCCGCCGCCGGCAGGGACACGCGCAGGTCCTGCGCAAGCATCGGCAGAACGCCGGCGATCATGAACCCTTCCGTTCCGATGGCGAACGTGCCGAGCGCCAGAATGAACAAGCGGTAATTCAAGAATCCATGCACTCCTTTCCGATTAGTGTAATCAATTCAGTTACACTAATGGCATAAAAAAAAAATAAAAACTTTAGTGTAACTATGTTAGTTCTATTTGGGGCGTCTGTCAAGAGGCCACCGAGCCAGGTTAGGTTCGCAGGGTTAACCTTCCGGCTCCACTTCCTCGAAATCACCTCTGACAGAATAAGAAACTTCAGGCTCGGCAGCGTGAAAACGGTGGTATCCAATGGTGCATCGGCTTAAAATCCTATTCATCTAATTCATGTTTTTAGTCTGACCTTATCGTCCCTCGTATTCACGTACCCGAAGGCCTTATTCACAAGCGACACACAGCACTCCACATGACCTGTCACATGGGCCTTCGCTGCGAGTTGGTTAAGGTTATTGCCGATGGCGTGAAGCTCGCGCATCATTGTGTAATATTCCGGTTGCGGCAGCGGTTTCGGAGCATAACCATTGAGCAAGGAGCGAATAAGCGCCTCTTGAGAAAGTCCCGATTTTTTCACTTGTGCAACAAGGTGTTTACGCTCCATTTCATTTAAGCGAACCATGATTTTGATGCTTCGTTTACGCAATGGGAATCCTCCTTTCGTGAATCAGCAACAGAAAACGAACTGGTTCTCGGACATCATTTCGTCGTAATAGCCATTGTTCAGAAACCATTTGCTTCGAGAAGCAGGGGTCTTAGGGGCGATGCCCCTAACAAGCGAATTTGGCGGCCAGCCAAATTCAGTGCTTGCTGCAACACAAGACATTCGTCTCGCGTCGCCTTCAAAGCACCTGCCGGGAAAAAGAGAGGACCCCAAAAACACAAAAAGACGCCGATTCGCTCAGCGTCTTCCTCAGAACTTTTTTGTTATCGCATCAACCAGCGGTAATCCTGGCGGCAGTCTACAATGAAATCGACATACACGATTTCATCCTGAATCTGATACAACACCAGATACCATTTTTCCACGAACATCTTGTGATACTTGTTTGACGGAATAAATTCAGCTTCCAGAAAAGGATAGCGTTCCGGCATTTTCGCCAAGGAACGTATCGCTTGCAGCAATTCGTTTTTCGTTTTTCGCGCCGCATCCGGATTTTTTTCCGCAAGGAATCGCACATGAACCGCCAGCATTTGGCGGGCGCGATCGGAAACGATGATCTTATAACGGGGCATCTTTTCCATGCTGAACCTCGTCAATAATGCCCTCCAGGTAAGCGTCCAGTTCATCCGGCGTCACACCAACACGGCCCGCCAAACGATCCTCTTGCACAGCGAGCAGTTCTTCGCGCAGCTTTAACATCTTCTCGCGACGGGAAAACGTCTCAATGTCCATCACGACGAGATCGCCTTCACCGTTCTTGGTCAGATACACCGGTTCCCCGGACGATTTGCATAGATCGGCGATTTCATTATAGTTTTGCCGGATACTGGCGGAAGGCTTGATAATCATCTTGGTCACTCCTTGATAGCTGTATATTGATTTTATTATACCTATTACACGCTATACAATCAATGCAGTTGCGCTTATCCTCAATCTATTCACATCTTATCCACATGCTGCGAAAATTTTCCGTAACCCATAAAAAAAGACACCAACCGTTCAGCGTCTACCGCTATCGGGATGGTTCACCGCGTCTTCTTCGGAATTCCATCAATTCGTTGTTTACATCCTTTCCGGACTTAGGCGGCTCATCGGATATGAGAAGGGCGGGGGAGAGGAGCCTCTGTATCGTGGCTGCCGCCAATCGCCCCGGCTCATCATTATCCAGGTGCAGAACAAGTCGATTTACTTGGGGAAAGCACTGCAAGTAATGCGTTAGGGCAGACGGGGGAGTAGAGTCCTCCCCATTTGTCCTGGGCCTGTATATTCCGACCAGCGACAGCTTATGCGCCTGCCGCCAATCCCGGCCGGCGAGATGTTCCAGCGTACAGTAGGATAAGAGATCAATGGCGCTCTCAAACAGATGCAGTTCCGTACTGTTTTCCGAGGCCGGAATGGAAAATGAATACCGCTTGTCGCTGCCGGCAACTTCTCCCATATAACGGGTGCTTGTCGTACCGCGTATCGCCGCATAGCGCGGCGTCCCATCTTGGTCAAAACCGACGAATACCGCGTTGTGGTAGCGGCGGCTTTCATACAACCTTCCCGTTTCCAGACAGTAGTCGATCACCGAGCGGTGGATGCCCCGTTTGCTCAAATAAGCCATGACGCGATGAGAGTTTTCATACGGTTCTGGAAGCTCCAACCGCGCCGTAGATGTGCGTTGTTGGCACGATTGCGAAACCGTAAGCATGTTGCCGGGATGAACGCCTTCCATTTGCAGCACCGCATCGAGAAAAGGCATGCCGCGCACTTTGATCAGGTAATCCAGCGCCGAGCGCCCGCCAATCCCCCTTGACCACCAGTACCATTTGCCGTTGGAAATTTTCAAACTGTCGTGTGTACGGGTGGTGAAGACATTGCTGGAGCAACGTATCAGTTCCGAAGGCTCGTACATTTGCAAATACGTGAGCAAATCCAGTCTTTTGGCGCGTTCGATCTGTTCCTTGTTTACGTAGCTCATTGCCGCAGCTCCTTTTGGAAATCCAGACAGCGTCCGATGGGTATATTGTTCATCGTGCCTTACCCCTCTTTTTGGGGTACGTATAAGCTCTGCCTTCCTTCAACTTCGTAACGCCTTTCTTTTTCATGAATGCGTCTAAATCGCCTTCATGAACTTGACTGGTCACCCCGTTTGAGTCGCGGATGTAATAATACGTGTCGCCAAATCCGTTTTTCTCTTTGGATATCAACTCCAACGATGGCACGGTTTCATCCTCCTCGATCAAGCCGGTTCCGTAACCAAAAGGCGGCAAAATCGGACAAAAGCATCCGCCGCTTGGGATGGCATACAACATGTTCATTCCTCCGGAAATAAGAAAAGGACCCCGAAGCTGGAGTCCAATTCATCATGTGATTTTACCTTTAACGGACGGGCATATCTTCGATCTGTGAAATGCTCGCACCGATACCATGTTCTTTTCCGTAATGGTCAGCAAGAAGTTCCCTTTTCAGGGGTAGGAACGACGGTGTCAGACCGTTATCGCTCACGGCCCACCACCCGCCGTTCCGGCGCTTCCGGTTCATCGTCAGGCACGCTGTCCACGGCTTCGTTTTCCCGTTTGTCCATGTTGAGCAGCGCATTCAATTCCGCAAGCCGCGCCGCTTTCGTTTGCAGTTCCTGCTCCTTCTCAAATGGAGCCGCGATTTGTTCCTTCGCCGTTTCCATTTGCTGCCGCAAGGTGGCAAGCTGCTCACGGGCATGCTCCAGCTTTACAGGCAAGTCGGACAAGGCATTGTTGATGCGGCTTATGTTGCCGCCTGCATCCGCTCCGAGCGTCACCGTATGACCCAGTGCGCCGCGCAGCGTGACCTTGTACTCCTTATGGAAGCTGTCAAAGGACAGCCACAAGGAAAAGCCAAGATAGCTTCCCGCTGCTTGCGGATCGGGCGACGTCATGCCCTTGCATGCGTCGAGCAAAGCCGCGCCCGCCGCCGCCCTCTCCGAATAGGTGTAATCCTTGACCGTCATGCCGGGGAATTTATCTGCCCCATCCGCCTCGGATGCCAGAGAACGTGTATACAAAGCAACGTCCTGTTCATAGCCGGCAATTCGTTCCTCCGTGGACTTGATTTGCTGCGGCAGCACTTTGAGCAGCCGGTCCTCCAGCGCATAGCGCTGGCTCAAGTGGTTGGCTTTGAGCAGCTTCAATTTGGATACCTGAATGTCCAGGTCCATTTTCTCTTTGATGTACGGGTTGCCGGTCGCCAGCGCCTTCACCTCGGCATAGGAGAGAGCCGTCTCGTCAATATCCTCGGCGGAACGGACAGGCGATTTGCTGGTCATGATCTGCGAAATGAAGCGCTGCTTGTTTTCGAGTGTCTGGTACAAATACGCGTCGAACGTGTTCTCCGTCACATAGCGAAAAATATGCACCTCGCTGTTCTGATTGCCTTGCCGGATAATGCGCCCGCTGCGCTGCTCCAGGTCGCGCGGACGCCAAGGGCAGTCGAGGTCGTGAAGGGCAATCAGCTTCGTTTGTACATTCGTTCCCGCGTAGGGTAAGCGCCCGGCGCCTTGCCGCATTACTACGGCAGGTTTCCAAACGCTCCCCTCCGAACCGTACATACAACTCTCGCTGTATACGGCTCTCCAGTATTCTTAGTCTAGCAATCCAGCGTGTAATTTTTTATGACAGCTAACACAGAGCGCCATCGTTTTCCGTTTCCGAGCGACCATCACCTTTTCCCAAGCCCGTTTGCCCTTTAGGTCTTTTAGCTTCCTAACATGATGCATATGGATGGAGACTCCTCCTTTACCGCACCATTCGCACTTGCAGGCTTTTATCCGGTCCATCATGCTTGTTCTAGCCATAGTGACCGAGATATTGTCGGGATTGTTATCTATGGATGGCCTCGTATCCGGCATTTCTTGGCGTCTGAATCCTCCATTGTACAGAAACAGCGTCTTTTCACCTGAAGTCGTCTGGTATCTGACCGCGAACTTCCCGTCAATGCAATATTTCCTTTTGAGTTTTCCAATACTGCATTGGTATTTCAGGCAAAAGGTTCTGTACATGCTGTATTCCATCCCATATTTAAAGCTTTGGAGGTTACTGACGTTGTGGGCTAATCGGTAATAATTGTACATCCCCAGAATTTCGCTATTGTACTTTTACAGAATCTCAAGGTCATCATTGTCTACCAGATACCGTCTATGCTTAGGTCTCCAGATTTTTTTTTGGTCTCTGTCCGTTTTGATGCGAAGCGCCTTATAGGCCAGCAGTTTTTTCAGCCACTTTTCTTGCGGCATATACAGCAAGACTCTGTTGCTCATGCTGCGCCTGCCGTAGTGTGTCTGTTGATCGCGGCAGACACAGATGTCGTAGCCTAGAAACCGGGCTTTTGTTGCCGTGTGTGTAATCAGCGTTTTTTCCTCGGACATTTCCAACTTCAAGGTTTCCCGAAGATAGTTGCCAATATCACGTTTAACCTGTACGGCATCTTCTTTTGAACCGATAATTCCGACCAAAAAGTCATCTGCATACCGGACATATTTGAGCCTGCGGAATGTGGGATCAAAGGGATCGCGACAATGCACGCTCTGCATGCTGGTCTTCAAAGCCTTGATTTCCTGTAAAGCGAGTTGTTTCTCCTCGTCGAACATACCGTTCCATCTCGCCGTGGTTTCTTTGCGCTTGACCGAGAGTTTGTATTCCCAGAAGCGGTATTCTTTTGTTCGTTGGTGGAAAGTTCCTCTATCAAACGATTTGATATACTTCTCCATATGTTTATCAAACCGGTCAAGATAGATATTTGAAAGAATCGGACTTATGATAGAGCCTTGCGGCGTGCCCGCTTCGTAGTTGTCCACCATTCGCTTCATTTCTTCCATCGTCCGTCCTCTTTTCCTGGAAAGTTGCGGTCTTCCTTCGTTCCCCGGCTTCGCTTTGATAGGCCGGCTTCACGAGATTTCTTGTTTCGCGTTTGCGGTTCCTCGGTTTCATCCTCCAAAACTTCAATGCGATTGAAACCCGGCTTTTCTTGCATCAGGCGTTCATACTGACGACGCCTCCCTTTCGTGAAATACACCATGAATCGCCTCCCCAAAAATGGGCATAAAAAAGCTCTCCGTCTTAGGGGAGAGTGCTGCCGAACAGGATCGTTATGTTTCAGAAACGGGTTAACGTTCCTGTTCCCGTTGCCGTTTTTTATACCAGCTTTCCAGTAGTTGAACGATCAGGTCTTCCTTTTGCTTTTCGGTAAACTCCCTCGGGAAGAAACGGTCGACCCGCTCGCGCCGAATGGTCATCTTTTCTTTCTGGTTCGGCTTCTCCTCCGTGAGAATCGAGAAGATGACATCCACGTTAAGCCGCCCGTCCTGGCTCAGTTTTTTCATGCGCTGCGCCTGCGCCAGCGAAGGCGTGCAGTCTTCGGACTGCATCGTTTCGTACAGGGCTTGCTGTTCTTCTTCGGACAAGTATGAAAGTTCTACGGCCGGATTGAAGGCGATCCGTTTATCGTCCACCATTTCGAGAATGGAGGGGGTCAGTTCGGTAAGGCGGATATAGCGTGAAATTTGATTCTTGCTCTCGCCAACTTGTTCAGCGAGTATTTCCCTAGATTCTTTTCCCTCTAACTTCCGCCCAAGTTGGGCGGAAGTTAGGTCTGTTCTCTGTCCTTGTCTTTTCATCGCCTCCAACTTCATCTTATAAGCAAAAGCCTTCTCGCTAGGCAAGATATATTCCCGTTGCAGGTTGCTGTCCACCATAATAATGGTCGCCTGATCGTCGTCCAGTTCGCGGACGATACAGGGCATCGTTTCACTACCCGCCAGTTCGCTCGCTTTTTTGCGCCGGTGTCCGGCTACCATTTCATAGCCGCCGTCCGCTTTCGGACGTACCAGTCCGGGAACAAGTACTCCGTATTGCTTCACGCTGTCCGCCATTTCCAGCATCGCTTCATCCGCTTTCACCTTGAACGGATGACCGGGAAAATCGCTGATTTCAGATAAAGGGATGTCCAACACTTTTTCCCGCTTTTCATCGGCGCGACTCTCCTCGGTGGAGAATAAATCAGCGACTGTGGTCAGTTTGATGCTGGCGCGCATGTCGTCTTTCGCTGCCAATGCTCTGTACCTCCTTCGTAAAGGCGGCATACGCTTTTGCCGTTTGACCATTGGGGTCATGAGCATAAATGCTTTTTCCCTTGGCGCTCGTTTCCGCCGCGCGAATGGATAAGGGAATTTCGGTGTTGAACACGCGCAGCTTGTCGCCGTAGTCGCGCCGAAGAATAAAGGAAATGTCCTTGGCGAATTTCGTCCGGCTGTCTACCATCGTGAGCAGCACGCCGTCCAAAACCAACTTCGGATTGATCTGCCTGCGCACACGGGAAATGGTCTGCAAGAGCTGCGTCATTCCCTTGGCCGGCAAATAATGCGCCTGAACGGGGATAATGACGCTATCTGCCGCAGCCAGCGCATTGATGGTCAACATGCCCAAACTCGGCATACAATCGATCAGTACGTAATCGTAGTCGGCCTTAACCGAATCGATGTACGAACGCAAGATCGTTTCTCTGCTCATCGTATTGACGAGCGATACTTCTACAGCGGACAGTTCAATATTGCCTGGCATCAGATCAACACCTTCTTGGTGATGCAAAATACCTTCCCGCGCTTCATAGGATTCTTCCAGCATCGTTTTCGCCAGCAATGTGGCCAAAGATACCGACAGATTATCCGGTTCGTGGAACCCTAACGAATCCGTCAAGTTGCCTTGCGCGTCCGCATCGACCAGCAAAACCTTTTTCCCATTTCCAGCCAAACCGATTCCCAGGTTGACCGCCGTTGTGGTTTTGCCCACGCCGCCTTTCTGATTGGCGAGGGCGATCACCTTGGTCATTTACAATTCTCCTTTCACGCAAAAAGCCGGTTACGCTGAAAATTCTGTGCAACTGGCTTTTAAAAAATTGTCTATATAAAAAGAGAACACCGCATTAAGGGCGTTCTCTTGAATATTCTTATATTAAGACGCCCGTACTGATGGAGAAAAAGTAAGTAAATTGACGTGCTTTACTTTTTTCCATCTGGGGTCTTATGAAGTTCCATTCCAAACAATCCAAAGAACCAAAGTAACGAGTTGGTTAAACCATCCCGTGGGTTAAAGAGAAAGACGATTCACCCTCATTCCGATGTAATGAATTCTAAATTGGACTGTTCTGTCAAGGTAAGAGAGACCAAATTCAGTGTTCACTTTAGTTGTAAAGAAAATACTTACGTCTAGAAATAGACGGGTATTAAGCCATATCGATGTGTTATTATATAGATAAGGACGAATTGAGAGAAAGGTTGGTGGAACGTGGTTACTTTCCTTTTTATATCCATTTTTCTTTTATTAGTTTCAATTGCGTTTACGCGTAACAACAAAAATAATAAAAATAACATTCCCCCAACGTTTGCTCTTGTTCTCAATGGTGTATTATTCTTATCCTTAGTCGTATTTATTGCTTTATTTATGAAGAATAGTGATGTAATTACCCAAATACCTGCACCATATTACTGGCTTCTATTATTCGCCGGGCTCATAATTGAAATCTTTTCTTTCCGCCAAAAATATATACCTGGTCATTTCACCGCTGCCGCGATACACTGCTTTGTAGGGTTTGTCGCTATCTTTTCTATCGGCCTTCCGTTACTTGTACTAGCGTTGATTGAAATATGCATTGCTGTTTATCAGCATCGAAAGAACTAAGATAATGGTGCATAATCTGACAGGGGTCTTACCAGGGCTTTATCACGAAGTTTGATTATGAGTTAAGTGGACTGAAGTTCCTAAGATGAGACAGACTTTTTCAAAAAATACAAACCCAGTGCATATGTGGTCAAGACCCCATTTAGCGGACATTTAAGAAAAACCCTACCCAACAAGCTGTCGCCGGTACTCAATCGGTGACAGCTTGTTTAACTTCCTTTGAGGTCGGAAGTTGTTGTAAAAGTGGATGTAGTCCTCAATTCGTCTTTGTGCTTCTTCGACAGATTTAATATCATAGGGGTAGAGCCCTTCCGCCTTCAAATGCGAGAAGAAGCTCTCCATTGAGGCATTTGTAACCGTCAAGCCCTTTTGAACATTTTTCGCTAAATAATTTTGAACAGTTTCAGCTTGCGAAAATGGTCTGCCGGTACTTTAGACGATAGCTATCACCACTTAGGTGGATGACTTCGCTTTTATGCAAAATACGGTCCAGGATTGCAGTTGTAATTGCCGGATCTCCCAGCAACTCACCCCAATCCTCTGGTCCTTTATTCGAGGTAAGGATGATCGAAGTTTGGCCATACAGATTATTCACAAATTGAAAGAACAGATTGGCTTCATTGCGATCCATAGCCATAAACATCAGATCATCCAGAATGACCAGATCAGAGTGATAAATACGCCGGAGTTTGTACTGTGAAGATCGGGAAATCTCCTGTGTCTTCAGCAGTTGGATCAAGTGATCCATTGGTACGAAGCTCACTTTGCAGCCGTTATGGAGTGCCTCTACGCCCAATCCAATAGCGATGTGCGTTTTCCCAACCCCGGGAGGCCCGAGCAGAATCAGATTATAATTCTGCTCCAGCCAAAGAAGTTCCCGAAGCTGCTCAAATTGGCGTTTGCTTAAGGACAGCTGCTCTTCCAGGCGGAACTCATCGAGTGTCTTCACTTCAGGAAATGACGCCCATTTATACCGCCTGGCGAGTTGCTTTTCTTCTCGGCGTACGATTTCATGACGGAGCAGCCGCTGCAGGAACTCACGGCATGTCCATTGGTGTTTCTCTGCTTCCATCAAACTTTCATCAACAATCTGGGCTGCCTCCGTGAGGTTGAGCGTTTTTAAGCTTTGCTTCAGGTGCATAATGGTTTCGTTCATGTTCAGCCTCCTCCCAAAATACGCTGGTATATCGCCATATCACGAATGTGGGGCTTGACTTTCCATTTGGCAGGATCCATCCCGCTCAGCGGTTTAACGCTGCTCGTATCCGGCGCCGTTTGCTCGCAAGATCTTGAGAAGTGGTCCACGGCATCCGCAAAGTCCACCGCCCGGTATAATCGGTTGGTCACACAGTAACGGAGTGCTTGATCTACGGCTTCTTTCGAGGCTTGATCCAGCGTCTTTTGAATGAGTTGAAGTTGATCCCGGGTATACCGAGGATGAAGCCGATGAATCTCTTCCAGGTAAGATGAAGCCAGTTCAGGATCGGAAAACTGGTTCTTCACACTTTGGATGTAGGCAGCAATGCCTTTCTGGCGATCCCGCCGGTGATTCGTGTTCTGAATGAGTTGGCCTCGCCTCTGTGAGCGCTCATGTTCAGCGATAATTTCTCCGGTATCCAGATCATAGATGTGCAATGTTGACTCATTGACCCTGTCACCGCCGGAATATAATTGACCCAGGAGCGCCGAAAAGAAAATGACCCACCCCTGTAGAATATTCTCCCTTTGAAGATACGGCTAATAGCTTCAGAGGGGAGACATATGCTAAGGAGTGGGACT
>Ga0207866_1001902_pt1 | contig 17202 bp, 12 predicted proteins | sample HigsolmetaAR203D_FD_184835 | JGI IMG/M metagenome (GOLD analysis project Ga0207866, IMG submission 184835) | Ionic liquid and high solid enriched microbial communities from the Joint BioEnergy Institute, USA - AR20-3-D (SPAdes) (version 2) ...
GCGGACGAACTTGATTTTCATATGACACCCCGCAGGTGAATGTTATCTTGTTTATGTCATTCGCCTTCGGGGGTGTATTTGCCTGCTTTTTCTCGCATTTTCATCAGTTGATGATCACGGATTCAGGGGTATTATGAGGATGGATGAATCTGCTGTAAGAGGAAGTATGAATCCATATAGATATAGAAAGTTGTGACCGGGACATACCGCTTGCAAAGCAAGGTGAAATCTGGTATGTAAGAGTTGGGCCGATGGGAGAGGATGACAAATTGGCCAGAATTTTCTTGAACAAAGCGGCTAAAAGAATATTGAATGCGCTTAACTTGAATCAAATGAGCTTGAAACAAAGAATATTGATGATTTTTGCGGCAAGCACCCTGATTCCTTTTTTTTGCACCGCTTATCTTTCGTACAATGCCATGTCGACCATTTTGGCGGATAACCTGGATTCCTCGGTACGGAGCAATTTGCAACAAGTACTAATGTCGCTCGAAAATACGATCAGCAACTTAAACCATGTCTCGCAACAACTTGTTTTTCAGGGAAGCGCCGGTAAAAAACTGGAAGAATTATTGTCAGCCCAACATCAATATGACCGTTTGCAATTAATTGACGAAATCAAAACCGAATTGAATCTGATTACGTTTACAAACCCGGGAATCGGTCTGACCACGTATTATTTCGAAAATGAAAACAAGTTCTGGTTTAACAATTTTGGCGTGAAAGACGATTTTTCCGTCGAGAAATTGCCATTGCTTGCCCAATACTATGAAATAACCTATTACGGACCGCATATCAGCAACAGAATGTTCAGCAAAGAGTATGTGTTGTCCGCACTCCGGCATGTGGATTTGCCGGGAAGGGATGATATTTACGTCTATATTGAATCCGGTTTCAACCTGACGCAAAATATTTTGGAAAGCGATCACATTGGCACCAATTCCTATCATCTCGTTTTGGATAATGACGGAAGAATCGCATACAGTGAAGTGCCTTCCCTGTTTCCGGTCAACACCCGGTTTGAACCCGCCAAGAATGGAAAAGACTATGGTCTGATGAAAGATCATTATTGGTTTAAGGGAACAAGCAATCAGGGATGGAGCGTCGTTTCTTTGATTCCTCAGGCTAAATACAACAAGGAAAGAAGCCAGTGGGTCATGCAAATGTTTTTTTTGTCGCTTCTGTTTATTACCATCAGCCTTCTGATCGCCTGGTTTTTATGGAAAATGCTTTATAAACCGATCCATCGTTTCAGTCAAGAAATTAAATGGGTGGAGAACAACGACTTCCATCCTGATCCCGAAAAAACATATGTTCCCGAATTCGATTTGCTGCTTGAAAGATTCCAGAATATGAAAAAACAAATTATCGAATTGTTTGAGGAAATGAAGATTAAAGAAAAGAGAAGAGCCGATTTGGAAATCGAAAAACTTCTCTATCAAATCAATCCTCATTTTTTGAGGAATACGTTGGATACGGTCCATTGGCTTGCCGTAATGAACGGCCAAAAAGAAATCGACCGGCTTGTTCTCTCTCTCAACAAATTGCTGTACTATAATTTGGGAAAACTAGGGAAAATATCCACGGTGCGGGAGGAAATTGATTCCCTTAGGCAGTATCTGATTTTGCAGCAAATTCGCTATGATTTTGATTTTGACGTACGGATCGAGGCAGACGACAACGTAATGAATGTGCCGCTGCCCCGTTTTATTTTGCAACCGCTGGTTGAAAATGCGCTTTATCACGGTTTGAATGACGAAGGTCACATTGACGTCAAAGTCATGAAGGAGGAAGAATACGTCGTCATATGGATTCGCGACAATGGAAGCGGCATATCGCAGGAAGAAATTAAACGTTTGTTGGAACAGCAACTTCCGGAGAAAAAGAAGGTGGGAATGGGAATCGGGATTAATTATGTCAAGCGTATGCTGGAATCGTTTTATGAGGGCAAGGCAAAGATGGAAATCACAAGTGGAAATGGGAGCGGAACAACCGTGTGTTTGCGTTTTCCAATTATGGACGAGGTGGAGGAGATATGCTGAAAGTGCTTGTGGTTGACGACGATAAGCTGGTGCGGAAAGGGCTGATCTCGGCTATGCCTTGGGAACAGTTCGGCATGCAAGTCATAGGAGAAGCGAGTAACGGCGAAAAAGCCCTGGAGATGATGGAACTTTATCAGGTTGATCTTCTGTTGACCGATCTGGCCATGCCCGTCATGTCAGGACTGGAACTTATGCGCATTGTACGGAAACGGTATCCGAAAACCCATATCGTCGTGTTGACGCTTCATCAGGATTTCGAGTACATTCAGGAAGCGCTTCGTTTGGGAGCCGTCGATTACATCGCCAAAGTCCAGTTGGAGAAAGAACGTTTTGAAGAAGTTTTGGAACGGATCCGGCATCTGATCATGCAAAAGCGGAAAGAAGACTCCTTGCGTGAAAATTTTTCAGGAACATTTATTTCCGATTTGGGTTACGTACTCATGTCAACCGAGGATCAAGCCGGTTTACAGTGGTTGGAACATGCCGTGACGCCTTCTTTGGATCCCTTTCATGAAATTGCGGATTCGATCTGGCTTTGGGTTCCCGGTACTGAATCGAAGCATCATCAAATTTTTGCCGAAATCGCGCAAGCCATTCTTTATCGAAGCGGCTGGATTCTGATCCGGCTCACAAATCTTTTGGGCAAAAAACAGCTTGATATTTATCGCAAATTGGTACTGTACCGCCAGAGAGAGTTGTTCTATACATACAGGGAGGAAGAAAGGATTCTTTCCATGTCCGCTCATGAATTCACTTTTGAGACCAGGGAAAAGGGGGATCACGAATATGCTTTTCTAAAAAAACAGTGGTTGTCATGGGAGTGGATCAATCATGACGACTTGTTCATGAAACTGCGAAATGATTTAAAAGCTGTGCGGCTTCCGGTTTCGAAATTGCTTGCTTTAATCTATGAGATGGCTACGGTTTGGAACAGAACATACGGGTCCGTGATACCTTATGTGATGAATGCGCCGGAAACGCTAAAAAGCTGGCAGGAAACAGAGCAATGGTTGATTCGTACCCGTGAATCCATGATTCGGACAACAAGCCGACTTCACTACTCCCGGGAAGTGATCAATTGCATTATGGAGGCTGTCAAAATCATGCAGGAAGAAATCGACCGGCCTTTGTTCGCCGTTCATGTGGCCAAAAGAGTAAATATGAGCCGCAGTTACTTTAACCGATGTTTCAAAGACATCGTCGGCCGTTCGTTTAATGATTATTTGCGGTTTTTGAGAATTGAAAAAGCAAAATCATATCTTCAGAAAACGAATCAATCCGTACAATGGATCGCGGAAAAAACCGGTTATATGGACGAAAAGTACTTCAGTCGCGTGTTCCGGGAACAAACGGGCATGACCCCAAGCGACTACCGGAGAAGCGTGAGAGAGGAAAAATGACCTGAAGATGATGGGAGAAATGGCCACATCCTGTTCAGTTTCATTCATATCTCCCCTAAAACTGTTGCCACTGATCCGAGTTAAAGCCTTTCCATCTGTGTTATCATCGGTTATGCAAATGACAAAGCAAATTTCATTGAAAGGGGAAGATGGCAAATGGTGAAAAAAGGGATCGGTATATTACTGGCTGCACTTTTCGTTTTTTTAAGCGCATGCACCGGTGTAAACGATAACAACGATTCCAAACAGGAAAATGCGGAGCCGCCCGATTCCGGACCATCGGAAACGGTGGCGACCAATGAAAATGAAACGGAAAAGAATTATGATCCGTTCGGCAAATACGATGAGCTGGTAACGATGACCACCGGACAATGCATTAATCAGGCTCATCAGGATTCTTTGCCGGAAGGGGATACGCCGGACAACAACGTTTATACGCGCGCAGTGGAAAAAGATTTGAATATCAAAACACCAAGTTATTGGACTGTTGCCTGCACAAATCTCGATCAAAAAGTAAGCCTTGCAATCGCCAGCAATGATTTACCCGATGCGATGAAAGTCAACAAGGTTCAGTTGAGGAAAATGGTGGAAGCCGGACAACTGGAAGAGATGACCGAGGCTGTGAAATATGCGTCGCCATTCATTAAATCGGCATGGGAATCTACCGGAGGCGCTGCGATTGAATCGGCTACCTTTGACGGAAAGGTCATGGCCATACCGGGCGTCAGCAGTGCGGAAAGCAGCTTACATAATATGTGGATCCGGAAAGACTGGCTGGATCGACTAGGCCTGGAACTTCCCCGCACGTTGGAGGATTTGGAGAATGTGGCCCGGGCTTTTGTGGAGCAGGATCCGGACGGGAACGGGGCGGCGGATACGATCGGAATCATCGGAACCGACGTCAATGACGAACTGTATCCCACTTTTTTGGAAGGTACCGAAAAAGGTTTGGGAAGCATCTTTTACGCGTTAAATTCCTATCCGGGATATTGGATAAAAGGTCCGGACGGTCAGGCGACATACGGTTCGATTATGCCGGAAACCAAGGAAGCCCTCGCTTTGCTTCGGGATTGGTACAGCAAAGGTTTAATTGATCCGCAATTAGGGATCCGAAACGATGCGAATGAGCCGATCATTGCCGGAAAAGCGGGAATTTTCTTTCAATCTTTATGGGCCGGATACACTCCGCTGACGGATGCGTGGAAGAAAGATCCTACTGCCAACTGGCAATCCTATGCTTTACCTCTGGATGCCAACGGACGATGGAATCAGACCGTTAATTCAACGACGGTAGAATATTTGGTTGTAAAAAAAGGCTTTAAGCATCCGGAAGCTGCCATGAAATTAGTGAACTACAGGCTTCAATACGGGGATTATTATGAGTTTGAACACGGAGTGGAAACGGGAAACATGCCATTGAGAATGGAAGTGAATCTCCGTAACCAGATGACAGAAATCGCAAATCTGATAGAAAGAGTATTTGTTAAGGGAGAGCCCAAAGAAATTCTCGATGTAGATTTCGAACCGGCGTTATATGATCAAGATTATGATTATTATTTACAAGTGAAAAAGAAACCTTATGATCAATACGATATCCAATACTGGAATCTGGATGATATGGTGAAATTCCCGCGGATCTATTTGCGGGTAGTCGGAGGCCGGGCTTTACAAGACCCCGCCAGAAATGACGTATCGAGTCTTATCTATGAGCAAACGCCGACCATGACGGAGAGATGGGCGAATTTGATGAAACTGGAATTCGAAACGTTTTATAAAATCATCATGGGTGTGTCTCCGCTTGATTCGTTCGACCAATTAGTGGAGAGCTGGAAAAAGCAAGGGGGAGACCAAATTACATCGGAAGTGCGGGAGCTTGTAAAATAAACGATTTTTAGAGGGGAAGGCGCCGAACGGATTCGGTGCCTTCCGAAATGCGAGTGAAGGGGAGAAAAATGAAATCGAAAGGTTATGTCAAACACTACATTCTCATGCTTTTGCCGGGTTATATTTGGGTGGCCGTATTTTGTATTTTCCCGATGTTCGGGATTGTGATAGCCTTTCAGGACTTCAATCCGTCAAAGGGAATGCTGGGTTCCGAGTGGATTGGTCTGGGAACGTTCAGATACATGTTTGAACTGGAAGATACAAAACAAATTTTTTTTAATACGCTATTTATTGCCTGCATGAAAATTATCGGCAATTTGCTTGTTCCGCTCATCTTCGCCTTAATGCTCAATGAATTGCGTATCATGATTTTAAAACGAACCATTCAGACCATTGTTTATTTGCCCCACTTTTTATCATGGGTCATTTTGGGCGGGATTATATTGGATATTTTTTCCTACGACGGTCCGGTCAATCAGATTCTTTCCGTTTTTGGCCTGAAAGAACCGATTTTGTTTTTTGCCAAACCGGAAATATTCCCTTTCTTCGTTGCAGGCAGCGATGTGTGGAAAGAGTTTGGTTTTAACACGATCATCTATTTGGCCGCTTTGACAGGGATCAATCCTGCGTTGTACGAGGCGGCTGCGATCGACGGAGCAGGCCGTTTCAGGGGATTGTGGCATATCACTCTGCCCGGTATTCGGACGACTGCGGTTTTGCTTGCCGTTCTCAGTCTCGGCAAAATTTTGAACGCCGGATTCGACCAGGTCTTTAATTTGTATAATCCTCTCGTATATTCAACGGGAGATATCATTGATACCTGGGTGTACCGGGTGGGGTTATTGGATCTGCAGTATGAGTTGGCGACTGCCGTAGGTTTATTGAAATCTGTTGTCGGATTGATCATGATCACGATTTCATACGGCTTGGCCTATAAATTGACGAATTACCGCATTTTTTAACAAGATTGGATGGATGACGATGGTTAGAGACACGACGATAGGTTCCAGACTGTTTGATGCCGCATTGATTGTCATCTTGTGTGTGATCACAATCTCATGCATCCTGCCGATTTGGTACACCTTCTGCCTTTCCCTAAGCTCCAAGTCAGCCGCAGCCGCGGGCTTGGTCTGGCTATGGCCCGTCGATTTCAATACCGGTTCTTACCGTCAGATTATGAGCGACACTCAGTTTTTCCGTTCGTTCTGGATATCCATTCAGCGTGTTGTGCTGGGAGGCCTTCTGAATTTTATCGTTGTAGCCCTCACGGCTTTTCCGTTATCCAGGAGTCCGAGAGAATTCCGTCAACGAAATGCCTTGATGTGGATTTTGGTTTTTACCATGCTGTTTAACGGCGGACTGATCCCTTTGTACTTGACCGTGAAATCTCTGGGATTAATCAACAATATTTGGGCTCTTGTTTTGACGGAGGGAGCGCATGGGCTTGTTTTTAATGTCATCTTGACGGTCAATTTTTTCCGTAATTTGCCCAAAGAGCTGGAAGAGGCCGCATTGGTCGACGGTGCGGGTCCCTGGCGAATACTGACGCAATTATTTGTTCCTCTTTCAGTTCCGGTGCTGGCTACGGTAACCTTGTTCAGCATTGTCTCACACTGGAATGAATTTTTGTACGGATTGATTTTTGCGACGCGCGAGGAGTTCTATCCCCTGCAAACTTACATTCAGCAATTGGTTATTGTGTTCAATCCTAACATCATTAATGAAGAACAGATGAAAATGATGGCCGAACTTTCAAACCGGACATTAAATGCGGCGAAAATTTTTATTGCGATGATTCCCGTATTGATTGTATATCCGTTTCTTCAACGGTATTTCATCCATGGGATTACGCTGGGATCCGTGAAAGAATGATCGAAATTCATACTGCACTTTAAAAAAGGAGAGGGAAGTCGGATATGAAAAACGAAAAAAACGCCAAATTGCCATGGTACCGACGGGCTGTCCGCTGGGGGCAAACCAATCTTACGGAAATGGACCCTGTTCATTGTGATTTGAACTGGTGGAAGGACTACTGGCGTAAAACAAAAATTCAGGGAATTATCGTAAACGCCGGAGGGATTGTGGCTTACTATCCGAGCTCTTTTGAATTGCATTACCGAGCCCAGGGATTAGGCGATCGCGATTTGTTCGGCGATTTTGTATCCGCCGGAAGAGAAGAAGGCTTGGTTGTTTTGGCCAGGATGGATATCAACAGGGCGACCAAAGAATTCTATGAAACGCATCCTGACTGGTTTGTCGTCAATGCGGAAGGCGAACCTTATACGGCGGATGGACGTTATTTTTCCTGCATTAACAGTGATTATTATAAAAAATATATTCCCGAAGTGCTGAAAGAGATTATAACGAAATATCATCCGGACGGATTTACCGATAACAGTTGGAAGGGGGTTTCACGCCAGATCATTTGTTATTGCGATAACTGCAAGAGGAAATTTAAAGAGGAATGCGGGGCTGATCTGCCCGCTGCGGCAGACTGGGATGATCCCGTTTATCAAAAATGGATCAAATGGGGTTACAAATGCCGTTTGGAAAATTGGGATTTATTTAATGAAATTACCAGGGAGTATGGAGGGGATCATTGTTTGTGGCTGGGGATGGTCAGCGCCAATCCGGTCCATAACAGTCAATCGCTCTGTGATTTAAAAGAAGTCGGCGAACGGTCACAAATCATCATGTGCGACCATCAGTCCCGCGATGCCCTGAACGGCTTCGAGGAGAACAGTTTAAACGGAAGCTTTTTGCACGGACTGGCCGGGTGGGACAAAGTCATTCCGGAAAGTATGGCCAATTATGTCCGGGGAGTCCGGAGTTTCCGTTTAGGGAGCAACCCGCCGAAAGAAACACAGCTGTGGATGTTGGAAGGAATAGCGGGAGGCATTTCCCCCTGGTTTCATCACATCGGTGCCGTGCACGAGGACCGGCGCCAGTTTCACAATGCGCCTCCGGTCATGCAATGGCATGCGGAAAATGAAACCTATCTGTACAACCGGACTCCGGTAGCGAACGTCGGCCTTGTCTGGAGTCAGGACAATATAGACTTTTATGGGCGCGATCACGCAAATGAAAAGGTGGCTTTGCCGTGGCACGGCTTTGTCAGAGCCCTGACACGGGCCAGAATACCGTTTTTGCCGGTGCATGCGGATCATATAAAAAGGGAAGCGAAAAATCTGGACGTGTTGATTTTGCCGGATCTGGCCGTAATCACCGATGAACAAAGCCGGGCTATTCGGGATTTTGTGGAGGCTGGCGGCAGTCTCGTCTTTACCGGCGCTTCCGCAACGCTGAATGAGTGGGGGGAGCGAAGGAAACATTTTCCGCTTGAATCCATAACTGGAATTAAGCACCTGAACAAAGTGACGGGAGCCGTTAAAAACCAAACGTCAGACTGGAAATATTATGATGCCCACAACTATCTCAGGCTTCCGGAAGACCGCCATCCGTCCGTTCACGGTTTTCATGAAACGAATATTGTTCCATTCGGCGGCGTGTTGCATATGGTTGAGGCGGTAAATGATGCAAAAACGCAAATGAAGACGGTGGCAACGTATATTCCCGCATTTCCAATCTATCCTCCTGAATTTAGTTGGATGAGGGAACCGCAGACGGATATTCCCGTCATGCTTGCCGGCGAACATTCATCCGGCGGGCGAATTTTTTACTTTGCCGGGGATGTCGACCGCTGTTACGGCCGCACACATTTGCCGGATCTCGGAGATTTATTGGCCAATGCGGTGAAATGGGCCGCAAACGGTAAAATTCCCCTTAAGGTGGAGGGTCCCGGTTATCTGGATTGCAAACTGTATCAACAGGATGGGAGATTCATTATTCATCTGGTTAATCTTAGCGGAGCCAACCAAACTCCCGGTTACGTGGAAGAGTTTCTCCCGGTAGGGCCTATTACTGTCTCCATCCAAGCGGCCGGATTTGCGCCGGAAAGCGCCCGTCTGAAAGTGAGCGGAAAAGAAGCGGCAACGGAAAGAAATCAATCCTGGACGACGGTTCATATTGATTCTTTAGTAAGCCATGAATTGATTATTTTGGAGTAATGGAGGGATACAATTTGAGCATGCAATCCAAAGCGTGGTGGCAAAAACCGTTGCGTGTTATTCAGACGAATCTGCAGGTTAAGGATACCCGGCTGATTCATCCTGAAAAGCTCGCGGAACAATTGGCAGAAATGGGAGCGAATACGATCGTTTTTAACGTTGGCGGTATTTACGCCTGGTATGCCACCGAGGTCGCTTTTCACACAAGGAATGAATATTTGCCTCAGGGAGACTTGCTTCAGGAAGTGATTGAAGCTTGCCATAAAAGGAATTTGAAGTTTGTGGCAAGATTCGATTTCAGCAAAGCGGAGGACCGTATATTTCTCCAAAAACCGCAGTGGTTTGCCAGAGATCCGCAAGGAGAACCGATCACGGTCGGCTCCAAACGGCCGGGACCATGGTCGCTGCTCATGTCCACTTGTATCAACAGCGGGTACCGCAATGAGGAAGTCGCGATTCCCGTCCTGGACGAAGTAATGACGAAATATGACATTGACGGTATTTTCTTCAATGCCCCCCATTTTGTCCCTTGCTTCTGCGATCATTGCAAAAAGAAGTACAGGGAAGTATATGGCCGGGAGCTTCCGGCGGATGCGCAAGATTACGAACCGTCCTGGGCTTCGAAATGTTTGTATGACAATATGAATAAGATTTATTCCTTCATCAAACAGAAAAACAAGGATATCCCCATGATTCTTTATTATAGTTTGTACCGCGACAATTTGTTTGAGCGGGAAAAAACGGCGGATATCCTTTGTACGGAACCGCAGGACGTTCTGTCTTTGGGGCACAAGCAAATTCCCGAGTTTTGGAAACCCGCCTTATGTATGAAATTGGGCAGATCCCTGCCCCATAAACCAAACCCGTTTGGAATTGTGCACTCTTCCCCGGGGATGGACTGGCGCCATACGGGATTGCCTACGGCGGAGTATCTTTTCTGGTTAAGCCAAATACCCGCAAACGGGGGGAATATATGGCATTCTCTGACAGGGATTCCCGACACCATAGGAGACAAAAGAATTTTAAGAACAGTGGCGACTGTAAACCATATGGTGCAAAAAACGGAACAGGAAATGGAGGATGCCGTTTCCTTTGCCCAAGTTGCCGTCATGTGGAACGGCGGCCGTTCAGCGGAAGGCTGGGTGGAAGGTTTAATCAATAAGCAAATTCCTTTTGAAGTCTTGTTGGAAGAACAAGCCGCTTTGGAAAGACTGCGATCTTTCAAAGTCGTCGTTATTCCTGAGCAATTTACTTATACACAAGAGTTCGTCAATCAGTTAAGCGCCTATGTGAAGCAAGGCGGAAAGGTGATCGTTGAAGGAAACATTCCGGGCGAGTTTCCGGAAATGTATGATTTGGCGGGTATCCATAGGGATGTATACACCAGTGAATATCTCATCGCTTCTTATTTGCGTTTTGAAGGAGAGCATAACCCCTTACAGAAGAATCTGGAAGATACCGAACTTTTGGCTCACCGGGGCAAGGTGGTCTACTGCAAACCAAAGGACGGCGTGAAAGTGCTCGCCACGCTGGTTCCGCCATTTTCGCCTTTGGAAAGTGTAGGGGCCCCGCCGGAAAGAGCTTCATTGCCTGTTCCTCGTACGGATATACCTTTATGCACGATGAATCCATACGGTCAGGGTATAGCTTTGTTCCTGCCGTTTTCTCTCAGCCATTTAATCAATGAATTCAAATTGGAAGAACATTATATGTTGCTTGCCAACGTAATTGATACGCTGCTGGGAGAAGACAAGTTCATCGAAGTGACCAATTATCAGGGATTGCAACTGACTGTATTCAAAAAAGGCCGTCAATTCATCATCCATTTGGTGAACGGTGCGGGACGCCGCCCCTTAACGACAAATATCCCGCTTTATCATATCAAGATAAAGCTGAAGCTTTCACCCGGCGAGAGTGTTCACAGGGTACGCCAGTTGATTTCGGACCGGGATGCCATGTTTATACAGGAGGGACAACAACTTGAAGTGACCCTTCCCGAATTAAAGGTCTGGGAATCGTTGCTTATCGAATGGTAAGAGATCTCAGCCTTGCAGATAACGTTCAACTTTGCGCAAGTGGGAAGCCATAAGTCTTTTCGCTTCAACGGCCTGCCGTGTCCGGATTTTTTCCAATATGCGCCGGTGCTCTTCCAAAAGTTTCCCTGCGGGAGCGTGTTCGGCAAACAGCCATAAACCGCGGCTTTCTTTCATTGCCGAATCCATGGAAGAAAATAACGTCTTTAGAGCGCCATGAAGCAGACGATTCCCGGACGCGGCGGCGATTGCCAGATGAAAGCGGGTATCCGCCTGCTCGGCCTCGTCCTCGTCACGGGAATCGGCCATTGCCGCCAAAGCGGCCTCCAACCGTGCCAGGTCGTGGTCTTGATGGCGTTTTGCCGCGAGATAGGCGCCATGGGTTTCCAGCGCAAAACGGACTTCCAGCCATTCCTGCAATTGCACGGCATCGCTGACTTGCGGAACCAGCCATTGCTGGATTTTTTTCCATTCCGTGACGAAAGTGCCCCCGCCCTGGCGAATATCGACAAGCCCCTGCGCTTTCAACACCATTAAGGCTTCTCGGACAGTAGACCGTCCAACCTGAAATTTCTCCGCCATTTTTTCCACGGAATCCAATCTGGAACCGGCCGGCCACTCTCCCCGTTCGATTTTGTTTTTCATGACTTCGGCCAATTCTTCATATGCTTTGCGCACGAACACAATATCACGTCCTGTTTAGAGTACTATTTACACACTGGTGTGCTGGAGATATAATAGGTATAAATTCATCAGATGACCTGATGAATAGTATAGCATATATCGTTTGAATCATGAAATGTTGACTCGGGTTGGTTCGAGTCCGTCTTTATATTTCTTTTATTTCGGAATATTTCGGCGTATGGGAGAGGTTGGCCAATGCTTTCGCAAGCGGTACGCAAGGAGCTGGCGGCAATTGTCGGCAATGAGTGGTTCAAGGATGATACACAAATGCTCGTATCCTACAGCTATGACGCCACTCCGCTCTATCAGTCTTTGCCTGACGGAGTCATTTTCCCGGGTTCCACCGAGGAAGTCTCCGCCATTTTAAAGGTATGCTCGCGTCACAAAATCCCGGTCATCGGCCGCGGAGCGGGAAGCAATTTATGCGCGGGGGTCGTTCCGGTTCATGGCGGGTTGGTCATGGTCATGAAGCGGATGAATCGATTGCTGGAAATTGATGAGGCCAATTTGACGGCTACCATTCAACCCGGTTTAATCACGAAGGAATTTCATGAGGCGGTGGAAAGCAGGGGATTGTTCTATCCGCCTGATCCGGGCAGCATGATTATTTGCACGATGGGAGGAAATATTGCGCTGGGCGCAGGGGGATTGCGCGGTTTGAAATACGGCACGACCAAAGATTATGTGATCGGCCTGGAAGCGGTACTGGCAAACGGCGATGTGTTGCGTACCGGCGGAAAACTCGTAAAAGACGTGGCGGGATACGATTTGACGAGGCTCCTGGTCGGTTCCGCCGGAACGTTGGCGATCATTACCGAAGCCACCGTCAAGCTCGTCCCCAAACCGGAATACCGCCGGGCGATGTTGGCCGTTTATTCCGATTTGCAGGCCGCCGCACGCACCGTATCGCAAATCATCGCGAACCGCATTATTCCGTGCACACTGGAATTTATGGATAAGCCAACGATCGCCGTTGTGGAAGATTTCGCCAAGGTCGGATTACCGGTACATGCGGAAGCGGTTCTGGCGATTGAGCAAGACGGGGATGAGGCGGCCGTCCGCAGGGATCTGGACCGTATCGAGTCCATCTGCCGGCAGGAGGGGGCAATCGAAGTCCGGGTTGCAACCACGCCGGAAGAAGGCGCCAAAGTGATGGAAGCGCGGCGGAGCGCGTTGTCCGCTTTGTCCCGATTGCGGCCGACGACGATTCTGGAAGACGCGACAGTTCCGCGTTCGCGAATTGCCGACATGGTCCTGGAGATACAGCGGATTGCGGCGAAATACGAGGTACAGATCTGCACATTCGGCCATGCGGGGGACGGAAATCTCCATCCTACGGCGATGACCGATTCGCGCAATCCGGAAGAAATTCGCCGGGTTGAGAAAGCGTTCGACGAAATTTTTGAAGCGGCCATCCGCATGGGCGGAACAATAACCGGCGAACATGGTGTCGGCCTGGTCAAAGCCCCTTATTTGGAATGGAAGGTCGGGCCGGCGGGAATTCACGTGATGAAGCGGCTGAAGGACGCCTTCGATCCTGATCATATTTTGAATCCCGGCAAAATGTTCGCCCAAACCCGCCGCCGGATCATTATCGAAGACGGACAGAATGCGTCCGTTGGCAACCATTCCACTGGCGGACATTTTGCGGACGAATAAAAGCCGATGACATAACATTTGACCCAGGGGGGACGAAAAGGATGAAAAGCGGGCAAAAGCAATCACAACTCGCTGCCAAACTCAAAATGACACTCGACGCGGACCAGTTGACCAACTGCATGCGCTGCGGCTTTTGCCAGTCTGCCTGTCCGACGTTTCTTGAGACCGGATTGGAGGCCGCTTCGCCCCGGGGGCGGATCGCGTTGATGAAGGCGGTGGCAGACGGCCTGATGGAGCCTGACCAGGCTTTCCGCGATCAGATCGATCTCTGCCTCGGCTGCCGCGCGTGCGAGCCGGCATGTCCTTCGGACGTGAAGTACGGACAATTGCTCGAGCAAACAAAAGAAGCCATGGCCACGGAGCGGAAGTATTCTTTACCCGGCAAACTGGTCCGCAAAGTGTTCCTGGAAGGCGTTTTTCCTCATCCGGGAAAAACCAGGGCTTTGGGACATTTGCTAAAGTTTTATCAGAAATCGGGGATGAGACGGGTTGCACAGAAGAGTGGGTTTATGAACCTTTTTCCGGAACACATGCGGGAAATGGAAGCCATTTTGCCGGAGGCCGGCGGTGACGGGGTGATCGGCCGGTGGTTGAATCGCCGATTGCCTGCGTATCGCGAACAGACTGCCGATGGCGGCATGCTGCTCGTTGTACCTCCGGTCGGCGAAAAAGTGGGGCGGGTGGCGCTGTTTCGCGGATGCATCATGGACGTATTGTTTACCTCGACAAATGTGAATACGATCCGTCTTTTGCGTCAAGCCGGTTTCGAAATCGTTGTTCCGGATGCGCAGTCCTGCTGCGGCGCCCTGCATTCCCATACCGGTGAATTGGAGGCGGCCCGGAGACTTGCCTTGCGCAACATCAGGGCGTTTGCACAAACGAATGCGGATGCCGTCGTTACCAATGCCGGAGGCTGCGGCGCCATGTTAAAGGAATACAATCATTTGTTGCATAAAGACCGCTTGCACCGGGAAGAGGCCGCAGACTTTGCTTCCAAGGTGAAGGATGTCACGGAATTGTTGAACGAACGTAAACATACATTGCAGATGAAGCCTTATACTTCCAAACGGATTGTTACTTATCAGGATTCGTGCCATTTGCGCAATGTCATGCGGATACGATCGCAACCGCGGCAGTTGCTGCAATCCATTCCCGGAGTCGAGTTCCGGGAAATGCAGGGAGCGGACCGTTGCTGCGGTTCGGCAGGCATATATAATCTTTTGCAGCCGGAAATGTCTTCTTCCGTGCTCGATCATAAAATGGAGAAAGCGGAAGCGACGCAAGCGGAGCTGATCGTAACTTCCAATCCCGGTTGTTTGTTGCAGATGAAGTGGGGAATTCACCGCACAGGAAAGACAGGACGGATGAAAGCTGTTCATCTTGTTGATTTGCTGGCCGAATCGGTTGTTGTCCGGGATCACCTTGCTGCGGATTAAAGGGTCAATAATCATATGCCTGGTAGGGGGATGACAAACTTATGCCTGACATGCTGGTGAAATTGTATGAATTGCCGGAGATCGGACCGGCGCTCAAGAAAATGGAGAAAGAAGGGATTGAAATCCGCCGGGCCATTGCCCCGGAGAAACATATTGTCGTTCAATGGGTGAAGGACCATTTTAATATGGGCTGGATGAGCGAATGCGAGGTTGCGTTTGCCAATCAACCGGTCTCTTGTTTCATTGCCGTCAAAGAGGGGAAACTCGTCGGCTTCGCTTGTTACGACGCGACATGTAAAGATTTCTTCGGACCCACCGGTGTGGACGAAAATTATCGGGGAAAAGGTGTCGGCAGCGCTTTGCTGCTCGCCTCGCTGCATGCGATGGCTGCTCAGGGTTACGCTTATGCGATTATCGGCGGAGCGGGTCCGGCGGAATATTACCGCAAGATTTGCGGAGCGATAGAGATTGAAGGTTCGACACCCGGTATTTACCGCGGGATGCTCAGAGGCGAATCGACGCTTTGAATCACCAGCAACAGTCCTTCTTTGACATGAATATGTCCGGTTTCTGCCGAGAGCACGTTGCTTATTCCGAGCGATTCTCCGATGGCAAGGGTGGCATCGCGCAAAGGATAGTAAAAACCTTCCAGCGTAATTCCCGAAACTTTCATGCTCAGGGGAAGCAACGATACTTGTGAATAACGGCCGCGGACCAATTGGTGATACCGATCCACCAATGTGATTTCGTTATATTCGTCAACGATCTTGCAGTCGACACCGGCTTGTTTCGCTTTCCACAACAGATGGACATTGGCCAGCGAATGATCGAAACGCGTTCCCAAAGCTCCAAGCAGCACAACTTCCCGTGGCCGTTGTTGCAAAACCCAGTTGAGCGCCATTTCCGTATCGGTCCAATCTTTCATGACAGGATCGCAAGAAATAAAAGTTTGACTATTTTGACGGATTTCGGCAAGCTCCTCGTCGGTTACCGAGTCGAAATCCCCTATCGCGGCATAGGGCTGCTGCCTGTGGCGGATCAGGAACAATGCTCCCCGGTCCGCGCCGACCAGAAAATCACCGTTTCGTATCTCTTTTAACGCCCACTCTCCCAGACGGCCGCCGCTAAATATCAGAACACGTTGACCATCGTTCATTTCAGGCAATCTCCTCCGGGGATACCAATCTTCTCCCATCCTACCACAGTTGTTCGAATTTGTCTCCTGGAACCGGACATTTTTGTCTCCTGGAACCGGACATTGTCGCGATAAGATTTTAGCGATAAAAATTTAGTGATAAAGATTCAGCGATAAGATGTGAAGTTAACATGAACGTAAAACAGTTCCGTATTTTGCTTCAATCGCAGGTTGAAAATGGAAATGAAAGACAAACCATTTTCAGAGCTATAAAGCAAAGGAGCTGTTACAATGCAGGATGTACAAAAATTGATTGGTTTAGCCCGTTGTTGACATTTTGCCTTCGCGTAGAGAGCTTAAGCTTTGAAGTTAAAAATACGAGTTTGACATTTACGTCCATAGCAGATATAAGATTTCATGTTTTTGAATCCTTTTGTTCGTTATCCCATTCACTCAGGCTCAGGATTCAGGAATATACCCAATCCTTTCCATTAAAAAGCTAATCCTTTCCATAACAAGGCCAATCCTTTCAAGAACGTAGCCAATCATTAAGAACGAAGACAATCATATCAATATCGACAAGGCCCAATTCCCCCATTCACCCCATTAATAGAATGTTATTCCCCCATTAATAGAATTGTTAATCATACTTAACAAAATTGAAATCCCACAATCGGGACCAATCCCGTACAGAAGACATTGTATTAAAACCTAATAAAATAGAAATAGAATTGAGGCTCTACACCAAACATAGTGCTTGACAAAATGTAGAGCGAAAAATTGAAATGCATCTGTCCATTCCCCTAAAATGGTTGTGCCACCAATCCAACTTGAGGAATGACAGATGCACAACCAGTATACC